>ERZ773148.2086-NODE-2086-length-15825-cov-4.353393_pt1 | contig 15825 bp, 10 predicted proteins | sample MGYA00580846_ERZ773148 | MGnify/ENA primary metagenome ERZ773148 (study PRJEB29015, sample SAMEA2737879) | human gut metagenome | biome: human gut; feature: human-associated habitat; material: faeces | place: China | collected 2012 ... | reverse complement strand
TCACCTACTGTGCCCGCAACCGGCTGGGACATAACCGCATCGCCTCCCCCATCGTCTCGTGCCAGGTTTTGTGGCTTGCCGGGAACATATCGCCAAAACCCAAATCCTCTGCGGTGATCTGACACGTAACCGGAGAATCATACTCCAGACGCAGCCGGATCCGTGTTGTCTTCGGCGGCCGTTTGGGCAGCCCGTCCAGCTTCATGGTATAGCGGTTTCGTTTTCCGCTTTCCATGGAGCTCACAACAAATTCCAGCTCCTCTGTTCCGTCGAGGATCAGCTCACATTCTTTTTCTGCTTCATACCAGTTCACACCGGCTGCAATCAGCGCATAGTATGTCGGAGAACCATTGATCATCATCTCCATGCCGATGTTGTAGCGCACGAGGTCATTTCCGAGGAAGAGATAGCCCTTTAAGCGGCGCTCCTCCACTTTTTCGCGCGCGGAAAAGCAGGCGCCCTGTGCAAACAGGTTCGTTCCGCCGAAGATTCTTCTCTGGTTTTTCTTTAACTGACGCAGAGAGTTGTCGGCCCAGGCAAGGTCGAACTCCTCGCTCACCAGAAATACGCTGGAATAAATTTCATTCCCCATCGCTTCTCCCATCAGATGGCAGAAATCGCGGTCGCGCTCCATCGGCTCGATCGAAAGTGCGGCTTTTGGCCCCCGTTTTACGGTCACAGTTGCCGGCTTCGTTTTACGGCTGATGGAAAGTTCAGAAAACGATGCTTCCTCATCTTTCAGGAAAAACAGACCGACTTTACGGCTCCAGAGCTCCGGCTTCTGGTTCAGCACATGGCAGTAAAAGCTCTCGTCATGCTCCTGCAGGTAGGCTCTGCCGCGCGGAAGTCCGATTATCTTGTATGCTTCACGCACATTTTCCACAAATGGACGGGTCAGATGGCCCGTGGTGATCATCATCGCCTGGATCTGCTGGTCCGGGCGCTCGATGCCGATCATCTTCAGTGCTTCGCGAAGGAACGTGCCAAGGACTTCTCCCGGCGTGTAATCCCGGTTTTCGATCTGGCAGATGCGGGATCCCATGCAGATCTCGTACAGATTGTCCAGCCAGATGCCGTTTTCCGCGTGAGCAGATTTTTCTGCATCCGGTCCTGTTTTCCACGTTTCCTCATTCCGTTTTTTGGCAATGGCGGTCGGAAATTCCACCGCCTCTTCTCCTTCTTTTACCGGGATGGAGACGGCCGTATGGGTTCCCCTGTCATAGCAGCAGAACTGGGAATATTTCTCTCCAAAATCAAATCCTAAAATTAAATTTTTCTGTTCCATGTCGTATCCTCCTGCTGCTTCTTTTCATCCACAAGTGCAAAACAGTTCCGAACCAGAGCCTCCTGCTGCAGATACTTTTGGAATGCTTCTTCTGCTTTTTCCGAATCTCCTGCCGCGCGCGCTGCTTTCATCTGATTCAGAAGCTGGTACCGCGTCTTTCCTGTTTTTGGTTCGCCGGTCATGGAGACGGTTTTCACCTCTGTTTTTCCCTCGCCCTGACGGTTCGTAAAGGTCAGGTAATACTCCATTTTCTCGCCGTAGAACAGCAGAAACTCTTTCACAAAAATGCCCTGATACATATTGCGCATCGGTTCGCTCTTCCATGTTTCTTCGGCGTTTGTCCGGTAATGAATCGTCACCTTTGCCTCCGCTCTCTGGCGCTCCTCGATGAACATGCGGTCGCCGATCTGGAAGCCTTCGGTCAGGTGCTCCGGCAGATCCTTGTAGAAGGCAAAGCGGAGTCCCTGTTTCGTAAACGCCAGAAGCAGGGTATGCGCCTCTTTTTCTTCCTCCTCAGAAAGCTGCGGCTTCGTGGAAAGATGTTTCAGCATCGCAAAACGGCAGATCTCGTCCAGCTCCCAGCCCTGTTTCCAGGCGCGGTCCAAGTAGTCAAACATCTGATCCGAAAGCGGTTTTCCGTCCATAAAATAGCCGATCGCAAGATACGTCAGGTATGCCAGAATGACATGCTCTTTTCCGCTCTGGCGGATGTAGCTCTCCAGCATTTCCTGCTCCCACTTCGGGTGGCTGCGCACAAAGACGGACCAGGTCAGAATGCGCTCCTCCAGCTTGTCGCTCTCCATCTGAAAGCCGCGGATTTTATCCCATAAACTGCACATATCCTCAATAGAACCGGTGAAATAATCTCTCAGATAGCACAATACAATTTCATCGTAAATGCCCTGTTTTACCACGTAGGATGCCAGATAGAGAAGCTCCTCGTCCTCTGTAAACTCTTTTTCCAGAATCATCGCATGCGCCAGACGGAAGAGACACGACACCGGGATCTTTTCGTAGCCGTACCGATCCGTCAGGGCAAAGGCGCGGCTGTAACAGCCGTAGCGTACCAGAAGCTCGATCGTAGAAATACGGTCCACCTTTGCGTAAGCGCTGTCCTCCAGCTCTGCAACAGCTGCCTCGGTCTCACGCTCATCCGGATGGGCAAGATAGTATTCCAGCAGTTTCTGACGCACTGTTTTCCGGTAAGCACTGGAAAATGCGCTCGTGCGCGCTGCCTGCTGATACCAGGCAAGATTTTCTGCGGCAAGCTGCATCTCCTCTTCCTGCTCCCCGCACAGGTGCAGCAGCAGACCCGGATTTTCAATGGCAAAACCGCCGCAGGCACGGGCAAGCTCTTCATCCGTAAACAATGGCTCTATGCGGCAGGTTTCTGTCACCGCATATCTTCTGCGCTGCTCATCTTCGAGAAGAATCCGCGCTTTTTTGCCATACAGACGGATATAAGCACCCCGTTCCGTCATCGGATAGGACGTTTCGCCCGCCATCGCCGGATGGCAGACGATCACACGCGTGATTTTCGGATTTTCACACGTTACATGATGGGTAAACAGCACATTTGCGATCGCTTTTGCGCTGTCGGGATCTTCCGGTTTTTTCAGAAAAGTCCGGTACAGTGCGGCGTATTCGCGGTTCATGCGGCCTTTCTGGATCTGTCTTGCCGTGAAAACCTCCATCGCCGGGCGGTAGCTCTGGAATGTATGGCGGTCTTTTTCGCGGTTTTTGATCACGTTGGCGTAGATCAGCGCTTTCTTCTGACCTGCCAGTGTGTTGCTGTAGGAGAAATACATCCGGATGACCTGCGGAAGGACCTCGTCGAACGACGCATCCATCGTTTCGATATAGTACTCGTACAGGCGCGTGATGCGGATGTTCCGCTCCACGGCTTTTGCATACCACGGGAAATATTCCTTCCGCACCGGGCGGCCCTTCATCACCAGTTTGCAGATGGCTTCGAGCACTTCATCGGATGGAAAACGCTCATAGCCCGCAGTCAGAATCTGATAGACATTCTCATCGAACGTTTTCATCGTCTCTGTAAGATAAGCGGCCCGTTTTAACAGTTCCCCGCTTAAAATGCCTTCTTTCTGCGCAAATTTCAGCACCTGAACGGTGAACGGCGAAATCCGGCGGAGCTGTCCCTCCTGGCGGAGATAGAGCTGTGCCGCATCCAGATACAGAAGCGGGCTCTTGCACCCGCACTCATAGCAAAGTTCCATCGCGTAGAGCTGACGGGTCAGCGACTGCTGCCAGGAATCGTCGGCATCAATGGCAAGCTTTAACAGAAAATAGCTTGCACTCTCCTGCCGCATCAGTGTTCCAAGGCGTGATACCAGCTCGGTATGGCCCACTTCCATTTTCAGCTTCCATGCCAGATACAGATACGCTCCTTTTTTCTCCGCGGTGTCCAGCAGTTCCTGATGCTCTTTTACGTAAGAAAGCGTTTCTCTTGCTTTTCCGGTTTCCTCATGGCTCTCGTACAGCCATGCTTTTCCCAGCGTCACCCACGCCATGTCTCCGCCGGCTTTTTCGAACTGCTCGATGGCCTCCCAGGTGTCCTGATACCAGGTACGGTAGTCGCGTTTATGGACTGCCAGATCGAGATAGCCGCGCGCGATGGCAGTTATCTGACGGTCGCGCTCCGTATTTTTCCTGCTGGTCACATGTTTTTCGCTGTTTGTCACTTCCAGTTCAAAGCGAAGCTCCTGTTTTCCCTGACGCACCGTAATTCTGCCGTAATGGCGGCCGTTTCCGATTTTCTCCTGATGGATAATGTATTCCACACCGTAGACGCTTCCGATGAAATCTTCTGAAGTGACGACTTTCTTTTCCACTTCCAGAAAGTCTCCCTGCACCTCGATTTCCATGCGGACGTAGCCCCAGGTATTTTTATACAGATACAGTGTTTCCTTGCGCGGCTGGTCCACGGTAAGCACAGTTTTCTCCGGCTGTTCCGCCGAAAGCATCACCGGCTCTTTCTGACCGAGGGCAACCAGAAATTCCTCCAGGTGCTGAAATGTCACCGGCTTGTGGGACAGTCCCTGATAAAGTGCCATCTGCTCCGGTGCCTCTTTCTGAAGAAGACGTGCAAACTCTTTTTTTACAAAGAAGCGGTACGCTGCGCCGAAATCATGGCTTGCCAGATGCACAAAATCTGCCAGGGAATGAATCTCCTGTCCGGAAATGTTCATTGTCTTTCCTGCAATCGAGACGTGTACCCGCACGCAGCGTTCCTCCAGATTGCTGCTGACGGTGATGTTTCCACAGATTTCATCGCCTGCTTTTAATCCGCTGGTATCCACGCCGTACTCAATCGTACTCTCCGTTCCCTGGAACTGATTTTTCGCCAGAACGATTCTCTGATGATCTGTGGTCACAATTCCTTTTACTCTTCTCCCGTCTTCCGCTCCGATATTCAGCTCTCCGCGGAAATTCTGCCCCTCGTCCAGCGTCAGGGCCACCTCCGTCTCGGACAGCAGCAGATGGGGAACCTCATATTCAAATCTGCCGTTCAGCAGTTGTTCCAATCTTCTTCTCAATGTTTTTCACCTTATTTTATCTAAATCGTTTTCGTTCTTTTCCACAACGTCTGATTATACCCCAAGACGCACGGGATTGCAACGGAAAGGGGACGCTCCTTTTAATAGTCGAACAGCGAAAACTGGTTGCTTTCGGGCAGATCTCCGAAGACACCGAGGTCCGCCATAAAGTCGATAATCGTCTTGCTGACCTTGGTGCGGTCGCGGAAATCATCTTTCGAGAGGAATTTTCCGTTTCGTGCCGCAAGGACAACGGCGTCGGCCGCCTTGTCGCCCAGACCCTCGATCGAGTCGAGCGCCGGCATCAGATGTTTGTCATCGTAGACCTGGAAGCGGTGCGCCTGTGCCTTATAGAGGTCCACCGGCACGAAATCGAAGCCGCGGGCGTACATTTCCTGGACAATCTTCATATCCTTGACGGTTGCCTGCTCCTTCTGAGTCAGCGTGTCTTTCCGTTTTTCGTAATCTTTCATATAATATTCCAGCCGGTCGCGTCCCATGCACATGAGCTCGTAGGAAAATGCGGACGCACGAATGGAGAAGTACGCCGCATAGTACGCCAGCGGATAGAAAATTTTATAGTAAGCGATGCGGTACGCCATCATGACGTACGCCGCCGCGTGGGCTTTCGGGAACATGTACTTGATCTTTTTACATGACCAGATGTACCAGTCCGGCACGTCATGTGCCTTCATCTCCTCTTCCCACTCCGGTTTTAAGCCCTTTCCTTTTCGCACACTCTCCATGATCGTAAAGGAAAGCTCACTTTCGAGTCCCTTGTCGATCAGGTAGATCATGATATCGTCTCGGGTACAGATGGCGGTGGAAATCGTCGCCTTGCCCTCCTCGATCAATGTCTGCGCATTGCCGAGCCATACGTCGGTTCCGTGCGACAGACCAGAGATACGGATCAGGTCAGAGAACGACTGCGGCTTCGTGTCCAGAAGCATCTGGATAACGAAATCGGTACCGAACTCCGGCACGCCAAGACATCCAAGCGGGCAGCCGCCGATGTCCTCCGGCTTGATGCCGAGCGCCTCGGTGCTCTTGAACAGCGACATGACCTCCGGGTTATCGAGCGGAATCGTCTGCGCATCAAGGTGCGTGATATCCTCGAGCATACGGATCATGGTCGGATCATCGTGTCCGAGAATGTCGAGCTTTAAGAGGTTGGCATCAATGGAGTGGTAATCGAAATGGGTCGTAATGATGTCGGTTGTCATATCGTTCGCCGGATGCTGCACCGGGGTGAAGGAGTTGATATCCTCACCGAACGGCAGAACGATGATACCGCCCGGGTGCTGGCCGGTGGTACGGCGGATGCCGGTGCATCCTTCCACGATACGGTCGATCTCGCAGTTCCGTTTGTGCTGGCCGCGCTCTTCGTAATAGTTCTTCACGTAACCGAACGCTGTTTTATCCGCCAGCGTACCGATGGTTCCCGCACGGAACGTCTGACCGGCGCCGAAAATAACCTCTGTGTATTTGTGCGCCTTACTCTGGTAATCACCGGAGAAGTTCAGGTCGATATCCGGCTCTTTATTTCCCTTGAATCCAAGGAACGTCTCGAACGGGATATCAAATCCCGCTTTTTTCAGCGGCTTGCCGCAGTTCGGGCAGACGGCGTCCGGCATATCGCATCCGGCGCGGCCGACGTACTCTTTGACGCGCGGCGAATCGAACTCGCTGTAATGACACGACTCGCAGTAGTAATGCGGGCTCAACGGGTTTACCTCCGTGATTCCCGCCATCGTCGCAACGAACGAGGAACCGACGGAACCACGCGATCCTACAAGGTATCCGTCCTCGTTCGACTTCCACACCAGTTTCTGTGCGATGATGTACATAACGGCGTATCCGTTGGAAATAATGGAGTTCAGCTCTCGCTCGAGGCGCGCGGAAACGATCTCCGGCAGCTCCTCGCCGTAGATTTCATGCGCGCGGTCGTAGCAGATTCTACGCAGTGTCTTGTCGGAATCTTCGATGACCGGCGGGAATTTTCCGGCACGGATCGGGGAGATTTTCTCGACAAGGTCGGAGATTTTGCGCGGATTGGTGATGACGACCTCCTCCGCTTTCTCACTTCCGAGATATGAAAACTCTTCAAGCATCTCCTCGGTGGTGCGCAGGAACAGCGGTGCCTGCTCATCCGCGTCGTCAAAACCTTTTCCGGTCATGATGATGCGGCGGTAGATCTCGTCCTGCGGATCCATGAAGTGGACGTCGCACGTTGCCACAACAGGCTTATGGAACTGCTCGCCGAGTTTAACAATGCGCCTGTTGATCTCCTTTAAATCCTCCTCGCTCTCTACGGCAGAAACGTCCTCTTTTTTGATCATGAACGCGTTGTTGCCGATCGGCTGGATTTCCAGATAATCGTAGAAGTCCACGAGACGCGCAATCGCCGCATCCGGTTCACCGCGCAGGATTGCCTGGTAGAGTTCGCCCGCCTCGCAGGCAGATCCGATCATCAGACCGTCCTGGTATTTCAGGTAGACGCTCTTTGGCAGCTTCGGCCGGCGGTTGTAGTATTTCAGGTGGGATTCTGACACGAGGCGGTACAGATTGACACGTCCCGTCTCGTTCTTTGCCAGAATGATCGCATGGTACGATGGAAGCTTGCGCACAGCCTCCTCCGATACTTTTCCCTGCGCATTCAGGTCATCCAGAGTCAGAATATTGCGCTCCTCCAGCATTTTTACGAATTTCACGAAAATTTCCGCCGTACAGCCGGCATCGTCCACCGCACGGTGATGGTTTTCCAACGATACGCCGACCGCCTTCGCAACGGTATCCAGCTTGAAACGGTTGAGGCCCGGCAGCAGGAAACGCGCCATGGCGACGGTGTCCGCCGTTGTAAATTCCCGCTCGATCCCCTGCAGGACGCAGTTGTGCTCGATAAAGCTCATATCGAACGAAGCATTGTGGGCAACCATAACGGCTCCCTCACTGAACTCCAGGAATTTCGGCAGCACCGTTTCGATGTCCGGCGCGTCAAGAACCATGTTGTCGTTGATGCCGGTCAGGTTCTCAATCCGGAACGGGATCGGGACTTTCGGGTTGACGAAGGTGGAAAACTTATCGACAATCGCTCCGTTTTCCACACGGACGGCACCGATCTCAATGATTTTGTTGACAACCGGGGAAAATCCCGTCGTCTCGATATCGAAAACAACGTAGCTTCCGTGGATGTCCTGTCCTTTGCTGTTGACAACGATATCTTTCAAGTCGTCGACGAGATAAGCCTCCATGCCGTAGATGACCTTGAACGGAGCCGAAACTTTTTTCAGCTCATCTTTTGTCGCATCCGGGTGCTCTGCCTGGTATTTTTTCCGGTAAGCGCCGTCGATCGCCTCGATCGCATGGTTTGCCTCCGGGAAGGACTGCACCACGCCGTGGTCGGTGATCGCGATCGCCGGATGGCCCCACTCGTAGGCACGCTGTACCAGACGGGCAGCATCGGTGACACCGTCCATATCGCTCATCTTTGTATGACAGTGCAGCTCCACACGCTTCACCGGACTCGTATCCTGACGGCCGGTACGGAAATCGGTGATCTTCTTGATGCCCCAGACAGACATAACCGTCAGATCGTGGTCAAATGCATCAACCGTCGTTTTTCCTTTTACTTTAATGAACGCGCCTTTTTTGATCGCATCCTTTAATTCCGGCACTTCCGCGTTCTGGACGAAAATCTTGACGCCGATGGTATCCGTAAAGTCGGTGATCGTGAACATGAAAATCGTACGCTCATTCCGGATCTCGCGCATATCCACACTCTGGACTCTTCCTCGGATGACAACATCACCGATCTCATCGCCGATTTTCAGAATCTCCACGCTCTCATCCTCGAAATCTCTTCCGTACAGCACATCCGGATTGGAGGATTTGCGCGGCTGATTGTCCGCATTCCGGCCGAAACTGCCCTTGCCTTTTTTGAAGGAACCGCGTCCGCCGCCGGAAAAACCTTTTCCCCTTCCGCCGTCTGCTGCTTTTTCTTTTTTCGCCTCGCCGTCCTTGGCTGCTGCGGCTGCTTTTGGCTGTTCGCCTGCTGCTTCCGCCTGCTCTTCCATCCGGTTCTGCTCTTTTTCACCGAGCATCTCACCGTAATGGGTATGCGCCAGAACGTGGCGCACTTCCTCCCGGATGCGGAGCTCGGAATTTCTCATGGCGCGGCTCTCGCCCTCCGGCTTTCTCATCTCGGTTTCCACGATCAGGTCGAAGCCGCACCGCTCACAGAAGATTTTCTCGAGAATGTGGACCAGCTCCTCCTCGCGCTCCTTTGCTACAACAGAATCCACGAGCACCAGGTGCATTTTGTTCGTCTCCGGGAAGGTAATCTCGGCAGTCGAAAACAGATGATTCAGAAAGACACTGTGGTTTTTCAGCTCGAGCAGGATACTCGGACGGTACACCTCCAGAAAGTTTTCCGGCGTATACTGGCGCGACAGATAGAACCGCTCAATAATCTTCACGCGCAGCGGCACGTTGGAAAAGAGCTGCTCCTCGATCTGGCGCTCCAGCTGATAAATATATTTTTTGTGAATCCACTGGTGGCTGACCACATAGATCCGCAGCAGATCTTTTTTCTTATTGATCGATACCCGTGAAACCTCCACGGTATCGAGAAGCTCTGCCATGCCCCCTTCGATTCTCAAATCCGGAAATACTTCCTGAAACTGTTTTTCCATTCCTATTCCTGCTTTCTTTTCTACTTTCCCCAGTGATCCAGCTCGTCCTTTAAGACGGACAGCAGCTCGCTCTCCGGTACTTTTTTCACGATTTCACCTTTTTTAATTAAAATGCCGACGCCTTTTCCGCCTGCAACACCAAGATCCGCCTCTTTTGCCTCGCCCGGTCCGTTGACCACGCAGCCCATGACGGCAACCTTGATATCAAGATCGTAGCCCTGCACCAGTGTTTCCACCTGGTTTGCCAGTCCGATCAGATCAATCTGGGTCCGTCCGCAGGTCGGACACGATACGACCTCAATGCCGCCTTTTCGAAGTCCCAGGGTCTTTAAGATCCGTTTTGCGGATTTGATTTCCTCGAGCGGATCGCCGGTCAGGGAAACACGGATTGTATCTCCGATGCCCTGATATAAAATAATACCGAGCCCCACTGCCGATTTGATGTTGCCGGAATACAGCGTTCCCGCCTCCGTAATGCCGACATGAAGCGGATGATCCGTCTGGTTCGTGATCAGCTCATGCGCTTTTGCACACATCATCACATCAGACGATTTGATGCTGATGACGAGATTGTCATAGCCCATCTCCTCGATGATCCGCACTTTGTCGAGCGCGCTCTCCACCAGGCCCTCTGCCGTTACGCCATTGTATTTTTCCACCAGCTCTTTTTCGAGTGAACCGCTGTTGACGCCGACGCGGATCGGAATCTGGCGTTCTTTTGCTGCATCTACAACCGCCTGGATCCGGTCGCGGCTGCCGATGTTGCCCGGGTTGATGCGGATTTTATCGGCTCCGTTTTCGATCGCGGCAATCGCCAATCGATAGTCAAAATGAATATCTGCTACAAGCGGAATCGAGATCTGTTTTTTGATCTCGGACAGCGCTTTGGCTGCCTCCATGGTCGGGACGGCGCATCGGATAATGTCACATCCGGCTTCCGTGAGCGCCTGGATCTGCTTTACGGTTGCCTCCACATCTTCTGTTTTGGTATTCGTCATGGACTGGATCAGAATCGGATTTCCGCCTCCGATGACCCGGTCGCCGATTTTCACAACTCGTGTATTTGCTCTGCTCATTGTCTTTCCTCCATTTATTTTCTCCGTGATGGCATAAAAATCTTATTTTATTATAAGACAATTTTTTCTCCGGCACAACCGTCTTTTCTCTTGCAATTTTTTCCCAAATTTTCTATAATGCTAGGAGTGATTTTTTTTTATTCAACTGGAAAGGAAGACATACAAACGATGAAAAAGATGATCCTCGTAACCTCGCCGCCGGCGTGCGGAAAGACATACATTTCAAAACAGCTCGCCAAGGAGCTGAAACACGTTGTTTATCTCGACAAGGATACGGTCATTCCGCTGTCGAACCGCGTTTTCAAAGCGGGCGGACAGGAAATCAACCGCAGTTCTGATTTCTTCGAGGAGAATATCCGCGATTATGAATATGAAGTAACGGTCAATTTCGGACTGGAAGCACTCGAGTATGACGATATTGTGCTGATCAACGCACCATTCACACGCGAAGTGCATGATGAGAAGTTCCTGAAAGACTTCTCCAAAAAGCTCGCTGACCATGGGGCAAAGCTTGTTGTGATCTGGGTTGTCACAAAACCGGAGATCTGCCACCAGCGCATGATCGACCGCAACTCCGTGCGCGATACGTGGAAGCTGGAGCACTGGGATGAATATGTGAAAACGATCGACTACTCCATCCCGGAAGCACTGAAGAAAATGAGCAGCTGCCTCGATCTGATGCTGTTCTACAATTCTTCGGATGAAGAATATCAGAAATCCATGGAGATGGTTATCTCCCGTCTCGAAGACGAATAACGACTAAACGAAAAAAGAGAATTTTGCCGGACCTCATTTTTACAGTCTGCAAAATTCTCTTTTTATTTATAGAAACTATTTTCACATCCGATACAAAAGATAATCCGCCGCTGCCGCCCACAGCACCCAGGAAACGCAGAGAACTGCGAACACACTCTTATATCCGAGCACGGCAAAGTGGACGCGCCATTTTTCCTTCTGCGTGAATTTCTCCGGGTTTTTGCCTTTTACCATCAGCATTCCGGCGATCACGAACATGCCGAGGGCCGCGATCAGCAGCAGGCCGTCTTTCGCCGCCTCAAGGGCAGCGCGGAACGTGAATCCCCCAAAGAGGAATCCTCCCAGCAGCAGCACAGCTGCCGCAGCGCCGCCGGAGAGCAGGCCGATTGTAAATGCTTTGCCGAGATCACGGCAGATGTTCTTTATCTTTTCCATGTTTTATAATTCCTTATTTTCTTCTAACGCATCGCAGAAATGACATGCCACAAAGTGATTGTTGCCCACGTCTTTTAATTCCGGCATCTGCTGGCGGCAGATGTCTTTTGCGTACTTACATCTTCCCTGGAATTTACAGCCCGGCTTCGTGTTGATCGGGCTCGGCACCTCGCCTTCGAGGCGGATTTTTTTGCGGTCGCGCTCTGCCTCTACTTTCGGGTCCGGAATCGGAATCGCGGAGAGCAGTGCCTGTGTGTACGGGTGGCGCGGGTTGGCGTACAGCTCCTCGGATGTCGTCAGCTCGACGAGCGTTCCCAGATACAGAACCGCCACACGGTCGGAAATATGTTTGACCATCGACAGATCATGGGCAACGAAAAGATAGGTCAGTCCCATCTTTTTCTGCAGATCCACAAGAAGATTGACGATCTGTGCCTGGATCGAAACATCGAGTGCGGAGATCGGCTCATCGAGAACGATGAACTCCGGCTGCACGGCAAGCGCACGCGCAATACCGATTCGCTGGCGCTGTCCGCCGGAAAACTCGTGCACAAAACGGTTCGCATGCTCGCGGTTCAGTCCGACCAGTTCCAGATATTTGTAGATCATCTCCTGGCGCTCTTTTTTATTCTTCGCCAGATGATGGATATCGATTCCCTCGCCGATGATATCGGCAACTGTCATACGCGGGTCAAGCGATCCATACGGATCCTGAAAGACCATCTGTACCTGTTTTTTGAAGGCAAACCGCTCTTTTCCGTTTAACGCATGGACATCGGTTCCCTTGTAGAGCACCTGTCCGTCGGTCTTGTCATACAGGCCGATGCAGGTACGGCCGCACGTTGTCTTTCCACATCCGGACTCGCCAACCATTCCAAGTGTCTCACCCTTGTAAATTTCGAAGGAGACATCATCCACGGCCTTTAAGGTCGCATGGTTTCCGACCTGAAAATATTTTTTCAGATGGGAAACGGAAAAAAGCACTTCTTTTTCGTTATTTTCCATTACAGTTCTCCTCCTTCCAGATTTGGCATTTCTACTTTTGGCCAAGCCAATGACTTCAGATACTAATGCAAACCGAAAGAGCTCTTACCCGAAAACGGTAAAAGAGAAAAGGGAAGAACACCTGTCAAGAAATCAGGCAATTGAATAGTCGTCTATAAGATTTAACGAACATACTGTAACAATTTAAAATCAACACTCGAAATTAAGTGTATGATTGCAGCAAATATAGACATTTTTCCATAAAAACAAAAGAAATCATATTTATTTAATAGAAACCAAGCCCCCTATCTTGTAAAAAGATCAAGCAATCCCATACGCTTTCAACTTATTATAAAGCGTTTTGCGATCAATACCCAACAGTTGGGCTGCTCTGGTCTTATTGTTACCGGCTTCTTGCAGGGCACGTTTGATCATTTCGCATTCGTGCGATTCGTTTTTCAACTGGATATTGACCGGAGCGGAAATCGGGTCGGCAGTCAGTTCTTCTGGAAGCTCGTTAGGGGTAATATAGCGACCGGTCGCTAACAGGGTAGCATACTTGATGGCGTTCTTCATCTGACGCAAGTTACCCGGCCACGAATAAGACTGGAAAATCCGGATCACGTCATTATCAAAGCCAATAATATCTTTCTGCAATTCTATATTGGCTTGATCCAGGAAGTTGTTGGCAAACAGCAAAAGGTCTTCTTTCCGCTCCTTCAGATCAGGGATACGGACGGTAAACTCGTTGATACGATGATATAAATCTTCACGGAAATCTCCCTTATCAATCGCAGAACGCAAGTTCTCGTTTGTCGCGGAGACAAGACGGACATTGATCGCGATCTCCTGATTGCTACCGATCGGTTTTACTTTCCGCTCCTGCAAGGCACGAAGAAGCTGTACCTGTACCTCATAGGACAAGTTACCGATCTCATCCAAAAAAATCGTACCACCTTGGGCGGCAACAAAAGCACCTTCTTTATTATCGATAGCTCCGGTAAACGAACCTTTCACATGCCCGAAAAATTCGGATGCGGCCAAGTCTTTCGGGATCGCTCCGCAGTCAACAGCAATAAAAGGGGCTTTCTTACGATTGCTCTGTTCGTGAATACGGCGAGCAACATACTCTTTCCCTGTACCGCTCGAACCGGTAATCAACACAGACATATCTGTCGGAGCAACCAGACGTACATGCTCGTAGAGCTGGCGGGCAGCTTGGCTCTGTCCCTCCACATACTGGCTACGCGTTCCTCCCGACGGTTCGGGACGTTTGGCTGAACGCGCAGGGCGTTCCAGTTCGGTGGCAGAAGCAACCGAACCTGTTTCCGTCTTTATCACATCCTTGATTTTGCCTAAAAGTTCTTCCGGGTTCAACGGTTTGGCAATATAATCGGACGCTCCTAACTTGATGGCTTGCACGGCGGTTTGTATCTCCGCATAGCTGGTCATCATAATCAGGGGAATTACAAAATTATTTTCTTTTATCCATTTCAACAGATCGATTCCATCCCCGTCCGGCAAACGCAAATCAGACAAGATCAAATCGAAAGAGACATCCTCTATCCGGCTTCGTGCATCCGAAACCGATGATACCGAACTGACTTCGAAGCCTTTCCTTCCCAGCCAGGTTTTCAGCATCAACGAGAATGTTATATCATCTTCTAAAATCAGGATAGACGGCATATTATTCTTTTTTGTTTCGTACACAAAGATAACTAAGAATTGATAATTGACAATGGACAATGGACAATTAAATACCGCTTGCCGCAATTATCAATTGTCCATTGTCAATTCAAAATGCCCAAGTTGCCTTTTTCCACGCCCCCTCAAACGGACCTTGCTTGAATTTCTTCAACCACCAATGGCAGAAACCTAACTGGAGGATGAACAACAGGACGCCGACTCCAAAGCTGGCTGTCGTACCTAAAACATTATAAAGTGACAAACCGTAACCGAAATAGATAAACGACCCTATAATAGACTGTGTCAAATAGTTAGTTAAACTCATCTTTCCATACGGCACCAAACCGTGCAGCATTTCATGGGTCGAAACTTGTTGCCACAGGAAGACAAAACAAGCGACCAACACACACATGAAAGAGAAATTGCGGAAAGAGGAAACCACCGTGTTCATCGGAGTCAGCATCGCCTTGTTGGAGATCATATCCGGAAGGGAAGCCGTAATGAAATACAACGGGACAAAGCAGACCGCACCGATAACCAGCGTCCGCATCCAAAAAACCCGATGTTCGGACAGGTTGGCAAACAACTGTCTGCGTCCCATCAGCATACCCAACAGGAACAAAGAGGCAGTCTGGAAAAAACGTCCGTACCCCCATGCCCACAACAGGCTGAACAACTGGCCGTCCCAAAGGTTGGACTTGACCATCGCCCAGAAATCCGGCTGCGAAAGGAACGGATACATACGTTGGCTATGAACAGGCGGCCCGGGGTAGGGATGCGCTGTCCGTCCTGCAGCAGGTAGCCCTGCACGCTGCCTACCTTGGTGACGCCCACCAGCACGCCGGTGCCGTCGCTGTTGCGCAGACCCTTTTTGACCTCACCCTGATAGAACTGGGGGCCGATGGCATACTCCTCCTGAATGCGGCGGCTCAGTGGTTCTGTGTAGCGCTCCAGAATACCGGTATCCTTCTCAACCATAATGCTTTCCTTTCTCCCGCGGCGTCCGCAGGCTTTCATCCTGTTGGGGCGATTATAACGCGCCCATTTGTGTTTTGCAAGATGAAAATACGTGAAATTCATAAATGACGGAAAAATTTCTTAAAAACAGGGGAAAATCAGGGGGAGCGACACATAAAATGCAATAATTAATTTTTTAACTTTCATTTTAGGGCTTGCACACGCAAAATTATCTGCTATACTATACCCATCAAAAATGATACGTCAAAAATTCTCCGAAAAGGAGCGTGACCATATGATCCAGCTGCATCACGGCGGCGTCACCCTGCGCGGCGGCGCGCCGGTACCTGCGAAAGCCGCGTCCCCGGCGGACCGGGAAAAGACCATGGCCTATCAGA
>ERZ773148.2084-NODE-2084-length-15828-cov-4.623153_pt1 | contig 15828 bp, 14 predicted proteins | sample MGYA00580846_ERZ773148 | MGnify/ENA primary metagenome ERZ773148 (study PRJEB29015, sample SAMEA2737879) | human gut metagenome | biome: human gut; feature: human-associated habitat; material: faeces | place: China | collected 2012 ... | reverse complement strand
CCGCCCCCGGCCCTGCCGGTCCCTGCCGCGCCGGGAGCCACGACGCCGGGAACGGCTGCACCGGAGACGTCCGCGCCTTCGGCCCCGGCCGCACCAGAAGCCTCCACGCCGACGCCCGCGCCGGAAACAGCCGCGCCCGAAATGTCTGCCCCCTCCGCTCCCGCAGGGGCCGCCTCCGGCGTCGCGCCCGAAGCGACAGCGCCCCCTGCAATCAAATCGCCGGAAACGCCCATGCCGCAGACCCCGGCGATCCCGGCGGATCCGGCTCCCGCAGCCCCGCCGTCGCCCTCGGAAAATCCGGCCCCCGATCCGGCCCCGGCGCTACCGGCCACAAGTCTGTAGGCCGCCGGCCGCCCGCGTCGCTTTACAGGGCCGGGCGGCCGGAGTACAAGCGGGACGACGCCAAGGAGCGTTGCCCTGCGCCACAAGGCGCGCGGCATATCATTGCCGGAGCACGCACCTGCGCTCCCGCCAACATGCAACTACAGGACGCAATTTTTATGAGCGCGTATTCCCAACTACAGGCTAACCTGACGGCGCAGCCCTCGCGCTGGCTGATCACGGGCGTGGCCGGCTTTATCGGCTCCAACCTGCTGGAACACCTGCTGCGCATGGGCCAGACCGTGGTGGGTCTGGACAACTTTCTCACCGGCTACCAGAAAAATCTGGATATGGTGCGCGACCTGGTGGGGCCGGAAGCCTGGAGTCGCTTCACCTTTGTGGAAGGCGACATCCGTGATCTGGATACCTGCCGCCAGGTCTGCCAAGGCGTCAACCATGTGCTGCACGAGGCCGCCTTGGGTTCCGTGCCCCGCTCCATCGACGACCCGCTGCTTTCCAACAGCTGCAACATCACGGGCTTTCTGCACATGCTGGTAGCCGCCCGCGACGAAGGCGTGGAAAGTTTTGTCTACGCCGCCTCCTCCTCCACCTATGGCGATTCTCCAGAGCTGCCCAAGGTCGAGGACAAAATCGGCCATCCCCTCTCGCCCTACGCCGTCACCAAATATGTGGACGAGCTCTACGCCGACGTTTTCCAGCGCTGCTACGGCTTTTCCAGCGTGGGCCTGCGCTACTTCAACGTCTTCGGCCAACGCCAGGATCCCTACGGCGCTTATGCCGCCGTCATCCCTCAATGGTTTGCCAGCTGCCTCAAAGGCGAAACCGTCTATGTCAACGGCGACGGCGAAACCAGCCGCGATTTCTGCTACATTGACAATGTGGTGCAGGCCAACCTGCTGGCCAGCTGCGCCGGCGGGGCTGCCAGAAACAAGATCTACAACGTGGCCTTCGGCCAGCGCACCACCCTCAACGAACTCTTCGCCCTCATCCGCGAAGAAGTGGCCCGCCACAAACCCCAGGCCGCCACGGCCCAACCGGTGCACCGCGACTTCCGCGCCGGCGATGTGCGCCACTCCCTGGCCGACATCACCCGCGCCAAAACCCTGCTGGGCTATGACCCCCAGTATGACGTGCGCCAGGGCCTGCGCCTGGCCGGTGACTGGTACGCCGCCAATTTGTAAGGGATGCTTTTTGCGGGGAGAGGGGGACTGTGAGCGTTGCTGTCTTCGCTCGGAACGGCCTTCGTTATAACGGGCGAAGCCGACCAAAGCCCCCCCACACCCTTCAAAAAACGTTTCTCTCCATACGCGCCGCACAGGGCGTACCCTGACCGAAAAAGCAGGAAACCACCCGTCCATCGGGTGGTTTCCTGCTTTTTCGGTCGTTGCCCGTCTGCGCCCGCAGAACCCGTACTTACTTTTCAGTCGTCAACGCGGCGCAATCTTTCTCAGGTCTGTTTGCCTCTCCGGCAGGATACGCCTTGCGCGTCCCCTGAGAAAAGGAAGTTTTCCCTCCACACACAACTACCCCTATTTCCCCCTGCTGTTATTATAGAAGTTGATCAGGCAGCCGTCGAGGATGATCTGACGCTCGTCGGCGGTGAGTTCGCGCAGGGTCAGGGCGATCTGTTCGCATTTGGCGCCGTCGGGGGCGTCGGGGCGCAGCACATAGGCCAGAATGCCGGGGCTGGCGTTTTGCACGGCGTCACGGATATGGGGCACGGCCAGCCAGTCGCCCACGCGCAGGGTCTGTGCCAGGTCCGGGCTGACGATAAAGGGCAGCATACCCCAGTTGATGAGGTTGGAGCGGTAGCGCTTGGTGGCGTATTCCGCAGCCAGATTGGCCCAGCCGCCCAGTACCTTCTGGCAGGAGGCGGCCTGTTCGCGGGCTGAGCCGTCGCCGGGCTTGAGGGCAAAAATGGTGGAACCCAGACCCACGTTTTTGAGGTCCGCGCCGCTGGGCAGCAGGTCTTGTCCGCAAAGGGCAAAGAGCGCGCGCGCCGTGGCCAGCAGATGGGGGTCATCGGGGTGCTCCTGACGACGTTTTTCCATTTGCTGCACGGCCTTGGCCCTTTCCACATAGCCGGGATCCTTGCGTGAGAGGGTGTATTCCGCCAGTTTGGACGGATTGGAGCGCAAGGAAGAGGTCTCGCCAGAGGGGATAAGTTCGTCCGTGGTGGTCACGGGGTCGGTGATGACGCTGGCCACCTGGAGCAGCAAGTGTTGGGGCAGAGGGCTCATGCGGGGCCAGTCCGCGATATTGGGGCCGAAAACCAGGGGCGTTTCGGGCTGGGCGTGGCCAAAGCCGTTGAAGACGCGGCGGTGGTAGATAAGCGGCTCAAAGCGGTAGTGCAGGTCCACCTGGGACAGCTCCGGAGCGGACCAGTCCAGATCCGTGGCCGGGGTCAGGCGGCCGCCGTTGGCGGCGGTGGCGGCAATGGAGCGGGCGTCCATGAGAGCCACGGCGGAGAGCTGGCCGTTGGCGGGTTTGGAGCCTTCGCGGTTGGGGAAGTTGCGGGTGGCGTGACGGATAGAAAGCGCGCCGTGGGCCGGGGTGTCGCCCGCGCCGAAACAGGGGCCGCAGAAGGCATTTTTGAGCAACACTCCGGCGGCCATGAGTTTGGCGTAGGAGCCGTTGTTGACCAGGGCCAGACTTTGCGGTTCGCTGGCCGGGTAGACGGAGAGGCTGAAGGCCGCGTTGCCCGTACTTTGGCCGTTGAGCACAGCGGCGGCCAGAGAGATATTTTCAAAGCTGCCGCCGGCGCAGCCCGCAATAACGCCCTGGTCCACCCACACGCCTTTGTCGTGGATCTTGGCGCAGAGGTTCAGCCCCTTGGCCACGTCGCCGAACTGGCGCACGGCTTCGGCCTCCACTGCGGCGAAAATGTCCTTGGGGTGTTTGACCACCTCGGCCACGGGCCAGGCGTTGCTGGGGTGAAAGGGCAGGGCGATCATGGGCGTCACGCGGCTCAGGTCCACACGGATGCAGGCCTCGTAACAGGCCGGGCCTTCCAGCTGCAGGGGGGCGTAGTCCGCTTCGCGGCCGTGCAGACGCATGTAGTCGCGCACCTTGTCGTCTGTGGTCCAGATGGAGGAAAGACAGGTGGTTTCCGTGGTCATGACGTCCACGCCGCAACGGTATTCCACCGAGAGGCCAGCCACGCCGGGACCCATGAATTCCAGCACCTTGTTTTTCACAAAGCCGGACTTGAACACGGCCTCCACCAGGGCCAGGGCCACGTCCTGCGGGCCCACGCCGGGGCGGGGCGCGCCTTCCAGCCACACGGCCACCACCTGAGGGCGGGGCAGGTCGTAGGTCTTGCCCAGCAGTTGTTTGACCAGCTCCGGCCCGCCTTCGCCCACGCCCATGACGCCCAGGGCGCCGTAGCGGGTGTGGCTGTCCGAACCGAGAATCATGCCACCGCATTGAGTCATCATTTCGCGCACATACTGGTGGATGACCGCCAGATTGGGGGGCACAAAGATGCCGCCGTACTTGCGCGCGGCCGCCAGGCCGAAGAGGTGGTCATCTTCGTTGATGGTGCCGCCCACGGCACAGAGGCTGTTGTGGCAGTTGGTGAGGGCGTAAGGCAGGGGAAATTCCTTAAGGCCGCTGGCCCGTGCGGTCTGGATAATGCCCACATAGGTGATGTCGTGGGAGGCCAGAGCGTCGAAGCGGATGCGCAGCACGTTTTCGCCTTGCGGGGCCGTGTTATGCGCGGCCAGAATGCGCGCGGCCAGGGTGTTCTGCCGGGCGGCGTCAAGATCCACGCCTTTGGCGCGGGCTTCTTCGGCGCTTTGCAGGGCTGCGCCGTCAATGACCACGGGGTTGCTCACAAGCTCAATCATGGAAAAGACCTTTTAGCGTTTGGCGGTCGCTGGCGCGACGCGGGTTAGCGGGACTGCGCCGCGGCCAGTTTGCAGCCGAAGGCGATAAAAACAAAGCCGGTACAGCGTTGCAGCCAAAGCTGAAAACGGCTGTTCTCAAACACGCGCCGGACGCGGCCCAGCATGTAGGCCAGGGGCACATACCAAAGCAGACACAGGCCGGACAAAATGCCGCCCAGCAACAAAAACTGCGGGGCCAGGGAGGCGTGCGGATCCATAAACTGGGGGAGAAAGGTCAGAAAGATGAGTACAGCCTTGGGAAACCAGAAGCATTGTATATCCCTGTGCCGCAACTTTTTTAATAACATCCAGAACCTCTCCAACCAGCTCCGGGTCAAGGGCTGAGGTCGGCTCGTCGAGCAGCAGAATCTGCGGTTTCATGGCGAGAGCTCTTGCGAGTGCCACCCTCTGCTGCTGTCCGCCGGACATATGTTTCGGATAGTGGTTTGCCCATTTTTCCATGCCGACCAGTTTCAGTTCTTCTAATGCAATGGCTCTGGCCTCGTCTTTTTTCATCTTCTTGACAACAATCAGGCCTTCCATCACATTTTCCAGTGCGGTTTTCTTCTCAAACAGATTGAACCGCTGGAACACCATTCCTGTGTTCTGTCTTAAATACAGAAGCTCTTTCGGTTTCCGCTCGGAAAGGCCGATCACCTTGTCCCCGATCGTCACCGTTCCCTTCTCCGGTGTCTCAAGGCGGTTGACGCAGCGCAGAAGCGTTGATTTTCCGGTTCCGGAAGGACCGATGATTCCCACAACATCGCCCTGTTTGATCTCGAGGCTGATGTCGTCGAGCACCACGTTGTCGTTATATTTTTTTGATAAATGATCAATTTTTATCATTTTTCTTACCCTCCCCGTTTGCGGACGCCAGCTCTACCTGGTCCGGAATCCGGATTTTATTTTCAATTACGCGGATGATCTGCTCGATCACCAGCGTTACCAGCCAGTAAATGATGGCCAGTGAAACGTAAACTTCAAAGTAGCGATACGTTCTTCCTCCAATAATCTGGCCCTGTGCGGTAATCTCGACAACAGCGCAGGTAAAGGCAAGAGACGTTCCTTTGATGATACTGATAAAAGAGTTTCCAAGGGTCGGAAGCGCAACCTCAAAGGCCTCCGGCAGAATGATGCGGCGCAGTGTCTGCGGATACGTCATGCCGAGTGCATGTGCTGCTTCGATCTGGCCCGGGTCAACGGACTGCAGGGCCGAACGGATAATCTCAGCCATAAAGCCCGACTGGTTCAGTCCCAGAGCGATCATCGCATAGACGAAACCGGAAATATTGGCAACCGCCAGATTCGTTCCGAACTGCTGGTTGATTGCCTTGAACATCATGGGAATACCAAAGAACGCAACGTACAGCTGTACGATGACCGGCGTGCCGCGGAGCAGTGAAATCAGAAGATTCGTAATCTGCGTCAGCACTCTGATTTTTTTCATTTTGATGATCGCCATCACAAGTCCCAGTCCCAGTCCGATCAGCATAGAAACCACGGCCAGTTCCAGCGTGATCGGCAGCTTTGTCAGCAATTCTGGTATGGATGAAAATACCAGTGAAACGTCAAATAATTTTCCCATGATTTTTTTCCTCTCTTACACGTATTTTTCTACCAGTACACAGGTAAAGCCAAGATTTTTCTTCAGCTTTTTCGGCTCTTCGTCTTTCTTCGGTGCATGGTGGTCGTATACCGACAGGTCAGCGTCCGGATTCAGTTTGTAGCCTAATTTCTCATAAAAGCCTGCGGCGCGGTCCTGGCTCGTGATGACGATGTGCTCGACACCGTATTCTTTCAGCCATTTCTCAGCGGCTTCGATCAGCACGCGGCCGTATCCGCTTTTCTGTTTTTCTCTGACAACACAGACACGCTCGATTTTTCCTGTCTTTTCCGCCGGAAATGCGATGCGGCAGCCGGCTACCGGCTTGTGATCTTCTGTCAGCAGAATCGCCTGCAGATCATCTTTGCTCTCGTCCTGTCCGAATTCCAGTTCAATCGGAATGTTCTGTCCCAAGCAGAACGCATCGGTTCTGACGTAATCATATGCTTTGTATTTCCACTCTTCGCTTCCCTTTTCTACCCGGTAAATTTCTGCCATGTTTTTCGCTCCTTTTAGAATCGGGAAACGGATGTTCTCGATCCGCTTCCCGTCTGTTTTGTAATCTCTTCTGTTCTTATTTCGAAAACGATATTCTAGTTTGGTGTCTCATCAAAGTATTTCTCGTCCGGGCTGGTGTCCACGCCGAGATACTCGGTTGTGATCTTGGAAAGAGTTCCGTCTTCTTTCATCTCTTTTAAGGCTTTGTCAACATCCTCGCGGAGTGCTGCGCCCTCTTCGTTCTTTCCAAACAGGAAGTAGGTATTGTTCTGCGGGAACAGGAAATCTTCGGTCTCCTCGTCGATCTCGTTTGCTTCCAGCTGACCTTCCAGTCCGAACTGCGGAAGCAGGTTGTCGATGATCGGTCCGTCGTCGATTGCCACATCAGCGGTTCCATCTACGATGTGCTGGTAGCGGACCTGGAAGTTTGCATTGGAATATACGATATTGATCTGGTGATCCGGGTTGTCTGTATTCCATTTTTCCAGTGCATTTGCGGTAAGGCTTCCTGCACTCAGCTCAATTTTGTATCCGCGGTCTGCCAGATCGGTAAGAGAAGTCAGCGGCTCATCGCCGGTTCTCTGAATGTATTCGTTGAAGCTGGTTTTATATGGTAAAGAGAAGTAGTAGGATTCTGCTCTCTCATCGGTATATCCATAGTTGTTGACTGCGATGTCGTACTGACCGCTCAGCACACCCTGCAGTGCATCTGCCTGCTCAATTTTCAGTTCATACTGCGGAAGGCGGTTGAACACTTCTTTTACGATATCGATATCGACACCGGTCAGCTCGTTGTCATCATTTACGTAAAAGTACGGTGCCAGTGTGCCGCTTGTTACAGCTTTGATCACTTTTTTCTCACCGGAATCCGATGCGGAGCTGCCTTCTGCGGAAGATGATGCTGCGGAACCGCTGCTGCTTCCTGCACTTGCTGATGCATTGCTTCCGCATCCTGCAAAGCTTACTGCCAAAAGGCCCGCCGCTGCCAATACTGCCCAGAATTTCTTTGTCTTTTTCATAATAAAATCCTCCTCATTTCCTCGTTCTTTTCAGTTCCGGCCGCGCCCCGGCTGCCTGAGAGTGTTCCACCAGAGCGCTCCGGATTCTTCTGTCTTATCTCTTTATAAAAGTCCTTTCAGCGGATTAATCGATGCATCCACGGAAAGTACGCCGTTCTTCGGGTTTCTGTCTTCCCATTTCGGGCTGTTCCAGATGGTTTTTGAGATTTCTCCTGCGTAATCCTCGTAGGTCTCTCCCTCCGGATGGCGAAGGAATACTTCGTCCGGTGTTTTGCTGAGTGTTCTTCTCGATCCATCGTCTGCCATCAGCTTCTCGAAATCTACTTTTGCAAGGATTCGTTCGTTGTATCCGCGGAAGAGAACCTCGCCTAATTTCTTTCCAGGTCTCGAAAGTGCCAGCACCTGCGGATCGCTTCCGTGACGGAAGGCCGGGATCGCATACAGCTCTTTTAAGTAGCCCCAGATATTTTTGTAATCACGAATCGGTTTCTTCACCGGTCCTACGTTGCGGAAGTAGCTGACATCCCAACGGATCAGAGTGACGTAAGCGCGGACATCGCTGTCGGTGATGTAGTCGCCGAACAGGAAACGGTTCGTCTCCAGCCGTTTGTCCAGCTTATCGAGGGATTCATAGAAATCTTCGTATGCCTCATCGTATGCTTCCGGTGACTGGCAGAATGCCATGCGGTAATGGCCGTTGTTGACATGCGGGAAGAGCCAGTCGTTAAACTCATCGATCTCTTTCCGGAATTTTTTCGGGTACAGGTCCGGCGCATCTTTTGGCTGGAATGGAAGGAACTGCACTTCGAGGTAGTTCGTCAGGCGGTGATAATCGTTGTTCACAGCCTTTTTCTCTTTGACATCCACCAGGGTCGGTGTCGTTGCTCTTCCTTTGAAGTCCGGGTTTGCTCTTTTATAGAACTCACTTAAGAAGTAAGCGCCTGTCGCCGGATCCTTGAAATCCGGATACTGTCCGAATGCATGTCCGTAACGGTTTGTCTCGCCGGATGGAGAAACTCTCGTCTCCGAGATCACATCCTGCAGTCCTAAAAGCTCCCGCACGATGATCGGACGGTTGGACCAGTTGCATCCGGTTGCCCAGTAGATCCCGAAGCGGTTTGCTTCTGCTTTCAGGTCGCCTTCTTTATCGCCGAATGGCTGGATAAATGCATTTGGCTGACGGATGAAAGCGCCGCGCTCATCGATCTCTACAAGGGTTTCATTTGGTCTTGGGTCTACTCCGACTTCTGCTGCAAACTGTTCTGCCAGTGCATCGGTGTATTTGATTTCTTCGGTTTCTTTATTTTCAACTGGGGTGAAGCTGCATCCGCATCCGCTCATGTTTTTGTCCTCCGTTTTCTATGTCTGTTTATTATCTATTCTTATGTTGTTCATTCGCATTTCTTTAAAAAAAGGTTAAAAAAATAGCAGGCATTCGTTCCGGCCTGCCCGCACATGCAATTTCTGCTATGCTTTTTCTGCCTGCGAATGTTTCTTATTTTTCTTTATTCTGATTGGAGCTGCAGCAACAGCAACAACACATCTCCATCATTCTGTTCTCCTGCATTCGTCTGTTGTCTGTTTTTTTCATTTGCTGTTCTCCTTTCCTACTAAGTCGATATGTTTAATGTGTTTCCCGATTACATGGCATATTATAATGCATATTTTTTCTATGTGCAACCCCTAAAACGCCTTTTGGTAATTGTTATTTCGATGAATCGCTTATAGGTTTTTCCTATTGGTTAGTCATACCAGAAAGATATTACTTATCACACCTGTAGGCTGATTTTGCTTTTTCCCGGCCAACCGCCGCAACTTTTGCAATGTGCTCAACAATTCTTGCCATGGCTTTTTTCTTAAGAAACGATACAATAAAAAGCAAAGAACACCACTTGCAAAATACAATGTACTCTCGGAATCTTTCTGTGCTTGTTTTTGTGAGATGATTTTTTGTCAGTTGTGCCCAAATTTCTGAGGCGTACGCGGTGCGTACGTTGATGAAATTCGGGTGCAGCTGGCGGAAAATCAGCCGCAAAGGCAAGTGCAGAAAGATTCCGGGAGTACATTACAAAATAAAGGAGAGTTTTTCTTATGGAAATGACATTTCGCTGGTATGGTTCCAAATTTGATACCGTTACCTTAGAGCAGATCCGCCAGATTCCGGGCGTAACCGGAGTCATCACAACCCTGTACGACACTACCCCGGGCGAGGTGTGGACACGCGAAGCGATTCACGCGTTAAAAGAAGAGGTTGAGGCCTCTGGACTTCACATCTCCGGCATCGAGAGCGTCAACATCCACGACGCCATCAAAATCGGCAGCCCGGACCGTGAGCAGTACATCGATAATTATATTGAAACGTTAAAGCACCTCGGCAAGGAAGACATTCACCTTGTCTGCTATAACTTCATGCCGGTCTTCGACTGGACCAGAACAGAACTCGCACGCGTCCGTCCGGACGGCTCGACCGTACTTGCCTACAAACAGTCCGCCGTAGACGCACTTGTTCCGGAAAAAATGTTTGAATCTATCGCAGGTGATGCAAACGGCGCAATTCTTCCTGGCTGGGAGCCGGAGCGCATGGCAAAAGTGAAAGAGCTCTTTGACGCTTACCGCGATGTGGATGATGAGAAACTGTTTGCCAACCTCAAATACTTCCTCGAACGCATCATGCCGGTCTGCAACGAGTACGACATCAAAATGGCCATTCACCCGGACGACCCGGCATGGAGTGTCTTCGGTCTTCCGAGAATCATCATTAATAAAGAAAACATTCTGCGCATGATGAAGATGGTCGATGACCCGCACAACGGCGTGACCTTCTGCTCGGGTTCCTACGGAACAAACCTGGAGAACGATCTGCCGGATATGATCCGTTCCTTAAAGGGCCGCATCCACTTCGCTCACGTCCGCAATCTGAAATTCCACAGCCAGCAGGATTTCGAGGAGGCCGCACACCTTTCCTCTGACGGCAGCTTCGATATGTATGAGATCATGAAAGCGCTGTACGACACCGGCTTTGACGGCCCGATCCGCCCGGACCACGGACGTATGATCTGGGGCGAGAAGGCAATGCCGGGCTATGGACTGTATGACCGCGCACTCGGCGCGACTTATTTAAACGGACTCTGGGAAGCTATTGACAAGAGTCACAAACGTGGAATTTAAAGGAGGTTTTTACTGATGTCTCTTAACTTAACAGCTGCCGGACTGGCAGATCAAAAAGCGTGGGAAGCCGCAGGCTATGCGCTTCCATCCTATGACCGCGAAGCAATGATCACCCGCACGAAAGAATCTCCGTGCTGGGTGCATTTCGGAGCCGGAAATATTTTCCGTGCCTTCCAGGCAAATACAGCACAGGAACTGCTGAACAACGGTACCTTTGACCGCGGTGTCATCGTTGCGGAGGGCTTCGATACAGAAATCATCCGTGATATGTACCAGCCGCACGATAATTTAAGCATTCTGGTGACCTTAAAAGCCGATGGTTCTGTCGAGAAAACCATTGTTGGAAGCATCGCAGAATCGCTGGCTGCCGATACGGCGGATTCTCCGGATTTTGCCCGGTTAAAAGAAATCTTTACCAAGGATTCCCTGCAGATGGCGACGTTTACGATCACCGAAAAGGGATATTCCCTGAAAAACGGTGCGGGCGAACTGCTGCCGTCTGTTGCTGCCGATTTTGCTGCCGGACCTTCTTCCGTTACCAGCTATATGGGAAAAGTTGCTTCTCTTTTATATGAAAGATTTCTTGCAGGCGAAAAACCGGTTGCGATGGTCAGCACCGACAACTGCTCCCACAATGGCGAAAAACTTTCCCTTGCCCTGACAGCCTACGCTTCTGCATGGGAAGAAAACAAGCTGGTACAGCCAGGCTTCCTCTCCTATCTGCAGAACCCGGAAAAAGTCAGCTTCCCGTGGACCATGATCGACAAGATCACCCCGCGGCCGGATGCTTCCATCGAAAAGATGCTCGAGGAGGACGGCCTCGCCGATGCACAGCCGATTATCACCTCCCGCCATACTTACGTTGCTCCGTTCGTCAATGCAGAGGAATGCCAGTACCTCGTGGTCGAAGACCATTTCCCGAACGGACGGCCGCCGATGGAAAAGAGCGGATGGATTTTTACCGACCGGGAAACTGTCAACAAAACAGAGCGCATGAAGGTCTGCACCTGCCTGAACCCGCTGCACACCGCACTCGCTGTGTTCGGCTGCCTGCTGGACTATGAACTGATCAGTGAGGAGATGAAAAATCCGGTACTGAAAAAGCTCGTGGAGCGCATCGGATATGTGGAAGGACTTCCGGTTGTCACCGATCCTTGCATTCTCTCTCCGAAGCAGTTTATCGATGAAGTGCTGAACATCCGCATCCCGAATCCGTTTATGCCGGATACGCCGCAGCGAATTGCAACCGATACATCACAGAAGCTGTCGATTCGGTTCGGTGAGACGATCAAATCGTATCTTGCTTCTCCGGAGCTGTCACTCTCGGATCTTCAGGCAATTCCGGCTGTATTTGCGGGATGGCTGCGGTATCTGATGGGCGTGGATGACAACGGCGATGCATTTGATCTGAGCCCGGATCCGCTGCTTGCCACGGTCCGCCCGTATGTGCAGGATCTGAAACTCGGCGCACCGGCTGACCGCGAGACCCTTTCCAAAACTCTGGCTCCGCTGCTCTCCGATGCTTCGATTTTCGGTGTGGATCTGATTTCCGCCGGACTTTCTGACCGTGTGCTGAATGCTTTTGTCTCGATGCTTCAGGGACCTGGCGCTGTGACAGATACGCTTGCTGCGCTGACTGCTCAATTCTAAAAGGGAGGTATTTCCATATGAAACCTTTTATGGACGCTGACTTTCTGCTGCAGACCGATACGGCGAAAACACTGTACCACGAGGCGGCTGAAAAAATGCCCATTTTTGACTATCACAACCATCTGAATCCGCAGGAGATTCTCGAAGACCGCCAGATGGAGAATCTGACACGCGTCTGGCTCGGCGGGGATCATTATAAATGGCGTGCCATGCGTGCGATGGGCTTTTCGGAAGATCTGATCACCGGAAACGCCGATGATTACGACAAATATCTGGCGTTTGCCGAGACGATTGAGAACGCGATCGGCAATCCTTTATACCACTGGACACATCTGGAGCTGCAGCGGTACTTCGACATCACGACACCGCTCTCCCGCGCAGCAGCGAAGGAGATCTGGGATGAGGCGAATGCAAAACTGCAGACGAAGGAGTTTACCGTGCGCAATCTGATTCTGAACCAGCATGTGTCGCATCTGTGCACCACCGACGATCCTGTAGATGATCTGCACTGCCATCTGGCATTACAGAAGGAAGACTTTGCCTGCCGCGTTCTGCCGTCCTTCCGCCCGGACCGCGCCGTTCATCTCGAGAAGCCGGATTTCCCGGAATACGTGGAAAAGCTTGCCGCTGCCGCCGGCAGGACGATTGCATCCGCGGAGGATATGGTGCGTGCCCTCTCCTGCCGCCTCGACTTCTTCCTCTCCGCCGGCTGCGTTGTTAGCGACCACAGCCTCGAGGGCTGCTTCTATGTGCCATGCACGGCTGCTGAGGCGAATGCCGTATTTGAAAATCGCATGAACGGCGGTGCTCTCACTGAAAAAGAGCTCGGCATGTACAAGGGCTTCCTTCTGACGAACCTCGGATGGCTGTATCACAAGCACAATATCGCCATGCAGCTTCATATCAAAGCGCTCCGCAACAACTCGAAGCGGATGTTCCGTGCACTTGGTGCCGATACCGGTTTTGACAGCATGAACGATTTCGCCTTTGCCCCGATGCTCGGTGCTTTCTTAAACGATATGGACGAGGATGACGCACTGCCGAAAACCGTGCTCTACTCCCTGAACCCGGGCGACAACCCGATGCTTGCAAGCATGGCCGGAAACTTTGCTGCGCCTGGCATCCGCTCAAAAGTGCAGTTCGGTACCGCATGGTGGTTCAACGATCACAAATACGGCATGGAATCCCAGCTTGCGACGCTTTCCAGCATCGGCATGCTCTCCACCTTCATCGGCATGCTGACCGACTCCCGCAGCTTCCTCTCCTTCCCGCGCCACGAATATTTCCGCCGGATTCTCTGCAATCAAATCGGAAACTGGGTGGAAAACGGGGAGTACCCGGCAAACCTGGAGTTTTTGAAAGAGATGGTGGAAAATATCAGCTACAACAATGCGGTTTCGTATTTCCTGTGATTTTCGCATGCCTTATTGACAATTATTCCCACATACCGTACAATAAAAGGGATTACTGATCAACGAAAGGATTACAGAAACATGGACGACTCAGGCAGTATGCCTCGACGATGCTTTATTTTCATCATTTGATAAACGGAGACATAATCTATCTTTGATTCCGCCAGATTCAAGATAGGTTATGTCTTTTTGTACATTTTTTGCATCGTGTCCCGGTTTCCTAAGAAAGGAAAAACAAATGAACAGCGACATTGTGTCACTCATCATCATTCTTATCTGCGTCATGCTCTCAGCCTACTTTTCGGCGACGGAGACTTCTTTCACCTCGCTGAACCGCATCCGCATGAAAAATATGGCAGAAAAAGGCGACAAGCGGGCGGAACTGGTGTTAAAGTTGCTGGAGAACTTTGACAAGCTGCTCTCCACGATTCTCGTCGGCAACAACATCGTCAACATCGGACTCAGCTCCCTTGCCACGGTGCTTTTTATCAAGCTTCTCGGCGGCGACTCCGGTGCGACGGTTTCCACGATCGTAACCACTATCGTGGTCCTGATCTTCGGCGAAGTTTCCCCGAAAAGCATTGCAAAAGAATCCCCGGAGACGATCGCCAAATTTTCCGCACCGTTTCTCCACATTCTGATGATCATGCTGACGGCCTGCTCGGCGCATTTGCCGAAGTCGAGCAGCGTGTCGTCGATATCCATCAAAACTGCCTTGAGCATGAAAAGTGACCTCCTGCGGAAAAGATAAAGAAAAGAGCCCCGAGCATTCGCTCGAGGCTCTTCATTGTGCAATTACTCAGCGGGGTAAACAGAAGCCTGCTTACGATCCTTGCCGAGACGCTCGAAACGGAGCACGCCGCTCTCCTTGGCGTAGAGAGTATCGTCAGAGCCGATACCGACGTTGACGCCCGGATGGATGTGGGTGCCTCTCTGGCGAACCAGAATGTTGCCGGCCAGAACGAACTGACCGTCGGCACGCTTCACGCCCAGACGCTTGGACTCGGAATCACGGCCGTTCTTGGTGGAACCGCCGCCCTTGTGGTGAGCGAAGAACTGAATACCAATCTTCAGCATTGTATTACACCTCCAAAACTTCGATATTGTCGGGATAATCGTCCCGCAGGCTGCACAGATACAGCATCATTCCGGCGAGGCACGCCTGGACGCTCTCTTCTTCATCGCAGCTTGTGGGGAGGGTCAGGGTGATGCGGGCATCCTCCTCTTTGACCCGAACCTTGGCCTTCGCGCCGCACACATCATTGATGGTGGCTTCGGCCATGGCAACAGCGGCGGAGATGGCGGCACAGACAATGTCGGAGCCTGCCTCAGCGTAACCGCTGTGACCGGAGACGGAGAATCCGGTGATTCGCTCGTCCTCGGTAAAAAATTCGATCTTTGTCATACTCTTAAATTACAGAGCGATCTTGGTGATCTCGACCTTGGTGTAAGGCTGGCGATGACCGATGTGCTTCTTCTCGTTCTTCTTGGACTTCGCAGCCTTCTCGTTCTTCTTGGCAACGGCCTTCTTGGCCTCAACCTTGGAGTTGGCGGCAGCGCTGTTGGCAGGTGCCGGCTGCTGAGCCTTCTTCTTGTTCTTCTTCCCCGCCATCTTCTCGTAGCTCCCTTTACTACAGATAGAGCCCATTGTGTGACAAGAATTGGAACAACAAACACTATTGAAAAGCGACGGAAATTGGGGGGAATTTGTGATAGTGTGTTCCTGTTGGGGTGGGAGAATGCTTGTGGGATGGGTGTGTATTTGGGAGAAGGAGGGGAGAGAATGGAGACGGGCAGTAATCATTTGGTGTAGAGGCGTGTTATGTGGTGAAGAAATTGGTAGTGGTAAGAGTGTTGAGGTTTTGAGGTGCGTATTGATGAGGAATGTGAAATGGCGTGAAGGGAGTGGTGGAAGGGAGTAGGGGTTGGACACGGGATGAGGATAGGAATTTTGGTTGGAGATCGTGTATTCTGTGGTTTGGTGTTGAATGGGAGTGATTTGAGGAGTTTCATAATAGTGATGTGTGTAGTGGTATTATGAAGAGCTGAAATATTGTGGGAGGTGGTGATTTGGTGTTTCTATTGCGTAATCAGTGATTGTCTGGAGATGCGGCTTGTATTATGCTGGAAGGGTTGTCGATGGGATAGAAATGTCTGATAGTATGTGAATTTGCGGTGACTGCACTGGCATCCAATTGGGTTATCGTTTTGCTTGTGCTTGTGCTTGGAAAGGCAGGGCAGTGTTATTC
>ERZ773148.2081-NODE-2081-length-15837-cov-3.362945_pt1 | contig 15837 bp, 8 predicted proteins | sample MGYA00580846_ERZ773148 | MGnify/ENA primary metagenome ERZ773148 (study PRJEB29015, sample SAMEA2737879) | human gut metagenome | biome: human gut; feature: human-associated habitat; material: faeces | place: China | collected 2012 ... | reverse complement strand
CACAAGGGGGCAGAATCGCTTGGTTTTAGGGGGCAGCTTACACTGGATTTTCCACACGTGGTCGTGGCGCGTTTCCACATTCGGACAATAGCCTTTCGGGGCGTGTTCCCCGGTATAAATCAAACCGCCGCGTTCCAGCGCAGCAGCGCGGAGAGCTTTTGCCCGATCGCTATTGCGTTCGTAGTTGAGGGCACGGCGTAAAACATTGCGTCCGACTTTGAAAGTTTCCCGCATTTCCCGCAGAACCGATGCGGGTAAAAGGATTTGCCTTGTCATAATTGCCTATTCTTTGTTATTTTGAGTATCTTTGTTGCGTGGTTACATTGGAACCACAATGCAAAGGTACATACATTTCAGTAATAAACAAACATTTCAGTATATATTTTTATATGGAAATACCCGAAATAAATAAGAGAGTTTTGCAACTCATTGAAATATATACAAATAGGAGCGTAAAGAAATTTGCGGAAACTATTGGTATCCCTCAACAAACATTGAATAGACTATTCAATAAAGATACGAGAACAGGAAAATACCCGGTTGTTACTACTGAAATATTGGTTTCTATCTCAAAAATGTATGTAGATATAAACGCAAATTGGCTAATGACGGGCAGGGGAGATATGTATCTAAACTCAAAAACGGAACAAGGAATTTCGCTATCACCCGAACCCGCACTCGACGATCGGCTATTGATTATGATAAAAGAAAAAGATGCCAAAATTGAAGAACAAGCCAAACAAATAGGGCGGTTGGAAGCAGAGAACGAAATGCTAAAAGCAGAGAATAATACATTAAAAAAGGACGCTCGTTCAACGGATGCCGGGGGTGCCACCTCTGTCGCTGCCGTCGGGTAGGAATATATTTTGTCGAGCCAAAATATTAACAACACACTGTAATACAACTATATACGCCAAACAAAACCCCTATCCAAATGTGCATTTTGGGGGTGTTTATCTTTGAATTATACCGTTTTTTGTTCTCGCTGTTACGTCTATGGGGGTATATATCACAAAAAAAAAGCTATCCAAATGGGTGTCCAAACGGGCGTCCAAAGCGTTTTTTTGATATTTCCGTCTAAAATTCAAATGTACATTTTAGGGAATCCGGCTCTTTTCAAATCCCTATTAAACGGCGTTTAAGCATTTGATCCGACAGCGCACCGTTTCCGCCTTATATAGCGCAAATCGCCCGCATATCGGTACTGCAAGCCGTTAGGCACAAAAAAAGGGCGTAAATCGCCCCGTTTTGCCTGTAAATACAAGCGCAATTCAAATCGAGTTCAAGCAACAGCCGTCGGAATTAACACGAAATTCAAGCAAATGCACATTTGAATTTCGCGCCGAAATTTTGTCGCTCTCTCGTAAGTCGTTGTATTATTGCCGCTTGTCTCTCTTTTCTCCCTGTTCTACTGTGTACATCTCAATTTCATGCCCGTAAAAGCGCTCATCATCAATGAACAGACAGGGATCGGCCATACGTCGTACCTCCCCGCATTTTTCCCATTTTCCATTTTCCGGGTCAGCAGAGCGAATCACGTCTACTTTCTTTTTGGAACGGTCGCGGGTAAAGTTTATAAAATAGACATAATTATCATCCGCAGCTACAGCAGGTGCCACATAATGATCAATATCAAGGGCAGATGCATGTATCTCCGGATTAAAATAGACATCCTTCCATGTAATCAAGTCGTCGGATACACGATAACCGCCGATATCCATTGTAGTAAAGAGATAATATTTGTCTTTGAACAATACGATTACCGGATCGGCAGCCGTACGGGCTTTCTTCTCTCTCTTCTGGAAACATCCCCAACCGTAATCCAAATTCATCGGATTACAAAACGTTGTCTGCTGTTCCGTTACCTGTTTGTTCTCCGCACAGGAGAAGAGAAAAAAAGACACCAATAAAAGGGATAATTTATTTTTCATGCCAATACTGAGATTAATAGAGTTCCCGGCTTATTTCTCTGCCGGAACCTGTTCTGTTATTTTTTTAATTTCCTTCATCAATAAACCGTGCAAGCGTTCTTTCTCTGCTACATAAGCCGGATCAGCAACTTTATCGGACATTTCGCCAGGATCAGCCAGGATATCCATCAAAGACGCTTCCTTATCTCCACGCGTAAAGGCTGTATACTTATAACGTCCGTCATTAATCTGATAGCCTGAACTAGACTCTACGATAATATATTCACGGTCAATCTTATCCGTTTGCCCGGTCAGAACCGGTTTCAGTGACTTACCGGACAAGTTCTCCGGTACGGGAATTCCTGCCAGATCGCATAACGTAGGTACCAGATCAATTCCGCTAGTCAAGCTTTTTGAGTCTACAACTCCTTTCTTCACTCCCGGACCGGAAATAATAAGCGGTGTACGGGTAGCTTCTTCAAGCAAGCGACTTTTAAAAACAAGGCCATGAGACTGTCCCATTTCTCCATGATCTGAAGTAAAGACAACAATCGTATGATCTGCCAGACCGGAGTTTTCCAACGCAGCCAGGATACGTCCGATCTGTTGTTCCACATCTTCTACAAGCCGGCAATACATCCAGCGATAGAAATCCCACTGCTCTTCTGTCCAGTCACGGGAACCGGAACCGATTGCTTTCATTTCGGCATACGTCCCGTTGGGTTCCACATTGGCAGGTACGGGAGGTATCTGTGCACGATATTCTTCATCACTTAGTGTTTTACGCAAATCTATATACTTCTGCGTAGCAGCTATCTGATGAGGGCGCAGCTCATCGGGAAATCTCGGATCAAAACCTGCCCCATAACAAATATCATGAGGATTCATGAAAGAGAGATATAGGAAAAAAGGTTCATCCTGAGCCGGATTATAACCAGCAAGAAAGTTCTCGGCAAAATCGGCAGGACCCTCATAATAATCCGTACCATTCTGGGTAAAACCATACTCCTCCATGTGAGTCCTTCCACAATAAAAGCCCGGATAACCGGAATAGACTGTCTGATAGCCGGCATTACGGAAAAGATTTCCAACCGAACTTTCACGGGCAACCGGCAAGACTCTTAAAGTATCCGGCTTAGTAGAGTTATTTGTATAACCTATTTCGCCGGCATAGCGTCCTGTTGCCATTGCAAAACGTGACGGCATCGATACCGGATTTGCACAATAATTATGTTCAAACCGGACACCGTTCTCAGCCAAACGATCTAATGAAGGAGTACTGACATAGTGATTGCCTGCGCAACTCAGCATATCATACCTCTGCTGGTCGGTCATGATGAAAAGGACATTCAGCTTCTTTTCTTCAGCTTTCTGCACACAAGAGGAAGCAAACAATGAAATGCCACATCCATACAACACGACACTTGCCAATTTCTTCATAAGCAATTCTTCTTAGAATTCATCCTTATTTCTTCAAGGCCTTGTCCACATCCAGATCGACGCCTGCCCATCCCTTCTTGCAAGTCCAGTCTGCTGCAGGCGAAGCCCAAAACTCATCTGCTTCCGACAAACCGAGGGCTACGAACACAGCAGAGCACAAGTAGAGGCTACCTGTTGAAATATAACTCTCTCCAATATGAGGCTGATAGCCGGCAAAGCCCACCCGCAGCCATCCTTCGGGGTTGAATGTTCCGGGAGCTTGTGTCTGCCGATTAATAATTGCTGTCAGTGCACATCTCACTTGTGCAGGTTTCACTCTTTCCGGAAGCAATTTCCGGTAAGCAACGTCGGACAAAGCATGGAAAGCCCCGAAACGGTAAGCCAATGAACGACCCACTATCGGAAAAGTCCCTTCGGGAGAAATCATTCTTTCCTGTTGCTCTGCATAGCGGGCATAGCGTTCGAGTTCAAGTTCGTAAGGTATGGCACCTTCTATCTGGTGTTTCTTCATCACACCCAGCACTTCCGCCATCATCGGGTGGATAACGAAACTGTTGTAATAGTCCAGATGGAAATCGGCCCCGTCACCGTACCAGCCATCTCCTTTATACCACTGTTCAAAGCGGTCACAGGCATATTTCACCCGGTCATACTCCCACTCGCCGGTAAATTCCTTTAAGGCAGCCTCCACCATTGCCGAGAAAAACAGCCAATTGGTTTCGGAAGGTTTTATCACTCTTGATGATTTGAGTTCCTTGATTACCCGTTCCTGAGTGGTCTTATCCAGTTTATCCCACAGTTGTGTACGGGCTCTCAACAGCCCGTGAGCCAGGAAAGCGGCATCCACTAAGGGTTGACGTCCGTTATTGAAGTTCAGGTAGTCGGGCGATTCCGGATCAACTCCATTGGCAATCGACTTTAACGCCAGATCGATGTACCGGGCACGCAGTTTACCTTCTATCGTATTGTCGGGACCTAGTTCCAGCCAAGCCGAAATACCTGTAATCAGTCTGCCTAAAGCTTCCAGATGTGTCACTTCTCTTCTTTTCTGCATATCAGCGGCGATAGATTCAACCGGCATATTTTTACGAAGTTCACCTTTCGCCATATTCGTCAGCAACGGATAGGAGATACGATGGAGTGAACTCAACCAGGCAGAACGATCCGGATTTTCAGAGAAAGCCGTAATCGTCTCAACTACCGGACGCCCTTCCAACAAATTCTTATAACGAAGCAAAGCCTCTACAAAATAATAATCGGCATACGTCAATGGAGCATCTATCTCATACTGCTTTGCCATGAAACCAGTGCAATGCTTGATGATAAAATGATTGTTATCGCCTACTTTCCTGGCACGATAGGCCGGAGAAGCCAACGACTTTATTTGCTGTTCACCTATTGCAAGGAATTGCTTGCCCAGTTCGCCTTCTACATAAGTACTCAGCTCCACATAAGCCGAAGCCATAATGGCACCGGCCGAAGCATCTCTATCAGCTTTCGGAATGTCGGGAGCATCAAAGTCCCAGTAAGGGATTTTATCTTTAGGCAAACGCGGGTGATTCATAATGTACTTACCGATTTTAATAGCATGGTCCAGATACTCTTTCTTACCCGTTTGTCGGTACATCATAGTAAATCCATATAATCCCCATGCCTGACCACGCGACCAAGCAGATTGATCACCCACGCCCTGGTGTGTCACTTGGTTCAGCACCTTTCCTGTAATCGTATCATAACTAACCACGTGGAATGAACTGCCATCCGGACGGAAATGATTGATCATTGTACGGTCGGCATGAGACTTTGCTTTATTATAGTAAGAATTATCTCCCGTCATGGATGAGGCTACCGTAAAAAGTTCCAGATTCATCATGTTATCGATGATTACGGAGAACTGCCATTTCTTGCTGTTCCACGAGCGAGTGCAACCCGTCACCGGATGGAAGCGGGTGGATAAGGATTTGGCCGCAGTCTCTATCACTTCCCTGTAAGCTTCATTACGGGTAAGGCGGTAGCCATTGCCGAAACTGCAATTGATGATAAAGCCAACATCGTGATTGCTGGTCGTATACTTCTGCTTTTCTACACGCGAAGTCATTTCTTCGGCGGCTGCCCTCACCTGCGGATCATTGCTATACTCATAACAATACCATAACGTACCGGGATAGAAACCACTTGTCCACCAACCGGAATCGCAGGTAATCATCTCTCCATCCTTCGCCGTTCTGGGCAATATGCCTTTCTGGTCTTTCATCTCACCGAACATGGACATTGACTGTCTAACAGAGAAGTCGAGCGCATCCTCAACAACCTTTTTCATACCTTTTGTCACTGCCGATGCCGAAGAGGCGAATCCTGCCAACAGAACCAAACCTATAACTAAAACTTTATTTCCGTTTCTCATCATCATCCTTTTAAAGGTTTATACTTATTATTTTATTTCTTATAATATCAGAATTTCCTATTTGTCTTTACAAAAAGAGAGGGAAACAGGCTTTTGCCTTACAACGCATTTTATCCGGAAACCCCAAACAGACTGTCAATGCCTCTTGGGCTTGAATATAAATGCGGAATATTGCATAATATACGCCCGTTATACATATTCTATGTACAGGAACTCTATATTCTGCAGATTGCATCTATAGTTCTGACGTATCAGATATATAGTTCCAACGCGTCAGATATATAGTTCCTGCACATTAGGTATATAGTTTCTGTACCAAAGAAGCATACATTCTGCAAAAGCCTTATAGTCAAAGAGCCCGAACAAGCTATTTCCCGTTTTTTAGAGTTGTACGTATTTATATATCCAACTCATAATCTGACAAATATAGATTTTCATTCGCGAATTTGCAAGCCTCCTCTCCCCGGGCTGCAAAGCAGAGACTCCCGGGGCTTTAGAAATGCAAAATGTCAATCTGATAAATCTGTTTATTTATCAAAATACTCAATAAGGTTGTAAACATTGTAATTCACTTCCTTCATGAACTTACTCAGATAGGGGTACATCTCGTAATAGTTGTCATACACCCCTTTATTAGCGGGCTTACTGCTATTATCCGTACCATCATCATCCTGATACTTGAACCAATGCCAGCCGACACAGTTCTTGGCTTCCAACAAACCCAAAGTAAAATGCTGGTATGCGTACGCCCTGTCATTCTGAGTGGGAACAGAGAATCCGGCACCCGACTGGTTGTTCAGGTCAGAATCTTCCACACCCTTTGTATAAAACTCAGTAACCATAAAGGGAGCATCCGCCCAATCTTCGCCCCACTGCTTCACATAGGTAGTCAGCTCCGGACTCCAACGGCTATAGTAATTGATAGAAATGATATCACAATACTTGCCCGCAGCAGCCACCACATGTTGCAGATATTTCGGTGTTCCATGCAGACGGGTTCCCAGATACATCATTCCCGGATCAACCTCCTTGATGGCTTCCTTAACTCCCTTGTAATAGAGTTCGGCCAACCTGCCGGCAAACTCACTATTCAGGTTATCGGTCACACTTGTTGCATTTTTCTCTTCCATAAACTTCTTAGCTTCCAGATAAGCGATATCCGTCCGGTCTGTCAGTTTCAGAAAACGGTCCAGAATTCTTGAATTCTGTGAAGAGAAATTTATCTCATTGTCCGAAAAGAATCCCAATACATTTGCATCATTCAAATAAGACGCCATGGCCGAACGGATATAAGATTTACAGAAGTCCGCCCAATCACTGTACAACACAAGCCCCAATTCATTATCAGAAGTATTTCCTGGATAGGCATGCCCATTCTGCGATCTGAACTGGCTGAGGAAGCCAAACGAAGGTGCAAGAGTCATAGGTGCATTGGGATTACTTTGATTATGCGCCTGAATTTTACTATATGTATTGGTACAAAAAGCACCAGTGCCATGAAAGCCGATAGAGGCCAGTTCTGCCTGCGTCTTCGATAACCACATATTATCATTGCCAAAACGCTTGTTCCAAGCTTCCTTATTACGCGAAGAAGAACCATACCTGAGGGAAGTCACACTTCTTTCATAGTGAGGATATCCCTCGGGATCGATAATCCACCAACGACCGTTGACTTTCTTCACATAAAAGCGTCCTGTGGCTTGTTGCTTGGCACCTGTGGTAAGGCTACCATATTTATTGGTGATAGCCTTGTAGTCACTTTCTGTTTTTATGCTTGGCTTATACTCGCCCATATAAGCCACGATGCGGGTATTTGCTTCAGTCCAACTGGCAACCGGTGGAAACTGGCTCGAATACTTCACTTTGATCGGACGATACGGTTTACCCAGAAGTGAAGGACTGTAAGCCTGCATTTCTCCGGGAGTCGGCAACCCCTCTATAATTTCATCGTCGTCACCTTCGTCCAGAACAACGTCCGGCGGCATGAAGTTAGGATCTTTCACTTCATAGTCTACACATGAAGTCAACATAAACAGACACGCAAAGGATGCCGTTATATAAAATGATTTTATTTTCATGATATTTGCCTTTAAAGATTTTATTTGGAAACACTTCTCACACAACGAACATAACGCGCACTTCCAGTCTTGGCATTATTGGTACTGACATATTTACCAAAACGTATATAACAAGCTTTCTTACCGTCGGTAGTCTCCGTACTTGCCCAATAACTGTCACCGTTTTCCGTATCCCCCATTGTATTCAGGAGAATGCCGCCATGATCGGTGAAGGCCTTATCGAATGCAGCACGTGCAGCCTGTTCTTCCGCCGGAAGCTGACCGGGAAGCAAACTTGAACTATGATTTCCGTTGTAGGCATCATACAAGGCTATCAGCTCGTCTCTTGCCGGCCAATACCAACCTTCTCCTCTCTCCTTGCAATATTGTATAGCCGGAATATCCGCTGCATGTTCACTCTGCGCTATAGTCTGCGTATTGGCATATCCATTTTCACCGTCCGTTACCCCAAAACCTTCTGCAAAACCGTTCGTCCACTTCAGGCTCTCTCGTTTCAAAGATACGATCTTGGCTTTGGAAGGATCTGCCGGGTCCACCCAGAACACAATACCGCCTTCAGCAAGTTCCGTATCCCCATCTTTCGTCACATACTCGCCTATCTTGAAAGGTTCCACAGCTATAGCTTTCTGCTGGCTTACGGTAATGGTAGCCGTAGCCTGGCCTTCACCGGAACCGGCTACGACGGTCACAGTCGCCGTACGCGAACCATCCGTGGTATTCTCCGACAAAGCAGTGAATGTAATCTTGTTTTCTGCCTTGCTTACGGAAAGCCATGTGGAGCCATCACCTTCAATGGTTACCGTATATGAACTCTTATTCGTAGTTACGGTAGACTCTGCCGTGGCACCGGCTTCACTGGTCAGTCCAACCTGGGTAGGGGTAACGGTCAGTGTCGCAGGTTCTTCGGGGAACTTATAGTTACCTATCACTTTCATGGCACGTACGAAGCGGCTTGTACCTGTCTTGGCACCAAAGTCAAATCCATACTTACCGAAGCGGACGTATCTTGCTTTCTGCCCATCTTCACTTTCCGTACTTGCCCAGTAGCTTTCACCATTACCCGTATCAGCCGCTGCATTTATAACAGCTCCACCCAAATCGGTCAGGTACTGGTCGAACATGGCACGGGCCGCTTTTTCCGTATCGCTGATATTGGCAGGCACTGCATTGGTGAATGCCGGATCTTCATGCCCGATACCATTGTATGCGTCAAACAAATCGAGCAATTCATTGGATGCCGGTAAATACCAACCCTCTCCCAATGCTGTACACAAGGCGGCAGCATCATTAGGGCCTGCATTTACAAACAGGGCTGTATTCGCCGGGCCGTCTACTGCTGACAGAGCACCATGTGGCATGATAGATGCTTCATACGGATTGCCGCCCCAACGTTCCAGTGAGATAGCCTTTCCGGATTCCGGATCAGACGGGTCAACCCAGAATATCATACCGAGTCCGTCTTCTGTCACTTGTCCCACTTTCAATGCCTTCTCTTCCGAAGCATCTTTATCTGATTGAGTCACTGTTACGTCTACAGAGAACTCTCCGGAAACCAGCTTCACGACAGTCGAACGCGGTTCACCTGTTTCATTGGCAGCCGTAGCTTTATAAATGGCACGTTTCGGATTCACATCTACCGAGAGCCAGTCTGCCGTATACTCGGCGGTAACCTCACCCTCGGTCGTATAAATAAGAGCCGTTACAGAAGAACCTTCATTCTTCGATATGTTTATAGTGGTTTGGTCATAATTAAATTCCGGCATGATACGCACTTCCCCACGCTCTTTACATGAAATCAGTATCATACTCAAAATCAATGAAACCAGAGTTAGTTTTTTCATATTATGATTCTGTTTTTAATTTATAATTTAAAGTCAACTCTCCTATTTCCACGGATCGCTCTGCGGGAAGTTTTCTGCTCCCATCAGGTCTATCTGCTTCTGTGGTATAGGCCATATTTCGTGTTTGCCTTTCACGAAGTAATCACGACACAAGGCATAATCGGTATCCAGATACGGGTCTTCCGACTTCAAGTCGCCCGAGTGTTCACGAGCCCGGTCGTAGAGAAGTCCAAGACGTTTCAGCAATGGCCAGCGTACTCCTTCGAAGTGCAGTTCACGGGCATATTCATCCAGAATCATATCAAGGGTAAGCGGACCGTTCTCACGAGCATTACCTGCCCTGCTCCACGTCTTGTTATAGTATTCGATGGCTTCGGAACTCGAACCGCCGTCGCGATGGAAGTAAGCCTCACAACACATCAGGTAGGTCTCTGCCAAACGGTAAACGATCAGGTCTTTGAAACTGGAAGTCCTGTCAGGCTGTGTAGCATTGGTCCATTGGTCAAAATGCTTCTTTGACATCGGATGCAGTTTCTCCAAATATCCGGCGGAACTGCCATACAAATCGGCTGGTATCTCTTTGCCATAATTGGCATTAGTGGGATCATTGTAATAGAACTTGTGGATAAAGAGCTTTTCATAGCGGGTATCCTTTTCCTTATCATACAGACCGAATAAGTAAGTATTCGGATAAACACGTCCCCAACCGTAACCACCCTGGGCTGCTTCAAAGGTACATCCGGCATTAGACTGATAGCGGGTAGTGGTAATAATGGCAAGACGGTGTCCCATCAATGGAGTACCGCTTCCGCCACCTCCCAGGTTCTCTGAGAATTGGTAGGACCACAGCACTTCGGAGTTACGCAGGTCCGCCCCGCTGAAAACATCTTCCGTCTTCGGCATCATGGAGTACATCGTGCCATCCCTGAAGATATCCTCACACTCTTTTATTGCTTTATCATAGTCCTTTTCCCACATGGCTACCTGCGCTCTCACATGTTTGGCAACCGCCTTAGTGATACGGCCATAGTCCTTATTCGGAATGTCCCAGGCAAGAGTGGCTATTGCATCTTCCAGGTCACCTTTAATCTGAGTGAATATTTCCTCCGTAGATGCCGGTTTATAGTCACGCACCAGATTATCTACCGTAGTAGGAAGTGTATTCAGATAGAGACGTTCAAAACGTTTCCATAGCTCAAAGTATGCATGCCCGCGGAAGAACTTAGCCTCAGCCCATGCTTTATGGACAACTTCGTCATCAAGCCCCAAGTTCTCGGCGCTTACAATGATTTCATTGGCTTTACCAATAATGGAATAATGGTGTGTCCAGAATGATTCGACATCGCTATTGTTAGGCAACAGCGTATTGAGACGGGCAATAGCTGCACTGGTTCCGGCACGGAATACCATAATATCCGTGTTATAGTCGCACATATTTACGACGTACAGGTTACCTCCATCTCCATTGGCTATCTGTCTCTCCATATTGTATAATCCTATCACGGCGCGGCTCAGACCATCGGGAGTACTTATCAGATAGTTGTAAGTGATGTCTGTCTTCGATTCAGGATTAAGAAAGTCTTCACAGGAAGGCAACGTCGCAATTGCTGCAATTGCTAAAGCTGCTATATATAATCTTTTCTTCATTTTTTCGGTCTTTAATAATTAGAATGACAAATTTACTCCAAACACAAACTGTCTTGACTCAGGATATGCACCGGGAGTCAACTCCGGGCTATACGACAGGAAGTCTGTGAACGTAAGAAGATTCGTAGCGGTTGCATATACTCTTAACTTTTGAAGCTGGATTTTCTTAATCCAGGCGGTGGGGAATGTATATCCCAGTTGCAAAGTACGCAAACGGATGTAAGAGGCATCTTGTATGGCCAAGGCACTCTGATACGTCACATTCGAATTATGGGTAGGACGTGGGAAGTCATTTGAAGGATTAAACGGAGTCCAGTAATTCACCTTCACACCGTTCAATTTTCCCTGTAATGAACCACCACTGTTTGCATCCGACAGATAGGCATTCTGAATCTTGCGTCCGGATACTCCATACCAATCCATAAAGAAGTCGAAGCCTTTCCATTTAAGACTTGTGTTCAATGACAGGGTAAAGTCCGGGTCTTTGGAGATGGGTGTACGGTCGTCTGCCGTAATCTTCCCGTCACCATTCAGGTCTTTCACTTTCACAGAACCCGGCGCCACTGCATCCTGACGTACCAGAACTTTGTCGGGTATACCGTCTCCATCCGTATCAATGGTTGGTTTTAAGGTATATGTCAGTTTGCCATAAGCATCACGGGTAATATCAAAATCAGTGTATTGATAAATACCGTCCGGTTCATAATTGTAATATACATTGATAGGTTTACCTACAAACCAGTTATTTCCAGGCTGGCTCAACGGTTTTCCATTCTCATCCACCTGATCGTCAATCTTAACGATCTCATTGGAGTATTGACTAAAGTTAGCTCCCAGGCTCCATGTGAAATCTTTCGTACGAATCACGTCACCGCTAACACTGATATCAATACCGCTCGACTTCGTTTCTCCCAGATTATCAAGCATCTTTTCGTAACCTAAGGCTGAATTCAATCCACGATAAACAAGCAAATCGGTAGTCCGGGTTTTATAATACTCAATGGTACCCGACAGTCTGTTTCGGAACAAACCAAAGTCCAAGCCCATGTTGACGGTTCTGGATTGTTCCCACTTCAGGTTAGGATTGGTAAGTTCTGCTCCGGGAAGATAACCCATATAGGAATTATCACCAAACTCATATCTGAGTTTGTCAGTCAGACCAAGAGTTGTATAATTACCGATACCGTTCTGATTACCTACAATACCATAACTCAAGCGTAGTTTCAGATTATCGATCCAGGTTGCATTCTGAAGGAACTTCTCCTGGTTCACACGCCATGCAAGGGCAACAGACGGGAATGTACCCCATTTGTTATTTTTTCCGAAACGACTGGAACCGTCTCTTCTGACTGCAACATTCATAATATATCTATCCATCAGGATATAAGAAGCACGTCCCATGAAAGAAACCAGGTTATTCTCGGTAAAGGAGCGTATGGGAGAACCTGTAAACTGTCCGTTTGCTATGAAGTTCCAATCCATATCCACCGGTAATTGGTCGGTAGCATAGCCCAACTGCTTTGTCTGCTTATGGTCAACAGACTGTACTGCGGTAATCGTCAGTTTATGCTTCTGGTCTTTAATAGGGACATTGTATGTAAAGATGTTCTCAATCAGATAACTTCTGTCTTCCCTGTCAGTCAGTTTAGCCGTAGCTCCACCACCCGGATAATTCACTCCTTTTGCTTCGCCATCTTCCTGTTCTCTGTTATAGAACGATGTATTCAGGCGGTAATTGAACCCTTTGAAAGGCTTCAACTCCAGAAAGACATTCAAACGGTAACTATTGGTGGAAATCTCACGCTTATAGTTTTCCGCTCTATAGAACGGGTTGACATCATTATTAGAATTAATATAGCGTGAATAGCTACCATCTTCATTATAAATCTGTGCAATCGGAGTACGGGTGATAAACTCGCTGAAACTACCGTCTTCACGATCGGATTTGGTAAGAGCATAAGACGAGTTTACACCAAGGCTAATCCACTTATTAATGTTATAATCCACATTCAGGCGAAAAGCCGCCTTCTGATAACCAGAACCTGTAGTTACCATTCCGTCCTGATCGAAGTAATTGACACCGGCAGCCATCCGTATCTTATCATTTCCGCCACGCAATGTTACGTCATGATTGTGATAGAGTGCATTCTTCAACATCTCTTTCTCCCAATCTATAAATTGTCCGCTTGCCCACACTTGCTGCATGACATCATCTCCCAAGGCTTCGGCAATGGATATTTCGCGTGCATCAATCACACCTTTATCATTGGCTTTTGCTTCACGCCGTAACATTACATATTCTTCGGGTGAGTAGAAATCAAAGTTGCGCCATAAAGACTGTATACCTACATATCCGTTGTAACTTACCTCCATCTTACCCTGGCTACCACGTTTCGTTGTCACCAAGATAACACCATCGCTGGCACGGGCACCGTAGATAGCCTGCGAAGCGGCATCTTTCAGAATCTCGATGGACTCGATGTTCTCCGCACTCAGCGTACTGAATTCTTCACTGTCTGAGATAGAACCATCGATAACATACAAAGGAGTATTGGATGCACTGATAGAACGGTTACCACGAACCGTAATATTAGGATTGGAACCCGGCCTTCCCGACGAACTTGTTACATTAACACCGGCCACGCGTCCACGAAGCATATCAGCTACGTTTCCTGCCGGGTAACTTTTCAGTTCATCCGTCTTAACCGAAGCGACAGAAGTAGCGACATCACTTTTCCGCTGATAGCCATAGCCCACGACTACAACTTCTTCCAGTTGTTTGGTGTCCTCTACCATGACTACATTAATAACACCTTTATTACCTACCTTATGCTCCTGGTTCAGATAACCGATATACGAAAACACAAGTGTAGAATTCGAAGGTACCTCAAGAGAATATTTACCGTTTATATCGGTAATCACACCAGTTGCAGAATCTTTCACGCGAACATTCACGCCAATCAACGGACCTTGCGTATCAGACACAACACCTGTTACCCGCACGTTCTGCGCATGTACATCGGTCATAATCAATAGAAATACAACCGATAAGATTAGTTTAAAACAACAGTTTTTCATTTAATACATTAGATTTATATATTACTAAATAAAGGAACAAGACAAAATTCGCATAAAACACAGAATCGGAATCTAAAAATCATACGGAAAGAAAGCACAATCGTACGAACGAAATAAATCTTTTCCGCTTACCACGCTATCAGAACCGGTTTATTCACAGATTCCCTGGTTCCGAAAGAACTATTCTTATTATTATCAGAATCATCTCCCAATTGGCGGACTTCCCTGATCAATACAAATGTAATTTCCGACTGCCGGCATTTGCGTATCAATGAAGTGACATCAAGCTGATGCCAAGATGCTGTTTCAGTAACAACTATCTCACCGGCTACATGTGCCGCATTACCTACATCGGTTACGCGCACCTGGTCTTTTTCCAGATTGGGGGCATTCTTCCAGTTCAGGGTACTTTCGTCCCAATTACTATTATCCAGCGCGTAGACATGGAAGCGATAGGGAGATTTGGTTGACGAACTGCCATACAACCGGAGTATAGCGGCATTCATTTCCTCTTTATTCATACCCGACAAGTCGAACTTGAGATAGCTAACCTGATTGCCATTGGCTCGGGAAGCATTCATTTCTATATTCATCACTTTGGCTTTACCAAAGTTTTTCTCACTATTTGCCCCGGCCTTAACGGTTGCATCCGCCGTTGCCACCAGTGTCTTTGTAGCATTGGAACAGATAGGAATGGTAAGGAGCATTACACTCTGGGCAGGAAGTTCAAACGAAAGCTGTCCTTCTTCTGAGGTTTCTTTTATCCAGACCACTTCACCATAAGCATTTGCACTTACTTCCTCGGCAATCACCTTGGTTCCTACCGGAAGGTTCAGCGACTTCAGGTCCAATGTGAGATGGTTTGAAGAGAGTTTCCGTTGTACCAGCCATACATAATATCTCATTTCTTCCGGATTAAAAGAAGTTATTGCATCCACATCATTATCAGCAACCGACTTCACAGTATTCAGCAACGGGCGTTCTTCCTTAAATCCTTTTGCAAATAGGCGAACAACTTCACCCGTACGCTGAATGCCACTTATATCAAAAGAGGAAGGAATCTCTTTGACGGACTCCGCATCAAACAGTTTGATTTCCCTCACTTTGATACTCCCCTTATCCATTGCAACAAAGCGGACTTTGGAAGTAGTTACAGGAGCATCGAACAGAAAAAAGGATTGAGCATAACGTGCATCTTTCTCAACGGTTTCTTTTATATCCGCCCATCCGGTACCGTCCCAATACTGCAAACGGAATTTCTTCACCCGGTCGGGAGCCGTATAAACTCCATATGCCGAACCCGTATAGACTACAGCCCCACCCAATGAAGTACTTTTTCCCAGATTGATTTCCAGGCATTTCTCTGCATCTGTATCTTGAGACACCCACATGGAAGCATCTGCCTTATTACCATCGGTTACTACTTTCACCGCTACTGG
>ERZ773148.2077-NODE-2077-length-15852-cov-3.521302_pt1 | contig 15852 bp, 15 predicted proteins | sample MGYA00580846_ERZ773148 | MGnify/ENA primary metagenome ERZ773148 (study PRJEB29015, sample SAMEA2737879) | human gut metagenome | biome: human gut; feature: human-associated habitat; material: faeces | place: China | collected 2012 ... | reverse complement strand
TTATTTGCGCCTGCGGGCGCAAACTCTGCGAGGCTTTTTCGACAGTCTGAAGCCCGCCGACCATGCCAATGCATGGTCCGGCGGGCTTTTTGTATGTCTGTGTATCAGAGATTTTCAAACCGCTCCGCGCCCTTCGTGCGCAGCCAGCGGCGGAAAAACGCCGCAGCGAGCGCGAGCACAAGCGTGAGCAGTGCGATATATGCCTCACCGGAAATTTTGCTGTGCAGCACGAGCATATACGGCAAGACAAGGATCACCGGCGCGGCCCATCCGGCGAGCAGGGCAAGGAAGATCTGCGAACCCTGCTTGATGACGTTGATCTCATTCGTCCAGACAAGATTCACATTGTGCAGACCGATGTACAGCGCGAAATACGTCGAGAAGAACACGAACGCCGCGCAGCAGAGCGCCATGAGAAGTCCGGCGGCAAATCCGGCGCGAAGAGCGATCGCCGAGCATACGGCGGCAAAGACCGCGCCCGGCGCGGTGAGGAGAAGCTGCACGCCGCATTTGGCGCGCAGCGCCGTCCATGCGTCGACGGGCAGCGACCGGGAGATCCACAGCGTCTTGCCTTCGAGCGACACGCTCGGCACGGCCATATCGTTCATCGAGCAGACGAGACACACCGCCGCCGTGAGCAGCACCGGCATGGCGCCGTCCGTCTCAAACACGCTCTCGAGCGTTCCGGCGATAACGCCGCCGCGGAGAAGCAGCAAAACGCCCGAAATGGGCAGCAGAAGCGTACCCAGGCCGCAGTTCAGCATATAATTCGCGCTGCCGGTGAAGCGGCCGAACTCTTTTCCGAGCATGGCGGAAAAGGCGCTCTTTCTCTTCGCGCGCGTCTCGCGGTAGACCTTCCGGTCGGTCTTGCCGGTCGCGGTGGCGATCTTGAGAAAGCTGCGCGAGAGGATGTACCATGTGAGCGCAAAGAGCGCGGCTACGGCGAGCGTTACGAGAAGGAGGGGGAGAAGATCGCCCTCAAACGCCCGGCCAATGCCGAAAACGAGAGGCGCTGCGGCGTGCAGATCCTCGCCATAGAGCGCTATATTCGCCACGATCTCGCCGATAAAGCTGCCCGCCTTGAAGTAGGCAAAATAGTAGATCGCAATGAAGAACAGCGCGAAAATGACCGTCATAAAGCTCTTGTTTTTGAGCTTGAGCGAGAGACGGGCCACGCCGTAGCCGAGCAGACACGAGAGCACGAGCACGAATACGGCAATGAGGGTCACAAACAGCACCGCGCCGAGAAAACCGTTTACCGAGAATCCCGCCGTGGCGAGATATACGATCGCCGCCGGGATCGAAACGACGCCGGAATACATAAGCCCCATGAGAAACACGGTGAGCAGCCGGGACACCATGATCGAATGCACCGGGATGGGCATGGAGAGCAGGAGATCGTTATCGCGGCTCAGATACAGCCCGGAGAACGTGTTGAACACGCTGCCGAACGCGCCGATGCATACGGCCGCGAGCGCGAAGATGAGATAGTAAAACCATCCGTAGCCGCTCACGATCGTGCTGCGCAGCGTGAATGCCAAAAAGGTGAACATGCCGCCGAGCAGCCCGACCATGAGGAGCGCAAACAGGATAAAGTAAGCGATGACCGTGCCTTTGGAGCGCGCCTTCTTCTTCTTCGCATCGTACAAATACGTGCGGAAGATCTCGGCGAGCTGCTTGCGGAGGAGAATTTTTGTCATTTCGCGTCTTCCTCCAGCTCAAGGAACACCTCTTCGAGCGAGTCGTCGCCGCGCACCTCATCCATCGTACCGGAGCGGACGAGCCTGCCGCGGCGGATAATGGCGACCTTGTCGCAGAGCTTTTCCGCAACTTCGAGCACATGCGTTGAGAAGAAGATCGCGCCGCCTGCGTCGCAGTGCTCACGCATCATGCCCTTGAGAATGTGCGCGGCCTTCGGGTCGAGACCGACGAACGGTTCGTCCATGAGAATGAGCTTCGGCTCGTGCAGCCATGCGGAGATGATCGCGAGCTTCTGCTTCATGCCGTGGGAATAGGCGGCGATGGGCTGCGCCAGATCGTCCGTCAGCGCAAACTCCGCGGCCCGGCGGCGGATGCGCTCGGCGCGCTCGTCGGCGCCGACGCCGAAAATGTCGGCGATAAAATTGAGGTACTTGATGCCGCTCATAAAGTCGTAAAGATCGGGATTGTCGGGAATGTAGGCGAGAGCGCGCTTACACTCGAGCGGCTCGGTGCGCACGGAATGTCCGGCAATGAAAATTTCACCCTTGTCGAACTGCTGGATGCCCGCAACGGAGCGCAGCGTCGTGGTTTTGCCCGCGCCGTTGTGACCGATGAAACCGTAAATTTCGCCCGGGGCGATGTGCAGCGAGAGATCGTCCACGGCGAGCTTATCGCCGAAGGCCTTGGTAAGGTGTTCGATTTTCAGCATGACAGTTCTCCTGTTTTCATTTCTTTTTTATTTCTTATCCGGCGCGGCGATATACTCGCCGAGCGCCCCGGCGTCAACCTTCTTGCCCGGAACGATGGCGGTCCGCGCGTCGCGCGGCACGCGCTGCGCAATGAGCAGCGCCCGGCACACCTCGCCGAGCAGACGGGCCGCCTCCGTGTCCGGTACGTCGTTCACGCCCGTGACGATCAGCGTGCAGAGCCCGTGAACATAGATCCAGAGATGCCGATGCAGCTCGTCAGCCTGCGCGTCGGTGAGCGAGAAGGTATCCCGGATGGCGCGGCGGATATCGGCGCTGTGGTTTTCCGTCGGCGGGAACTCGGCGGTGTCTCTCCGGCGCAGAAAGAGCAGCCGGAAGAGGTTCGGCTCCTCGCGCGCAAAGCGGATGGTCTCCATGCCGTAGCCCTTGAACGGCGGGTTCATCGAAAGGCCGCGCTCCACGTATCGTCCGTAGATTTTCCCGGCTTCCTCCACTACGGCGGCACGGACTTCCTCCAATGTGCGGAAATAGGTGAACACCGGGCGCGTGGAGGTGCCGAGAACGCTCGCAAGCTCCTGCGCGGTAACGGCTTCGAGCGGAGCGCGGCGGGCAATATCCACGGCGGCCTCCACGATCTCCTGACGGGTAAATTTGGCTTTCGGCGGCATGGTCGGTCATTCTTTCTTTGCGTTATAATTGTTGCGCAACGAATATTACGCAACAATTATAACGCAATAACGCGAAGACGTCAATAACAGCGCGGGTGAAAATGTCAATTGCCCTGCGGACGATTTGTGGTATAATGCGCAGGAAAGAAGGGCTGATCATGATCCAACGGAAAAAGGCGCTCTGCGCCGCGTCCGCTTCGGCGCTTGCCGCGTTCGGCGGATTGTATGGGCTGTACCGCTATGTATTTTATTCGCCCCGCGGCGCACAGAACGACGACCATCACATATCGAAAAACCCGCAGATGCAGGTCTACCGGGAAGAGATATCCCGCACCATCGACGCGCTCAACGCGCTGCCGTGCGAGCGCGTGTACATCACCTCGGCCGACGGGCTGCGGCTCACGGGGCGGTATTATCCGGCAAAGCCGGGCGCACCGCTCGTGATCGCCTGCCACGGCTACCGCGGCACGCCCTCGCGCGATTTCAGCGTCGGGGCGGAGATCTACCGCTCTATGGGCTGCGCGCTGCTGCTCATTGAAGAACGCGGACAGTGCGGCAGCGCCGGGCACACGATCACCTTCGGCGCGATGGAGAAATATGATGTCCTTCTCTGGACGCGCTGGGCAGCCGATCGGTTCGGCGGTATCCCCATTTTGCTCGGCGGCATTTCCATGGGCGCGGCAACGGTGCTCATGGCGTCGGCGCTCGGCCTGCCGGAAAACGTCCGCGGTGTGATCGCCGACTGCCCGTATACGAGCGCGAAGGATATCATCTGCTCTGTCGGGCGCGATTCGGTCGTTCCCATGGAACTGCTGTATCCCTTTGTGCGCCTGAGCGCGAAGCTCTTCGGCCGTGCCGATCTCACACAGGCGGACGCGCTCTCCGCTGTGAAGAGCGCAAGGGTGCCGATCCTGCTCATTCACGGCGAGGACGACCGGTTCGTGCCGTGCGATATGTCCCGCGCCATTGCCGCGGCAAATCCGGAGAAGATCGAATTTCACATGTTTCCCGGCGCGGGCCACGGGCTGAGCTGCCTTGTGGACATGCCGCGGTACGAAGCGCTGGTAAAGGCGTTCGCCGCGCGGACGATATTTGCAAAAGAGGAAAAGAGGGAAGAGCCATGAACGAAAAGCTGAAATTCCGTCTCCCGACGGCGGAGGACGCCGCGGAATATATTTCCTACCGGCAGGCGTTTCTCGATGCCGGAAGCTCTATGGACGGCACCGGTCCCATGCGCCGTACGCCCGATCCGATGGAGTGGCTGGCCATCAACGCGCAGTACGCCGACCCCGCCACCGTCCCGGAGGGGAAGGTGCAGAGCACGCAGTTCGTCTGCGAGCGCGTGAGCGACGGGCGCATCGTCGGCATGCTGCAGGTGCGTCTCGCACTCAACGACTTTCTCCTGCACTACGGCGGGCACATCGGCTATTCGGTGCGCCCGGACGAGCGGCGGAAAGGGTACGCCTCATGGATGCTCGCGCAGGGACTGGATTACTGCCGCTCGATGGGGCTCCGAAAAGTGCTCATTACCTGCCTCGATACGAACGAGGCGAGCCGCCGGACGATCCTGCGCGCGGGCGGCGTATACGAGAGCACCGAGCACGAGCCGAACGAGAATGAAAATCTGGAGCGTTACTGGATCACGCTGAAAGGGGAGTGAACGCATGGGTTCCTGGAGCGCGGGCGTCTGGGGAAACGACACGGCGGAGGACCTGAAATCCGAGTACCAATGCGCCTTTTACCGGTACGACCCCGAGGAGGCTGTCCGCCGGCTCGACGACTATGTGCGTACTTCCATCGGCGATGAGTCCGACACGATAGAGTGGTGCAATTATATCTATTCGCTGGCGGACTTCATGTGGAAAAAGGGGATACTCACCGAGGCGGTCAAAACCGCCGCTGTTTCCATGATCGATTCCGGCTTCGGGCTGGACGAATGGGAGAAGAGCGGCAAAAGCGCGCTCGCCAAGCGGCGGAAGGCGCTGGAAGCGCTCCGCACGCAGCTCCTGTCCCCGCTGCCGGAGCGGAAGCCGATCCGGCTGAAGTTTCAAACGGAACGCGTTTTCTCCGACGGCGATTATATCGCCGTCCGGCTGATGACGAAGGATAAACCGTTCTGCTCCCAGGCGGCTCTTGTTTCCGACATAACACAGGAGCAATTTCCGGCGTTTGACGGAAAATACATCATTCTGCAAAAGGCGTTCACCCAAACCGGCTTTCGGAGCGCGGTAGTTCCGGATATCTCGGACAACTGGGCGGCATTCCGGCTGTGCGACGGCGTGTATGACGATGTGCCTTCCGGGATCGATACCGCTTCGCTGAAAAGCGCGAAGATCATTTCTCTCAATCGCATATCGCCTGTTTTCCTTTGCGAGAGCAAGATGAGCTATTTCCGGAAACGGAAAGCGCAGGTCATCGGCCACGGAACACCGCCGGAGATATCTGAGAAGCAGAAAAAGGATCCAAATTTCCCTCCGAGCATCTTTCTGCGGTTCAGCAATGCTTCGTGGGATGCGGACAGCCTGTTTCTGGCGTCTATGGGAAGAGAAGCGGAACTCCGCAGGGAAAAACCGGAGACGGAAGTTTTGCTGGATATCGCATTTACTGCCAACGGGTACGCAGCTTTCGACTACAGCCTTTCCCGGGAAGAGAACGAGGATCGGCGCAGAAAAGAGGAAACAGCGATACGGGAACGTATCCGAAACGCGCTGGAAAGCGGCGCCGAAATTTACACGCTCCGCTTCGGAAAACTCTGCGGCTTTGCCACGGAAAGAAACAGCGTCGTTGAAAACCTGTATGTGCTGGGACAGTTTCAAAGGCTTGGTCTCGCCAAGTACCTGCTGCGGGAACTGCGCGGGAAAATACCGGAGCTGCGGGTGATGATCCCCGATGTGCGGAAAAAGGACACCGTCCGGCACATATGCGAAACGCTTGATATCCCGTTCACCATGGAATAAAACCAACGCCCCGCCCCGATGCATATCGGGGCGGGGTTTCCATTGTATAAAAAAGCCCCCTCTGACGAGGGGGCGCTAAGCGGCAGCCGGGTTTCTCGACAGGCTGAGGCCGCCGGAACTTTTGTTCCGGCGGCCTTTGTATAAACTATTTCTTTGCGTTCAGACGCCCAACCACTTGCTGCTCTCTTCGTAGAGCTCGGCAACGCTTTCGGGCCGGTCTTCACCGGCCAGCTCGCCGTTGGGCGTGAGGCCGTAGCGCACCTGGCGCATCATCATGTTGGCATAGGAGGGACGGTACTGATCCAGCTCTTCCTTGCTGGCGTGGAACGTGCCGTCCGTATACATGGAGTGCATGCTGTCCTTTTCGTAAATGGGGGCCATGGAGAGAATTTTCCATACGCCGTCGCGCTTTTCGACGTGATAGTGCAGGCGCGTATGCGTGGACATATCCACAGTGTCATCGCCCATGGGACAGCGGATCTGGATGGCGGTGATGCATTCGGCGACGGCGCGGTTGCCGTTTTTCCAGATGACGGTATCAAAGACCTTGTGCTTGGCGGGCGCCTTGGAGGCATTCATGCGTTTGGAACCGGCCACGAACTCATCCGGCGTGCCGGTCATCCAAGAGACGACGATCTTGGCGTCGTCATGGTAGAGGGGGCGCATCTCGTCCCACAGCTTGTAGTCGCGGCAATAACGCTCAAACTCAATAAGCTCACGAATGTTGAACTTATCCACTACATCCTCAAGAGTGTTCTGCCCCATTTTGCACTGGTAAAACATAGTTGTCCTCCTGTTTTCTGATTTAAAATAGATGTCCCGCTCCGTATTGTGCAGAAGCATCCGTAACGGATGCCCACATCGGACGGACCGGCGCAATGCTTGTGATCGTGCATGATTTTCCCGGAACGCTCGCCTTGTAATTCGACAAAATTGACAAAACAACCTTTGTTCGACGGAATAATTATTGTTAAATTATAGCATGAAAAATAGGGCAAAGGAATATAACTTGAAAATTGAGGTCAAATGACATAAAACCCGTTAAAAAAACTGCCTATAAATAGTCGACGGACCAAAGGCGGCGGAACAAAAAACGTCGAATTGTATACCGTGCAAAAGAGAGGCATGTATCCGCTTGGAACGCTCAAATCCGAAAGAGATACAAATCTGTCTTACTATTTTAAAACGAGAAGGAGAGTACTTGAATATGAACCAGGCTAAGGCTGCCGCACAGGCCAAGTATCCGGTCTCAAAAGTGATCCATTCCGCAATTACGATTTTTCTGATGTTCCTGTTCGGCCGTGTGATCCCGCCCTTCGGCGGTATTACCGAGGTCGGCATGAACGTGCTGGGCGTATTCCTCGGCGTTATCTACGGCTATTGCACCTGTGAGATCGCGTGGCCGTCCATCCTCGGCTTTGTCGCTTACGGCCTGTCCGGCGCCGTTACTATGAAGGATGGCATCCAGGCGATGATGGGCCAGAGCGTAGTGTTTCAGAGCATCTGCGCGTTTCTGGCTGCCGGCGCTCTTTCCGAGTTCGGCTTCAGCAAATGGTTCGTCCGCTGGTCTCTTTCCCGGAAGGTGTTCAAGGGCAAGCCGATCGTTTACATTTGGTGCTTCCTGGTCATCTTCGGCCTTTCCGCCGTCGTGATCTACACGGTCCCTCTGCAGGTCCTGCTGTATGCAGTCTGGGCGGATATTGCGGAAAGCTGCGGTTATGAAAAGAATTCCAAATTCGTTTACGCCGGCTTCACCGGCATCATGCTTGCTTGCACGGCTGGCGACAGCCTGATCCCCTATACGTCCTGGAAGCTCGGCCTGGCCGAGACATGGAGCGCGGCGGTCGGCGGCGAGATCAACCTCGTCCTCTTCGGTCTGATGACCACGCTGATCTTCCTCCTTGCGATCACGGCCTATGTGCTGCTGCTCAAGCCGATTTTGAAGGTGGATCTCTCCCGTCTGCAGGCCTATGATACGAACCGCATGCCGGAAGAGACGAAGCACCTCCGCCCCAGAGCCAAGCGCGTGTTCGTCGTTTACATGATCACCGTTATTATCTGCATCGTCGCTACGGCGCTGCCCGCCGGCAACCCGCTCAAGAAGCTCGTGAACAGCAATCTGACCAATGCGGGTATGTATGCCATCTGCGCAGTGATTTTGATGATCCTGCCCAGCGGCGAAGGCGACGGTAAAGCCTGCCTGGACTTCAAGGTCCACGCAAAGAACCTGATCAACTGGAACAGCGTCTTTATGTGCGCTACCTGCATCACGCTGGCCTCCGCGGTGACGAAGGCGGATTACGGCATCAGCGCCTGGCTGAGCGGAGTTTTCCAGCCCCTGTTCGGCAGCAGCAGCAAGTGGGTCACGCTCGTCGTGGCGGCTCTTGTCCCGCTGATCGCAACGCAGATCGGCTCCAACATCGCCTTCGGCAGCGCCATGATCCCCATCGTTGCTCCGTTCGTTATCGCCAGCGGCCTGAATCCGGTCGTCGCCTGCGTGGCCGTCGTGTTCATGGTGCAGCAGGGCTACTGCCTGCCGGGCTCCTCTTCTCCCGCTGCGATCTACCATTCGCACGATATGATCCCGGACATGAAGGAAAGAGTCAAATTTGCCGGCTTCGGCACGCTGCTTATTTTCTTATCCGGCGTTCTGGTGCTGAGCATTTTCAACTTTATTTTGGGATAATGAGCGCAGGCTGATGGCCCGCACCCGATATGGATGGACCCTTGGATCCATAGAAAGGATTTGGTATAATGAAAAAAATCGCTGTGATCGGCGCAGGCGGCACCGGTGTCGCGCTGAGTGCGATCCTCGCGTCCAAAGGACATGAGGTTTATCTGACCGACAGTTTGAATCAAACGGTAGTAGAAGCTGCGCAGGAAGCCGGAGTTTTGCGTACGAAGGGCACGAAGGTCTGCGAGGGGCGCCCTGCACTCGTCACTTCCAACATTGAGGAGACGGTCCGGTGCGCGGAGCTCATCGTATGCTGCACGATCTCCAACCGCGATGAGGAGATCGCCCGGACACTTGCGCCAGCGGTGACAAAAGATCAGGCCGTTCTGGTGGGCGCCGGCAACGGCGCGACGATCGTGTACCACAAGATTTTTGAAGAGGCCGGGAAAGGCGATGTGCTGACCGCCGAGACCGCGGGCAACTTCTTCCCCGCCCGCGTGACGGGCGCGGGGGAGTCCACGATCGGCCTTCCTCTGGCACCGAAGGGCGTGACGTCCTTCCCGCCGCAGCGTGCCGCGGAGGCCGCGGAGCGCTTCGCGGAGGTCTGGGAGCTCAATCCCTGCGGCAGCATGATGGACGCGCTCTTTAACGGCCCGAACCTTATCTGCCACAGCGCGGGCTGCATCCTGAACGCCTCGGCGATCAGCCGCAGCGGCGGAAAGTTCTGCCTCTTTACCGACGGCTTGTCGGAAGGGTTTCTGAACGTTACGGACGCGCTCTGGGAGGAAAAGGCCCGTGTTTATGAGGCCATGGGCTGCAAGCCATCTCCGGCGCCCCGGGGAATGCTGGCGGGCGTTATGGACGTACAGAACGAGGACTACCGCTATTTCCGCCTCATGGACGGCCCCGGCAGTCTAGAGCACCGCTATATCACCGAGGATGTGCCGTATCTCACGTGCTTCTTCGTCTCCGTGGCGCATGCCGCGGGGGTGAAGGTGCCGCTCTTTGAAGGCGTTGTGGGGCTGCTCTCCGCTGCGGCGGGACGCGATTTCACCGCCGAAGGCAGAACGCTCGAAAATCTGGGCTGGGGCTGTCTCAGCCGGGAGGAACTGATCCGGCGCTTCAAAGCCTGATAAGAAACTGCGGAAGACCCGGAGGAAATGCCATGATGACTTTGACAACAAAAATCGTACAGCCTTTTATCGCGACGCTGGAGGAGGCGCTCCACTATAAGGTCACGATCACCGACACCAACGGGTATATCGTCGGCAGCAGTGACCCGGCCCGCCTCAACCAGTTTCATCCTTCCGCCTACGAGATCCTCTGCGAGCGACAGCCCATCGAGAGCTGGGACATTGCCACGGACTCCTATGTGAATGTTCCCGAGGGGGTTCAGCTGGGCTACGGCGAACGGGTGATTTACGACGGGGAGTGCATCGGACTGATCGGTCTGGTGGGTGCGCCGGAGGAGATCAAGCAGAGTATCAAAACCGCGCAGCTCGTACTGCAGCTGATGCTGGACCGGAAAAAGGCAAGCGACGAACTGAAGTTGATTTCCAAGGATAAAAAGGCATTCCTTCTGCGGCTGCTGCAGGGACAGTACGGCAGTCCGGAATGGATCAAGGAACGAGCGGACACCTATAAGATTGATCTGTCCCGTCCGCGCTACGTGCTGACGGTGCAGATCAATCTCGAGAAATTCGATGAAAAGAGCCCGCTGGAGCTTTCCCAAATCAAGGAAACGATGCACCGGGCGATCCGAAGCATTTTTTTCGAGCAGGAGGATCTGCTCTATGAATATGATACCGGGGAGACCGTGCTGCTGACGGCCGGAAAGCATTCGGATGCTTCGCAGCGCCGGCGGCAGATCGAAAAGGCGGCGGCGCGGCTGTATGCCGAGCTGCGGGAGCAATGCAAGGTGTCGGCGCTGATTGGCGTCAGCGAGGAATGCGGCGATTATACCGGCATCCCTCTGGCGTTGCGTCAGGGCCGGATGGCCGCAGAGATCGGAGCCAAGACTGAAAACGGAGAGGGACTGTACTTTTACAGCCAGATGCGGCTGGGCCGAATCGTGGCGAGCTTTTCTCCGGAGATCCGCCCGATCCTCCAGCGCGATATTCTGAGCAAGCTGCTCGAAAATCACGCAGACAGCCTGCTGGAAACACTGTTCACTTATTTTGAAATGAACGGGAACGTATCCCAGACGGCGGAGAAGCTCTTTATTCACCGGAACACTTTGCAGTACCGCTTTCGCAAGATCAAGGAGATCACCGGCTTTGATATTTATCATATCGACGATCTCGTCCAGCTGCGGCTGGCCGTACTTCAGTACCGGTATTTTGGAATTTAAAACGTAAGCATTTTTCGTATATGAAAAAGGAGACTATTATGGGCTATCGTGTAAACGCAAAAGATATTACGACCAATTATACACAGACACTGGCCGAGTTCACGGCAAATCTGAAATATGAAGACATCCCCGAGGACGTGCGGGAGCGCGCCAAGCATCTTGCTATGCAGACGATCGGCGTGGCGCTGGGCACCAAGGGAATGAAGCTTTCCGATGACGCGATCGCCATCGGAAAGTCCTGCGGCGTCGGCGAGCCGGAAGCGACGCTCTGGGTAGACGGCGGCAAGGTCAGCATGAGCAGTGCAGTGTTTACCAACAGCACGCTGGCCGACGCTCTCGACTGGGAGGATTGCGCCTGGACGGGCCATCCTTCCGCCGGCGTCATCCCTGTGTCGTGGGCTGCCGCCGAGGGCTTCCACCGCTCCGGTAAGGAGCTGATCACCGCGATCGTCGCGGCGTATGAGGTGTATACCCGCATCGCCATGGTCGTGCAGCCTCCGGAGGATGAGGACGTGTTCAAGGGCTGGAGCAGGCAGGTTACCTGGCCGGTTACGCGATCACCAAGGACGGCAAGACCAAGTTGGGCTTCCTGGGCGGCATGGCTGTTCCCGCTGTTATCCGCTACGGCTACGGCTTCGTGCAGGGCGTTGACGCCGCTGCCGCCGATCTGGGCCTCACCGATGTCAAGGTCAACTACATCTACGGCGGTCAGTTCTTCGGCGACGCCGACATCACCGCTGTGATGGATACCTGGTATCAGGGCGGCACCGAGGTCGTCTTCGCCTGCGGCGGCGGCATCTACACCTCCGCGGTTGACGCTGCCAAGAAGGTGGGCGCCAAGGTCATCGGCGTTGACGTCGATCAGGCGGGTGTCATCGCCAAGTATGCCGGCGTGGACGGCATGACCGTCACCTCCGCCATGAAGGGCCTCTATCCCGCGACCTACGATACCCTCACCGATGTCATCGTCAACGGCAACTGGGAGAAGTACGTCGGCAAGATCGAGACGCTGGGTCTTGTTTCCGGCACCGATCCCGAGGCGAACTACGTTCAGATCCCCATGGGCGACGGCACCCAGTGGTCCGACAGCTTCACGCAGGACGACTATAAGGCCATGGTGAAGGATATGTTCGACGGCAAGATCACCGTCAGCAACAACACCAGCAGCGATGTTAGTGCTGCCGACTTCGCCACCGTCATCACGGTCGACGATCAGGGCTCCATCAAGGGCTAAGCGCTTTATCGCAAGTACATACGGAGAGACGGGCAGCCGCCCGTCTCTCTTTTTTTCCGAAAAACGAAAAAATCATACGATTTTGCCAAATTGACTTTGCTTTATGGAAGCGGGTATAGTATACTGTAAGATATTCATGGTTTCCGTCCCCGCACATCCCCAACGCGGCGGGCCATCAAAACGGAAGGAGGGCGAAACATCTTGGGATCACCGTATGCCATTGAGATGCTCAACATCACCAAACGATTCCCCGGTATTATCGCCAACGACAACATTACGCTTCAGCTCAAAAAGGGCGAGATCCATGCCCTGCTGGGCGAAAACGGCGCAGGCAAATCCACGCTCATGAGCGTGCTCTTCGGTCTGTACCAGCCCGAGGAGGGCGTCATCAAAAAGGATGGACAGGTCGTGTCCATCAAGGACCCGAACGATGCCAACGCGCTCGGCATCGGCATGGTCCACCAGCACTTCAAGCTGGTGGAATGCTTTACCGTGCTCGACAACATCATCATGGGCGTGGAGCCCACGAAGCACGGCTTTCTGCAAAAGGCCGAGGCCCGCGAAAAGGTCCTCGCCCTGAGCGAGAAGTACGGCCTGCACGTTGACCCCGACGCGCTCATCGAGGACATCACCGTCGGTATGCAGCAGCGCACCGAGATCCTCAAGATGCTCTACCGCGAAAACGAGATCCTGATCTTCGACGAGCCGACCGCCGTCCTCACCCCGCAGGAGATCGACGAGCTCATGCAGATCATGCGCAACCTCGCCGCCGAGGGCAAGAGCATCCTCTTCATCTCCCACAAGCTCGCCGAGATCATGGCGGTCGCGGACCGCTGCTCGGTGCTGCGCAAGGGCAAGTACATCGGCACGGTCGAGACCGCCAACACCACGGCGGAGGAGCTGTCCGCCATGATGGTCGGCCGCAGCGTCAGCTTCCATGTAGACAAGAAGCCGTCCGAGCCCGGCGAGGACGTGCTCGAGGTGGAGGGCATGACCATGGCCTCCAAGCTCCACAAGAACAATGCCGTCAAGAACGTTTCGCTCAAGGTCCGCCGCGGCGAGATCGTCTGCCTTGCCGGCATCGACGGCAACGGCCAGACGGAGTTCGTCTATGGTCTGACCGGCCTGGAGCCGCTCGTTTCCGGCTCCGTCAAGCTCTGCGGTAAGGACATCACCCATGCGTCCATCCGCCAGCGCAGCGTGATGGGCATGAGCCACATCCCTGAGGACCGTCACAAGCACGGCCTTGTGCTCGACTATTCGCTCGAGGACAACATGGTGCTCCAGCGCTACTTTGAGCCGGAGTTCACCGACAAGGCGGGCTTCCTGCGCCGCAGGAACATCCGCACCTACGCCGAAAACCGGAAAAATGGCATTGTTAGTTGCCTGTTGGCAAATGCAGGAAAGGAATCCTCGGTGGCGCGTGATTGCGTAAATGAGCCGTGAGGAGAGCTGTGGCAGAGGTCATCTGCGCCGCCAGAGCGCTTCAAGGGGAAAAAATCCAGGGTGGGTTGTCGTTGCCCCGCAGGCGGGTAAAGGTCTTTAGCGTTTTCTGAGCCCGATCTGGCGCTGCTGCGGCTGTTGCCGCCCGTAACGTTTTTTTGCCGCAACGGGCTAATCCACTTTTGCCTTTTCTACGGCGGGCGTCCGTTTCACAGCACCCCGCACAAGGCTTGCCGGATAAACCCGCGTCAGCCGCGTCGCAAAAGCCGCCGCCAGGCGCGCGGCAAGGGCGCGTCCCTGTGCAGCAACAGCAGGGGCAGCAACGCGCCGATGGCCAGGCCGCTCATGATAAAAAAGGCCGTGAGCCCGTTAAAGACTATGCTCACCAGCAGATCCTGCCGTTGGACGCCGCTGGCGCCAAGAAACTGCAGAATGGCCAAAATGGCCTTGTAGGCGAACATGCCCGGCACCATGGGCAGCAAGGCAGGGAAAACGAACATCTCCGCCGGGGTGTGCCAACGGTTGGCGCAGGGAATGCTGATCAGACCAATGCAGGCGGCGGCGCACAAAGAGGCGCTGCTGATGCCCATGACCGTGGCGTGCAGCAGCAGCGTGCGACAGATGTGCCCCAGAGCGGCCAGCAGCCCCGCCACCAGGGCAATGCGCAGCGTGGGCCGCGAGATGGCGGCAAAGCCCACGGCGGCCACTGCGGCGAAAAAGCCGTCGCCCAAATAGTAGAGCAAAGAGCTCACAGTGAATCCACCCCCAGCAGCAGCATGGTCAGGGCAAGGCCCAGAGCGATGCAGACAATAAGCGTGCTGGCCTGAACCAGGCGGGACACAGCCATAAGTACATGTCCGTCCAGGATATCCATCATGGCGTTGATCAGGGGAATGCCGGGGATGAGAAAGAGCACGCTGGCGGCCATGGCCGTCTGCGGCGTTGCGCCCCAGCCGAAGATGAGCCCCGGCGAGGCCAGCAGCGAGGCAGCAAAGGCGCAGCAAAAAAAGGTAATCTTGACGTCCATGCCCCAGTGCAGCAGCTTCTGGCGCAGATAAAAGCCCGCCAGAGTGGCGCCGAAGACCAAGCCCATGGCCACGGCGTCACCATCGAAAAGCCGGCAGAAAGCGGCATTGGCGCAGGCCACCAGAAAACGCAGCAATACGGGGTTGAGGGCCGGCAGGGCCAGAATGGCGTCAAACCGCCGCCGGGCTTCGTCCAGGCTCAGATTTTCATCGCCGATATTCCAGCTCAAAGCGTTCAGTGCCGCTACCCGCTGAAAATTGGGAGCGCCGGACACAATGGCGCACACGGCGGTGTGGCGTTCCTGAGGAATGCCGTCCGCCGCCGGTTTGACCACAGAAATCATGAAATGCCGGGAGAGCATGGCCAGCTCCACGGCAAAGCCGTAAGCCTTGGCAATGCGTGTCGCATTGCGATCCACCCGGCTGGTCTGCGCGCCGGCAGCCAGCTGCGTGGAGCAAAAGCCCTGTAAAAATTCAATAAGCTCGCGGGCTGTGGGCAAGACGCAGGCATCAATCTGCTGGACCAGGCTTACTAATAATCAAATCCAGGGGCCCCAATCGGGGCTCCTGGAAATGCTGCAAAGGGCAGCGCAGTGACCATTCGCCGCGTTGCCCTTTGAAGCATTCAATATGAAAAAGGCTTCCCCTGGGGGAAGCTGGCTCGGCGGAACGCCGAGACTGATGAGGGGCGGTACAAGGTATGTTGCAGTAAAACCTAAGCAGCAATATTCTATTTGCAAGAACTTTTCCGAAAAGGTTTTCTCCGCATCGGTTCTGCGTCCCGCCCCTCATCCGTCAGGGCTTCGCCCTGCCACCTTCCCCCAGGGGAAGGCGTTTTATATTCCCAGCTTTTCCAGCGCTTCCCTTACCCCCCGGACGATGTTTGCCTCCTCCGGCAAATAGAAAACGTTCTCACCCCGAATGTCAAAATCTGCCAGTGCGGCATCGTTTTCAATGTAGCTCAGCACCGGAATATCCCCGGTGTCCAGCAGCGGGATGACCTCTCTGGAGGGCAGGCGGTTCACAATGGCCCCAACCTGATCGTACATGACCAGCTCGTCTGCCACCTTTTTCACCGTCTGGATGACCTGGG
>ERZ773148.2062-NODE-2062-length-15949-cov-3.916006_pt1 | contig 15949 bp, 10 predicted proteins | sample MGYA00580846_ERZ773148 | MGnify/ENA primary metagenome ERZ773148 (study PRJEB29015, sample SAMEA2737879) | human gut metagenome | biome: human gut; feature: human-associated habitat; material: faeces | place: China | collected 2012 ... | reverse complement strand
AGAGGTTCTCCTTATCTCCCAGTGGAACCAAAAGCTACAATCGCACAAAGAATCAGGAAATAGTTAATACTGTCGGTAATTTTCTCATCCCACTGCTCTTTGGAATACTGCTGCTCATCCATACACATATCCGATACAGAGATCAGATGTTTGGATAACATCCCCATAAGTGCTGCTTTTCCTAGGTGCCTGCTCTGCCTTTTCTGTATTGGATACAATCAATAATGATGTAATCATAAAATTCTCTCAGCTTATCCTACCATAGAACGAAGAATCTGTTCCCTGAACAAAAAAATCGCCCAGACTCGAATTTTTAATCTAATCTGAGCGATACTCCACCATGCCTGTTTTTTTCAAGCAAAAAATCAATGTTCCCTGCGGGAATCGAACCCACAACTAGCGCTTAGGAGGCGCTCGTTATATCCATTTAACTAAGAGAACAAATAAGGACAGTCTGAAGATTTCAGACTGTCCTTATTCTATCACAATTAGCTAAAACGGTCAATTGCTTTCTCGTTATGCCTACTGTAACTTGAACTTGTTGATTGCTTCTTTTAATGCAACTGCGATTTCATCAAGCTCTACTGTGCACTGATTTAAATTGTGCATTGTTGCATTAACTTCTTCTGCGGAAGCAGTTACTTCTTCGGATGCAGCTGCTGTTTCTGTAGAAATAGAAGCGACATCTTCCATTCTGTCAATTACATTTCCTCTGCTGTTATCCATCTGCTCATTTAACTTGGCAATATTGTCAAGACCCTCCGTTAAGGCATTGATAGATGTTGAAATTGTATTAAACAGATCCTTTGTATCCTGAATAGACTGGTTCTGTTCAGTGATAATCTGGTTCGTTTCATCAAGTGTCTTTTCTACCAGTGCAGACTTATCTGTAATCTCGGCAACAATCTGCTTGATTTCATCGGTTGACTGCTGTGACTGTTCTGCAAGCTTTCTGATTTCATCTGCTACAACTGCGAAACCTCTGCCGCTCTCACCTGCTCTTGCCGCTTCAATACTTGCATTCAGTGATAACAGATTCGTCTGTTCTGTAATTTCTGTAATGGCATTGGAAATGAAGTTAATCTTTTCAATACTCTGAATCATTTCATCTACAACGGACTGGGAAATCTTTGAATTTTCAATAGACTGCTCGCCCTTGCCGATTAAATCTTCTACAATCGTGATACCCTTGTTACTCATCTGCTGGGTTTCAATCGACATATCGTTAATATCACTGACATATGCCTTTGTTTCGTGTAATCTCTCTGCGAGATTTTCAACTTCCTTCGTCGCATTGTTCGTGCTTTCCGCCTGCATGAAGTATATGTGCAAGCCCTGTGCCCCGATGGATACACTCTGGATTGCTTCAGAAACCTGATTTGTTGTTTCGGTTGTTGTCTTGGAAATCTCAGAAATATTATCTGATGCCTTGATAATAACCTGTGAACGTTCTTCCACATCCTTAATCAGTATGGATACATTATCAACCATTTCATTAAAGTTACCTTCAAGTTCACCAAACTCATTCTTCTTCTTAATTGGAATTCTCTGTGTTAAATCACCGTCTGCAACAGCCTGCATAACACTGTTAATCTTCTTGATTTCCTTTGTAAACATCATTGTTACAAATAATGCAATGACAATACCGATGATAAATGAAATAATACCGGATGAAATCGTTGCATTAACAATCTTATTCACAACGCTTGCTGTTTCATTGGAACTGATAAAACCAACCAGTGTCCAGTCTGTAATTTCATCTCTGGCTACTACAACGTGTACTGTCTTTCCGTTAATCTTTTCATCAAAATCCTGAACATTGTAAATTTCTTCCGGCGACTCTGCGTTTAACTTACTCCAGAAATTGTAGCTGCCTACGCTGTCTGAAGAATATGTATTCTTATCGTTATTTACAATAATCTTACCATCTTTGTTTACAAGAACCACATAACCTGTATTTAACAGACCAATGCTCTGTACATAATTGGTCATTTCTTCAAAATTAATATCCATGGCAACTGCACCATAGTTGCTGTTATCTGAATACTTGATTTCCTGTGAAACGGTAATGACAGTATTTCCCTGTGAATCTGTATAAGGATCTGTAAACTGTGCATATACGCTGTTTCTTGCAGGTGAACCGATTGTAGACTTATACCAGTCTTTTGCTGTATTATTCACACCGTCCTGGATAGACTTTTTGTTACCCAGCTTATTCTTTGTATTATCCCACTCTGTCCAGCCTGTGATCAGGTGTCCCGTAACAGTTGAAAAATACGCTCTTTCTGCACCGTTTGTAACTTTAACGGAAGCAATTAATGCATCCTGTACTGTTGTTACATTCGTATCATAATCGCCCCTGTCTTCCAGATGCTTTACGGCATCATTTCTTGTTAAAAGGTCTATTGGCTGACTGATATTTTTCAGATAATTAGTAAATCCCATCTTGGTTTCCTGTAATGTCTGTACACTTGTCAGCTTCAAATTTTCTGTCTGGGCTGATTTTGTTGTTTCTATTGCCCTGAATGCAAGTATCAATGTTGGAATCAAAATTGCCAGTACAAAAAATCCGACAAGCTGCACTCCGATTCCACGAAGTTTCTTACTCATAATTTCATCTCCTATTAATATTCTTAAACTCTTATAGTTATTCACTGTTTCATACTAACACAATCTCCTATAAATTGCCATTTATTTTGCAAAATTAATATTTTATTAACATTTTATTAAAATTGCACTCTGCCCTGAAGCCATACCTGTCCCTTAAAACGCCGTCCGACTGCCGGTTCCCCCAGCAGATCCGCTTCGTTAATCGCCATGCGGAACACCATATTGTTACATTCCAGTGTCATCTGGTAGACTTTCTCATCTGTATAAGTATTTCTTACCTCCGACAACTCCAGAATTTCCCCCATCACAGAATACTGGTCACATTCGACACCGCACGGCATAAATGTTGAATCTACGATGGAAAACACATCTTCATGGATAATACGGTGTGAGATTTCCGTATAAGTATCAATATCTTCAAGGGTCAGGCTCTCCATTGCCTGTTCATCACCCCTTTTAGCTGCCGCAATACGCCGTCTTCTGCTTTCCTCCGCTTCTTTATCCTTTTCCTGCTTTTTGCGGATTGGAAGCAGTATCATCCCGCCAATGGATAATGCCGTCATGACTGCCCGTTTACCCGGAACCGGATTTTTTACGGAAGCACCTCTTGTGTCCAGCAGTTCCGGAAGCTTCTGATTCCCTGCTGCTTTAACCAGATAATCCAGATAATCCATAATATTCTGTAAATAAAAAATCAGCGTAACCCCTGTCTTTGCCTCATCACAGACTGCTGCAAACGACTCCTTATCCAGATGCCGCTCTATCGTAATCTCATCATTCTGCGTTCCCACGCTTCCCATTAAAAATGGAAAATGATATTCATAGACAAACCGGTTTTCCTCATATCTTCCATAAATATAAACGCCCATGGATTCGCCTGCTGCTACCACCATTGAACCCCTGTTTAATTTTTGATTTTTCAGCACCAGCCCCTCATCAATGCACTCTTTTATCCCCTCTTGTATAAATTCTGCCTCAGCTTTGGAATCCATCCTTGAAAATCCAAGCGCTCTCATATATAAATTCATATATTATTTTTGAATAAACTCCTCTGCTTATAATGTATCGACAATAAATACCGTCAGATACTTTAACAAATCTTTTTCCACTTCTTCTTTATAATCTGTTCCATCTGCATATCGCAGCATACGGATTACCGGACGGTCTGTAACCTCCCGGTTCTGGCGTACAACCACACCGATTTCTCCTTCATTCGTCATGACATTCATGCCAACCGGATACACTGCTACCGATTCAAGCAGCTTATTCGCAATGGTCGCATCATATTCCATGCCCGTATGCACCTTGATATACTCGATGGCTTCATAAATCTTCATCTTCCGGTTACCGATTCCACTCACCAGGCTGTCAAAATCATCACAAACGGATACTAAGCGCACTTCTGCCTTTAACTTGCCATTTCTCTGCTGGAACGGAAAGCCTGTTCCCTTTACGTTTTCATGGTGAAGAAGAATAATCTCTTTTGCCGTATCGGACAGCCATTCTTCTTTTTCTACAGAGCTGTATCCATAGATGGTATGCTTTTTATATTCCAGTAAATCCCTGTAATTCATATCTTCAATACTAATATTCTCATACGGTACGCGGATATACTTTAAACCAATATCATGCAGAATCGCCCCAAGCGCCACATTATGTACCTGACGCTCTGTCATCTTCAGCTTCAATGCCAGAATGGTTGATAATGAACACACATTAATACAGTGTGTATACATATCTGTACTGACATTGCGGATTTCCGTCACATTGGTCAGGACATCATGGTCTGAAAGTACAGAATCAATAATATTTTCTGCCGCCTCTCCAATCTTTTTTAAATCCGAATTATGTTTATAAATATGTCTGTCAAGAATCCCCGCGACAATTTCCCTTGAACGGTCTGTCGTTTCATCCAGCCTGTATATTTTCTTTTGCTGCGGCTCTTTTTCTTCTTTCCGTTCTTTTACAATCTGTCCGCTGCCGGTCTGTTCTTTTACATATACATAGCCGATCCGCTGGTCCGTCAGCTTTTGAATATATTCTTCCTTTAACTCTGTATCGGACTGTACAAGAACCGTATCAGATGCTGACATCACAGGGACTGCCAGTATTTCATCACCTTTTAAATCTTTTACATCCACACGTATCATAATAACTCCAATCCGTTACTCCAATAACTTCTGCATATAAATTTATTCCTGTATACAGCTTTTATTTTTTATCCAATCCTTTTTATTAAAGATATCATAAATTTATATTTTTTACAAGACAAAGCGGGCGCCTAACTCTCATTTAGCGCCCGCTTTTTTTCATTTTTTTAATTATTTATGCAATCAGATGTTGCGGTCAAAATTCCCCGCCTATGATATCTGCAACTATTCTTCTGTATCGTTTTTTTTCTTTTTAAAAAGTACAAAACCAATCACTGCCATGCTGGCAATCAGAATAATCACGATGCCGGCCACCTTGCCAGATGAAACAGAATCACCTGTCTGAACCTGTGTTTCCTCTGCTGCATTGTCTGCCGCTGTTGTTTTTTCCGTACTCTCCGTATTCTGGATTGTCTGACACACAATCCGAAACGAAATCCGCGGCTGTTCCGGTGTTGTCGGCTGTTCCGGTGTCGTCGGCTGTTCCGGTGTTGTCGGCTGTTCCGGTATTGTCGGCTGCTCCGGTGTCGTCGGCTGTTCCGGTATTGTCGGCTGCTCCGGTGTCACGGCTGTATCTTTATACACAACTGCATAAGTTGAGAACTGACCGGTTGTAAATGTAATGGTCATATCATCCTGATTGAATTCAGAAGATAAAACAACTGCATCCTTTCCATGAACTCTTACAATATCATACGTTCTCTTCTTTGATGTATCCGTATTGCGAAGACTCTCAGGAACTGTAATCTTCATTGTCAGCGCCTCATTTGTATCTGTAACAACACGGGTACTTTCTCCAACTGCCGCTTTTAATACAATATCAAGATACATTCCGGCACTCTGTCCATCTGATAACTTCTTTGCTATCAGTTCCTTCTCAGTATCTGAAACGGTTGCAGTAATATCTGTTATATGAAGAGATATCGCTGTCTTTGCACCATTGGCCGCAGACTTTTGTTCTTCCTGTGTCAAAACCTTCTTTACAATGTCATCGGTTGTACCCTCAACTGCAACTGCCGGTGTATTTTCACCTGCAACAACATCAATGCTTACATCAGTTTTACCGTTGTTGTCGTCATCGGTATCACCTTTGTTATCATTATCATCAAGTTTCGGAATCGCTTCGGTCTTTGTATCCCCACAGATTGTACAGGTATAAGTCTTTACACCTTCGGCTTCTGTCGTTGCTTCTGTTGTAACCTTACCTTCATCCCATACATGTCCTGTTGCCGGAATTTCTTCTTCCTTTGTGTCTCCGCAGACTGTACAAGTGTAAACTTTTACACCTGTTTCGGTACAGGTTGCTTCTTTTTCGATTGCTCCGTCATTCCATGTATGCTCTGTGTGTTCTTTATGTACATCATTGTAAGCTGTCTTTTCCCACTGCAGTGTTGTCATCGTCAGCTTTCCGGCACCTGTGTAAGGCTGTACCTGTGTTTCAAGGTCTGATGCTGCGTACAGGGTGTAGCCGCTGTATGGAAGACTTTCTATAAATTCTCCTCTGTCCTGAACTAATGCCGTTTCGCCTTCTTTATGCGTGTTCAAAGTTATCTTTAATTCTTGTTCTTTGCCGTCCAGCAGATACATCGTGTTAAATGCATTAATATAGCCGGCCTCACTGTCACCGTTACCACTGATTAATGCGTTAGTCATGCCGGACATATAGCAGTTTTCAAGAAGCATGTGCGCACCGCAGTTTGAAGAAGCGCCGTTGCTTACAATCTTCTGTGAAAATGCCGAACCGACTGTATTCTGGATATCCAGACGCATATTTCTTAAATCCTGTGCATCCATAATACAATTATAAACGTGTGCCGTACCAAAACGCAGTCTTGGCATTCTGTCCATTGAATCCTTGTAGTAATTGTTTGCCAGTGTTACGGTAATGTTTTTAGCTGACGTATCTGTATCGGACTGTCCGAGCAGATGTGTCTTTTTCTGTCCATATGCATAGTTATAAATCTGCTGATCTGTCATGCCCGCTTCCAGTAAATGCTTATAATACGGATAGTTGTCCGGATTTTCCTTCATGGCATTCATCATCGTATCAAAAAATACGCTGTCTTCACTCGCCGGTAAAAATTCACACCATGAAATGGTTACATTGCTGCTGTCTGCTGGTGTCTTAACATCAATCACACCGTCATATGCTTTATAGAACGTACAATGGTCAATCCAGATATTGGAACTTCCCTTTTCAATTGTCATGTAGTCCCAGTCATTACGGTCATATGCGCCTTCAGTTTCATCATCCCACTCCCAGATTTCATCAAATTCGATGTTTCTGATAATGATGTCGCTTGAACCTGTAACATCAATGCAGGTATGTGTAATCTTTGCACCGTTCTTTGAGTAAATCGTCAAGTCACTCATATCCTGTAACTTTAACATGGATACACCTGTCTGTATCAGTGTCGGGTGTGTCAGCGGTGCAAGCTTATGTGCCGTAATAAATGCTTTGTAATTCTCAAAGCCCTCAACCTCGTTCGTTCCCAGTGCAATATCACTTGTCAGTTCGAGCACGGACGGTCTGCCGCTTGCTTTTATACTCTGGATAGCCTGTAAAAATTCTTCGGCTGAACCTGCGGTGTAATAATCCTTAGAAGATTCCATTAATAATCCGCCGCCGGTTGTCTTTCCGCTCTGTGCGTATCCTTCGAGTACATATTTATCCAGTCCGGTATCATCACCTTCCATGCCGGAATAGGTATCGGATACGTATTCTTTCTCAACAAATTTGTTCTCAATACCGGTATTTACGGTTCCCACATATCTTCCGCCAATCATCGCTACGATTGTATATGGATCCCAGCCTAAATAACCGGTGGTTGTCATTTCTTCCGCCTTTGCGGATGAAATCTGTCTTCTGTTAACATTAATTGCATAACCCGGTCCAAAGCTTCCAAATTCAAAGAATCTTGCGCCTGCTGCCGGATTTCCGCTCATATCCGAATACGGATTTGCAGTATTGGCACGGAGAATTTTACCCATGTAACAGTCAATCCATGTAATATAGGCATCTGCTCCCCACGGTCTTGCAAGGTAATATCTGCTGCCTGAACAGCCCGTTTCCGAAAGCACACGGCACTTGTAAAATGTCAGTCCGTATGCCGCATCAGCTCCTGTCTTTGGAGCACATACATAGCCGGAATTTTTAGCTGCACTATAACGGAATACCAGCTTACAGTCATTAAAGAATGCCCTTGGCTCATTTCCGTAAATAAAGTCTACATTTCCTGCAATATAACACTTGTAATAATACTGTGTTCCTGCATTAGCACAAAGTGTATCCTGATATCCTAAAATTCTTACATTAACATACAAAGTATTTTCTGCATCATTTCTTAATGCATCGCAGGATTCATTGGAAAGCGAACCGTCACCAAGGTATTTGTATGTATTTTCAATGGTCAGGTTTTCTGCTGAAAATCCGGCTGCCGCCTTTCCGATGCTGACTGCACAGCGCTGGCTCATGTCACCGCCGACCCATTCTTTGGTATCATAATAAATTCTTGTCTTTTCACTGTCTTCACCAATGAGTGTAATATACGGTGATGTCACTGAAAGATGTTCTTCGTAATCGCCTTCTTTAACAAAAATCACAACGCGCCGTTCATTGGACGCTGCTACAGAATTGACTGCTGCCTGTACGGTCTTGTAGGTTGCAATTCCATTTACCTCTTCGCCGTCTGTTCCATCATAAGCAGCATCAACCACTTTCTGATAATTCGTCAGATACACAAAATTAAAGGTTTCTCTTGTGACATTGCCATCTTTATCCGTGAACCGTAATTCCACATCATTTCTGCCCTGTGCAATCTCCTTATCGTCAAATGCAAAGGTTTCTTTGGCTTTCACACTCTGTGTGTCTACTGTTTCTCCGTTAATCACCAGTGAAACATCTGCCACCTTTTCAACGACACCTTCAAGGGTAATCTTACCATCAAATACGGTGTCATAAGACCTCTTTGTAATCGTAAATCCTACCGCATCATCCTCGTATACATAATCTCCCTTATGTCCGGCACTTGGCACTGCCCATACCGTTTCTGACGGATTGCTGTAGTTATCCAATGTGGTTCCAATGTAAGAATTGGCAACAATATAATAGTAATACGGCATTTCTTCAGTTACGTCCGTATCCTCGTAAGCACATTCTGTTGTCGTTGCAATTTTCTTAGCATTTTCCTCTGTGTCATCATAAGAATAACGGTATACGTCATACGCTGTTGCATCATATACCTTATCCCAGGCAAGCTTTACTTTGTCTGCCGTTGAGGAAATGCTGACAGCCGGTGTACTTAACGGTGCTATCACCGTAATCGCATCGGTCTGAACAAAGTCATTGTACTCTCCGCTTACACCGAGTTTTCCGCAGACTCTGAAATTATAATTCCCGGCATTTTTCAGCTCATACCGGTATGTTGTATCTGTAATAGCCGTGTCCACATTTTTCCATGTCTGACCGCCGTCATCTGATACCTGAAGCACATACATACCGTCACCGTCTGCTTCTACTGAATTCGTCCAGCTTACGGTAATATAATCTCTTGTTTCTGCCTGCTGTGCTGTTACACTTTCAACTACCGGTGCCGTACCCTGCGCATAATAACATGCGTTCTGGTCATACAGACACGTTCCGTCTTCTGCCGTATATTTCATATTCTGAATCACAGCCTTGACCCCTGCAAATACAAAACCATAGGACACGGCTGTATTTTCACGGTCTGTCTGAAGCAGCATTGTTGAACTATATTTATAAACGATCTGCTGCTCTTTATCGTCTTTTGGTGTAATGCTGATAACCAGACCTTCATCTGTCTTTACAAGTTCAAATCTGACACGTGTTCCTAAAGTCACATTTCCTGTCAGTGCACCTGCCGCACCCACCATTTCTGATGAAGATTTGGAATAAATCATCTTTAATTCCGTACCTTTACGGATACCTGCCGTTGCAATGCCGTTTCCGTTAAATGCGCCAAAGAACACGCCGTTAGAACTGCTTGTGCCGCACTCTAAAATCGTCACATCTGCCGTGAGCTTATTTATATCCGCTGTTTCATTAAATCCAAAGTAGCTGACACTGTCACTGATACTTTCTTTTCCGGTTAAAGTACCACCTGTCTGTGTAACGACCAGTCTTTGACCTGTCGGCTGTACAACCAGCGCATCCGGTGTACCGTAATCATATGTCTTTGGCATTTCCGGCTGTTCAACATATTCTACGTCCTTTGCTGCATAGACAACGGATATTTTTGAAAGATATGCTATTCCTGTTGACACGATTTCTACCGTTCCGGCTTCTTCTGAATCATAGGTATAGGTAGAAACCGCCGTTGTCGTATCTGCCGCAGTTCCTCCGATTGTATACAGCGCATCCTGTGGCCGATATGCTTCAACTGAAATCGTACATTTTCCGCTGACCGGCACGGTGTGGGTGAAGTCAACGACGCCCATGGCGATCGAGAGGAGGTAGCCGGCAATGACGCCAATCAGGATCGGGATGATGGCGATGAATCCGCGGCCAAGGACGGTAGCGAGGATGGTGACGATCAGGGTGAACATGGAAATAATGATGGCTGTACTTGCGCTCATGCCCTGAGGGTCTCCGATGAAGCCGGACATGCTCATGGCAAGCGGGGCGAGTTCAAGGCCGATGATGGCTACGATGGAGCCCATGGCTGCCGGAGGGAAGAGGACGTCTATCCATTCGACGCCTGCTTTCTTGACGATGAAGGCGAGGAGCATGAAGCACAGGCCGAAGGCGATGAAGCCTCCCTGCGCGTCTGCGTAGGACATGCCTGCGGTCGAGGTGACGGCGAGGACTGGCGAAATGAAAGCGAAGGAGGAGCCGAGGTAAGCCGGAAGTCTCCATTTGCAGATGGTGAGGTAAATCAGTGTGCCGATGCCGTTCATGAAAAGGCAGGTCGCGGGGTCGACGTTCAAGAGGAACGGGACGAGGACGGTCGAACCGAACATGGCAAATAGGTGCTGCAGGCTGAGTGGAATGGTAGGAAGCAGAGGCAGTCTCTCATCTACTTCTATGATGTGTTTTTCCATGAATAGATCCCTCCGTCAGGAATACTGGCTCAGAAAAAAGGAGGCCTTCAGTGTGATCTGAAGAGCCTCCTTCCGTGTTTTCTAAGCGACTGTAAAATTTTATCCCAACTATCTTATACTTTTTCCACTTGGATTGCAAGACCTTTTTAAGGAAATGAAATTAGAAAGGGATTAGAAGCGGTACTGCATGCCGACTTCGTAGTTTCTTCCAGGAGCTGCGAACCAAATGCCGGACGGACCGTAGCTGGGAGAGGAAGAGCCGATGTTCGTGTAGAACTGGTCGAAGACGTTGTTCACGCGGGCATAGATGGTAGCTTCCTTGGTGATCTTGTAGTCAGCGCCGATATCCCATACCCAGAAGCTGGAGTAATCCTTCATCGTTTTGCTTTCACTGACTCCGTAAGAGCTCTTTGTGGATGTATAGCGGTCCATGACGCCGCGGCCATTGATGTATGCATCGAATTTCTTATCGGTGTAATTCAGGCCTACATTCAGTTCATGCTTCGGCATGTAAACGCGGGAATCGTTTCTGATGTCTCCATCGAAGTAGCTGTAGCCCAGGGTGCCGGAGAGATGATCGGAGAATTTCTTCGTGAGGGACATGTTCACGCCGGTATTGATGGTCTTTCCTGTATTGAGGTATTGGGTGCCCTTACTGGAATAACCCCAGGAGATGAGATTCTTGGCAAACTGGCGGTATACGCTGATGTTTCCGGACAGGGTATCGTCGAAGATATGGTTGGCGCCGAGCTCAACGGTGTAGCCTTCTTCCGGATCGAGGTCCGGGTTAGGTATAGTATGATAATTATCATAGTAAATCTGCATGAGGCTTGGTGCGTTGAAGAACTTCTTGTAGCTTGCATAGTAGTTCGTGTTGTCGCTGATCTTGTAGCCGACGGTAAGGCTCGGTGTGGTGCGGGTGCCGTAGTCCGTATTGTGTTCGACGCGTACGCCAGGGGTGACGTTCCAGCGGTCATTGATGTCCCACTTGTCCTGTACGTAGAAGCCAAGGTTTGTCGCATGCTTGCCCTGCATGCCGGCAACTTCCGCATAGTAAGGAACGGAATCCTGGTAGAGGTCGAAGCCGCCGATGATGGTCTGGCCTTCCATGGTGTAGGTGAGCTGATCGGAAATACCGCGTGTCTTGAGGCGGAGGTCTGTAGTACCAGAGCTGCCTGCATTATTGTAGTCATCCTGGAGATGATAACGGTTCTGGTACATGGAGAGGCGGTTGGTCAGGCGGTCATTGATGCGCGCATTGTACTGGAGTGCGATGCGGTCACTGTCCTTCTTGCCAAAGTCTTTTGTCGGATCATTGGATCCATAGTCAGGACGGGTGTAGTCGGCATTGTATTTTTCATAGGATAATGTGACGGAAGAGTCATTGCCCAGGTCATAGCCGATCTTGCCTGCGAAGGATTCTGCATTGAGATGGTTGATGACATGGCGTCCCCAGCCGTCCTTGAAATTGCCCTGGATCTGTTTATTTGCTTCGATGGTCCAGAAGAAACCGTCCTTATTTCCTTCGTTGTAAAGGCCGTACTTCTCGCCGTCAAAGCTTGCGCGGGAGAGGTCGAGGGTCGTATGGACTTCGCCGTCCATCGGTTTCTTCGTGATGATGTTGATGACGCCGCCAGCAGCATCGGAGCCGTAGAGCGTGGAAGCAGAGCCCTTCAGGACTTCAATATGATCGACCGAATCCATATTGGTCAGAATGCCCAGCTGCGAATGAGTGCCCATGAGGCCGTTCGTGTTGACGCGCATGTTGTCGACCATGACGACGACGTTGGTCGATCCGTTGATTGTAATCGGATCGGAGAAATAGGTCTGGCTGGAAGAGCCTCTCGTCGCGATAACGACGCCCGGTACCTGCTTCACAGCATCGGCAACGGATTTGTAATGGTTAGCTTCAATGTCCTTGGCGGTGACGACGGAAATGTCGGCGTTCGAATCGATGACCTTTTCCGGTTCACGGTTGGCCGTGACGACGACCTGGTCCAAGGTGTAGACCGGCATGTCCTCTGCATGGACGGTCATGGCTCCTCCTGCTGCGCAAAGAGCGGCCAGTGATGCTGCGATGTACTTCTTTTTCATAAAATCCTCCCTGTGTTTCCCTGTTTTTAGGGGCTTGAAAATAGCCCGGCAGGATGCGCGTCTGTCGGTCGCAGAGAGACGCATCCCGTCGGGATCTCACGCATGAAAAGGCAGTTCTTCTGACTTCGCTTCCTCGCTTTCCCCGCCTTCCCGGATTCATCCAGTGGCTTCTTGGGGTCGGCTCAGCGTCACAGCGGCGGGACCGTGGCGGAATCGGAGACCTTCCCGGATCTCCTCACCGCGCTTCTCTATTGCCCTTCGAAGGACCTTTTCCTGCGTACATATTGAAATTACTAAAAGTATTATACTCGCAATTCTTATAAAATAAAAGAATTAACAAATAAAATATTAATAAAAAGAAAGACACCCTTTAATAAAGAAAGCATGAATTCTCATTTTGTGTTATTCTGTGTACAATGAAAGGCAAATGAAGAGAGGAGGACTTATGAAGAAGAAAATCATGGCAGGGGCGGTGCTCCTTCTGGCGGCTTCAATTTTTATCGGCGGCTGCGGAATCAAGAGCGTCAGCACGGACACGGGCGCCGGATACACGGTGACGGATGCGACGGGCAGGGAAGTGAAGATCCCGAAGAAACCGGAGCGCATCATGGGCAACAGCGCTTCAATCGACACTATGCTCCTTGGCGTCGTCACGCCGGACAAGCTGATCGCTGCGACGGAAGCGGACAGGGATCCCGCCATTTCCTATATCGCCAATGACACGAAGAATATCAAGATGACGGTGCCGCTCATGGGGCTCTCGATGGAGCTTGTGACCGAGGCCAAGCCGGACCTCATCATCGCCTCCACGTACACGAAGGGCGAGCAGCTCGACCTCTACCGGAATATGGGCATCCCCGTCGTCGTCATCAAGGGGCCGCGCTCGATTGAAGAGGTGGAAAGCGACATCCGCATCATCGCCGCTGCTACGGGTGAAAAGGAAAGAGGCGAGAAGGTCGTCGCGAAGATGGATGAAATGCTCACAGAGTCGGACAAACGTCTGTCCGAGGAGAAAGGAAAGAAACCCGTCGTCTTCCTCGTTTCCCAGATGACGCGCTACGGCGGCCCTGGCTCGATGTTCAATGAGCTCCTCACCCGCGCCAGGCTCGAGAATGCGATCGGACTTGCCGGCGTTTCGAACGGACAGATGATTTCCCCCGAGCAGATCGTGAAGGTGGATCCGGACATGTTCTTCGTCTCGGCGGACCGCGAGTCCGATACGACAGGGGCCTCCCGCTACCGCGACAGTTTCCTTGCAAACCCCGCCATCGCGCAGATGAGAGCGGCCAAGCATATCGTCCCGGTCGACGACCGCTACATTTATGCCGCGTCCCAGAACGCCGTCTATGCCGTGAGGGCGCTCGCGAATGCCGCCTACGGCCCGATTTTCGACATGTCAGGAGAAAAGCAGATCCGCGGCTACTGATGGGATTATAATGTAGGAAATGGGTCTTGAAAGAAGGGGACATTATGGAAAAATATAATAAGGAAAGGCTCGCCCGCGCATCTGAGGCCGTGAGGAAAGCAGGCCTTTCCCAGATCATCGTTTCAGATGCGGCAGCGCTCTGGTACCTGACGGAAGAGGAAATCCATCCCGGTGAGCGCCTGACCGTGCTCGTCATCCCGGCGGATTCTGATCCGTACTGGGTAAGGAACCGCCTTTTCCCGCTGAAGAGCAATGGCATCGCTGACCATCCTTTCGAGGACGGCGAGGACGGCATCGGACTTCTCGCCAGCCTTCTCGCAGATGGCAGGACAGGGGTCGATGGCGTATGGCACTCGGCCTTTCTCCTCGACCTGATGGGAAGGGGAGGAAATCGGACATTCGTGAACGGCTCGCCGCTCATCGACGCGCTCCGCGCTGTGAAGGATGAGGAGGAAATCCGCCGCATGAAGGCAGCTTCCCTCATCAATGACCGCGCTGTCCGACGCATCCGTGATTTCCTCTACCCGGGTGTCACGGAAAAGGAATGCGCCGAAGAGCTTCGGAAGATTTACAAGGAAGAGGCGGCAATGTATACTGTCTTGGGTCGCTGTATCTGACCGGAATGATCGAGGGGTATCTCGGCAGCAGGGAAAACCAGATTCGGGGAGGTAGATAAAATGCTGGATTACGAAGAAGAATTAAAAAAATTCAAGCCAAGCCTTGAAGTGGATGATATTGAAAATGCGGTTTATCAGGAAGACTTGACGGATATGACCGATCTGTTAAAGCAGGTAATGGATCAGAAGAAGTAGAAAGATAATGGTGGGTATAAATGGAATATACGAAAAAGATCGTATATCAGTCAAACTACTGGTATAACGACGGTCTGAGAAAGGCGAAGATCCGCGATATGTCGGGAGCGATCATGTCTTTGCGGAAAAGTCTTCAGTTCAACAGGGAGAATATAGCCGCGAGAAATCTTCTCGGTCTCGTGTATTATGGGATCGGAGAAGTGCCGGAAGCTCTTGTGGAATGGATCATCAGCAAGAATTTAAAGTCCCGGGACAACATTGCGGATTATTACATTAAAAATGTTCAGTCGTCCGCCAAGGAGCTTGAGCAGATCGATCTTGCGATCAAGAAATACAATCAGTGTCTTACATATTGCAGACAAAACGGGGAGGATCTGGCGGCGATTCAGTTAAAACAGGTGATCGCGGCACATCCGACATTTTTAAAGGCGTATCAGCTTTTAACCTTGATCTATCTGCATACGGGGCAGTATTCTCAGGCGAGACAGACGATCAAGACGGCGAGAAAACTTGACACGACGAATGAGATCACTCTTTTGTATATGCATGAGCTGACAAAAAAGGGGAAAAAGAAAACAAAAGAAGAGAAAAAGAAAGAAGAAGCGGTTGAATACAGTCTTGGAAACGAGACGATCATACAGCCGAAGCATTCCAGATTCAGACAAGTTACGGCCCAGCTTGCGGTTGCCAATATCTTTATCGGAGCGGCGATCGGAGCGGCGATCATCTGGTTTCTTGTGGCGCCTGCCGTGAATCAGTCCAGATCTGAGCGGATGAACGATCAGATGAGAGAATAC
>ERZ773148.2059-NODE-2059-length-15956-cov-4.567889_pt1 | contig 15956 bp, 13 predicted proteins | sample MGYA00580846_ERZ773148 | MGnify/ENA primary metagenome ERZ773148 (study PRJEB29015, sample SAMEA2737879) | human gut metagenome | biome: human gut; feature: human-associated habitat; material: faeces | place: China | collected 2012 ... | reverse complement strand
TCTGGCTTGTGCCAGTTCATCGCTTATCAGTGAGAATGTCAGTTGTTTATTCATAACTATATTATACCATTTTTCTTCCTGATTTTCAATGGTTTGTGCGGTTTTGCCTTAGAATTAAACTCGTTTTCGTTTGAATTGTTTACGGATCTTTACAGGGCGTTATTTCAGCACCTCTCCGAAAAGCTTTGCAAGCTCCTCGTTTTTGCCATTTGGATAATCGTCATACAGTCCGAAAGGCAATTCATTGTACACATGATAATCAAATCCGATGTTGTATTTGCGGCATATACTTATCATATCTCTTACCCAACCGACACCGTTGCGGCCGTTTTCAAAGCCTTCCGAAATAACGCCGAATTCGCCGAGATAAATCGGAACGTTATGCTTTTCGGAGAACTTTACATACGGCATAAAGCTTTCTTCAAGATAATCCTTGTCAAAGCTGCGGATATTTTCGCTGAGTGACATATCCATTCTTATCTCGGGCGAGCTGCTGTCGGATTTTATATATCCCGATATCATATACTTATATCCCTTTTTCATCTCAAACCGCTTGAAATTCTGTACATACACCGAGGTGGTTCCCGATATCTTCAAGCAGCCCTTAGCATTGTTTCCGTCACCATCATAGTATTCGGAAATGCCGCTGCCGTCCTCGCTCCACGGACTGCTGTTCAAGATCCCACCGGAAAAATCGGCTTTAAAGAGCGTTCTGCGCTTTCCTTTCGGGGATATCTCAGTCAGCGTAATATCGTCGAAATATGCTGTACCTCCCTCTCCGAGGTTTGAAGCGGTCACGACTGCAGTCACGACATTTGCCTTGTTCGATAAAGAAATAGTTTTGCTTTGGAAATAAGACCAGCCGTTTCCTTTGGACGATTTTTTCGAGGCGGCTTCGCAGTTCACCCAGCCGTTTACAACATCCTCACCAACTATCTCCTCGGTGGGGTATGTCATTGTGTGTCCTTTCGTAACTGCCCAGTCGGTGTTCTGGTGCGTGAAGTAAAAAGCATCGTATTTATGAAACTCATAGATGACGTTTTTATCGTTTATTCTTGCAAAAGAGTGTTCGGGAGTAAAGTATTCATACTCTCTTTCTCCGTCAGACTTAACTGCGCTGCCTACACCTTCAACGAATACTGCCTGATATGGTGAAACCTTTCTTATTGCCGAGGTGATTCGCTGCATAAGTTTATTATACTGTTCGTATGTTTGTTCCATAGTATCCTTCATAGGAACAACGGGTTCGTTTATAAGTCCGTAACCCCAGACAGTCGGCTCATTCGCATAACGCTTTGCAATCGTTTGCCAAAGTGCGGTCAGCCTGTCCTGATTGTTTTTATCCGTCCATAGCTCCATTCCGCCGCCCGTTGACTGATAGCCTCCCTGCGGACAATGCATATTTATGATTATGCCCATACCGTATTTTTTTGCCCATTTTATGTTTTTATCGAGCCATTCAAAACCGGATTTCTTATATTTGTACGGTTTTTTATCGTCTTCAAACAAGCCGTAGTTGATATAAAATCTTACGCTGTTAAAACCCATTTCCGAAAGCTCTTTGTATGTTTTTTCATTATGATGCGATGTATCGGGAAGGGATGGATTGCCCCACACAGAATTTCCGAGAGCCATTCCCTGAATGTGGAGTTCCTTTCCGTCCGTTCCGATTATCCTGCTTCCCTCGGCATGAACGAAATCGTCTGCCGAATATTTCTGAGCCGAAACGGTAAATCCTGCCGCAGAAGTCAGCATAACCGCTGCGAAAAAAAGTGCGGTGAATTTTAACAGAAAGCTGCGAAGCTTATTCTTTTTTCCATTCATTTTTATCTACCCCTTTCAGAAGTTTATGTTATACATTTATATTACAATGCTTAAACAGTCCTGTCAAGCGTGTATTTGTTAATTATCATAACAATAAGCTTGATATTTCGTTTAAATCTGGGTGATTAGTCAAAAACGTCGTTTTTTGATGATTCTGTCCAAACATTGATGTAGTATAATAAAACTTGACACAATCCACCCACGAAAATATAATAAAAAAGAAGGAGAGTGTCAAGGAATGGGACAGGTAAAACAGTACAGCCGAGAATATAAAGAGGAAGCCATGAAACTTGCAGAGGAAAAAGGGTGCAAAAATGCAAGTATAGAATTAGGAATATCGTATCATACATTATACGAATGGATAAAGCAGGCACGCAAAGGAAATCTACATCTTGAAAAACGCAGTGACAGCAATGTATCCAAGCTTGAAGAAGAACTGCAGCAGCTTCGCCGTGAGAACAAGGAACAGGCAAAGGAAATCAAACGGCTTCAAGAGGAAAATAATTTTTTATCGGAAGCAACCGCTTTTTTCGCAGCGAGCCGTCAGAAGTGTGCAAAAAAGAAAGAATGAAATTCATTGCTCTGAAAACCAAAGATGGAGCAGAGTGAGGAAAAATTGCTTTCTATTGCAAGGTGCTTGATGTGACAAGACAGGGATTTTACGATTATCTAAAAAAACGTGACAAGCCCTGGAAATACGAAGCTCTGGCGGCTGAAATGATGGAGATCGTTGAGGAAGATGAATGTAATGATACATATGGCAGGAAGCGGATGCATCAGGCACTTTTGTTGAAGCACCCTGATGGCGAGTGTGTTCCCAGCGAAAGTACGGTGTATCGTGTAATGCATGACATAGGAATAACTCACAGACCGAGGAGAAAGCCTAACGGGATCACAAAGGCAGACCGTGAAGCAATGAAATCGGACGATCTTCTGAAGCGTGACTTCAAGGCGAATAAGCCCTGTGAGAAGTGTGTAACGGATATTACAGAGATCAAGGGAAAAGACGGAAAGCTTTATACATCGGTGATTTTTGACTGTTTTGATCTTGCCCCACTTGGAATATCAATGGATACCAATATGAAAGCAGAATTGTGCGTAGAAACAGTAAAGAATGCTGTCAAGTCCTATCCTGATTTAAGGGGAGCAATTCTTCATTCAGACAGAGGCAGCCAGTATACAAGCGAAAAGTACCGGGAATCACTAAAACACGCCGGATTTGTTCAGAGCATGAACAGTGCCGGCGGAAGATGTCACGATAATGCCCGCTGCGAAAGTATGTGGGCAAGAATGAAGGAAGAATTGTTTTACAGTAGGAACAGAAAATCTGAAGATTACACAGTAGCCAAGTTGAAAACAATGATCTGGCGGTATTATATGAGCTATTGGAGCAATCGCAGGATATGCTCTGCCAACGGAGGACTTCCGCCTGCTGTTAAACGAAAAAGGTACTATGAATCGCTCGTTTCAGCCGCCTGATCAGGCGGAGCCCTAAATGGAACAAATATCCATTCCGCTACGCTCCGTGGATATTTGTTCCATTTCGGAGAGTTGTTTCCTTACTTGTTTTGAATTTTGGGTTGAAAATGTGTCAAGGGATATTGACAATATCAGTGTTGAGCAATTCTACTGCTTTACTACAAGAGTCAACATAGTTTTGGAATTTGTCTTCATCTCGAAAATATGATAAGAAATCTTCGATAGTACATATCAATTCACCATATCCGTAATGTGCGTCGTAAAAATCAGGTAATGATCAGATTATTTCTTCAATAATTTTGCCAAGATTATTTTTGCCATTAAGTTGAATGTAGCTTTTGTATAATTTTTTTTGTAGCTTATAAGATGCAATATGCATCATAGTGCAGATGTTATATAATGCTTCGTCAGTATTGTAATTATAGGCCGATTGATGTCTAAAAAAATCTTCATGAATAATACTTGCATTTTCTATCAGCGAATTCAAATCACGTATCATCTTGTTAAGTCGTTTGGGAGGAATATAGTTTTGGGTGGGAAATATGCTTGAGTAGTAAAAATATAAAATGTTTTTGTTTTCGCAGACGATTTTTTGTATATCCTCCCAAAAGTAAATTTTGATTGAAGAGTTAATTTGGCTGATTTCGTTTTGTATCTTTGCATTCCTATCTAATGCAGTCATTGCAATAAACTTTTGAAATGTAAACTCTTTTGATGCTTGTAAATAATCGGATTCTATTTTTTTGACAAAATTGTCAGGTTTAAAATAGTTTTTACATTGAACCACAATGGTATTGTCATCTGATGATAAATCAATACCATTCTGTGGTTGTCCATTTCGACCATATCTATGAAATTTGGTATCTTCAAGATATGGCAGAACATCAGCGCATAAGTTTTCGAATTCTTCGGCTGATCTGCTTTTGGGTAATTGCATTAGAGATGGTGTAGGCATGAAAATATCCTCCTTTTATAATCCGGAAAAAATCATTGAATATTTTGACCGTTGAAATGAACAACTTAAATCATTATTGATTTTTCTGATATACCCACACTAAAATGTCAGTAGTCATTCTAATCATCATTAATGCGTCTTCAGATGTTGGAACTTCCACAGTACCTTCCTCCCTATGAGTTCCGTAATCAGATAGCATAGAGTATATTGAATAGATTGCTTTGGCTTTTTTGTAGCTACCATTCAAATTTTCTCCAAAAAATTCTGAAATGTCTGATTTATTTAGATTTTCAATTTCCGATTTTATTGGACTTAATTGAGCTGCATCTGAAGATGTAGTTCCTGTAAAATCCCCTGTAATTGTTGCCATACCTAAAAACCAGCTCCTGTTTTGATAAGGAATGCCTTTGAATTTTGAGAATAAACCTGTTAATGTTGTTCGGCATGATTCGATGGAAGCTCCTAAATCACCAATGGTATATGAATCTAAAGCACTTTCATATGAGTCATAAACATTTGGATAATTGCTTTCGAGCCACTCCTCCATGCTACAATTACTTTTGAATCTTAAGCTGTCATTTGCAAATGCATTTACGGTTACTTGAATGCTATCTCCGTATCCATCAAAAAAGTGTTCTGCTTCTAAATTCAATCCCATAAGCTTATATAAGCTCTGGAGTTTTTCAATTTTCTCTTTGAATGGCTTATTGTATTCTTTTTCAAAAACATGTCCCGGTATATTTTTACCGAGTTCTGTAAGTAATAGAATTATGTCATCACTACGGTTATTTGAAAGCAAATCAGAAAATATGTTGTCTAATCCAATAAAAACATTATATTCTCTATTTTCGTTTTCATATGTTTTATTGTACCAGTAGGGTTCAAGATACTATGAATTTTCTTCATAGTATTCGCCAAGTCCGCAACAACGAAGAATCCGTTTGAGCTGCCCATTTTTACAGATTACAAAACCATTAGTTCCATATATATCGCATATTTGCGCAAGTATGATTTCTTTTTTGTTCAAAGTCATTCCTCCTAATATATAACTGAACTTAATGTATAACCACACTATTCTCAACCAAAAACTTCAAACTTGATTGAATATGAACATTAGCACTTGAAATCAAAACATATTTCCAAGGCTTACCACCGTTCTTTGCGTTGTATGCAGATGCTTCGCTGCAATATTTCATAGCAGCTTTAGATTTTGCCAAGACAACATCGTCGATATCACCGTTGACTTTGCGAGCATCTTTGGTTTCAACCATATATATCATATCCTTGGTTTCAACAACGAAGTCGGGCTGATAGCGGCTTCCGCTGTTACGGTCGTAATAGATATTGAACTGATTTATATTAGGACAAAGCCAGCGCAGAACATCATTATCATTTTCAAGAACAGTTGCAAACACTCTTTCGGTATTACTGTCAAATTTATACATCGTATGACAGCTCTTTGTAAAGCCCTTGAATATTCTTTTCGGCACTTCGCTGGGCGGCATAGAAGCTCTGTAATCATATATCTGGTCGGACACATATTTGCCGCCGAAGCCCGTTTCAATTTTGCTGAAAGGTCGCATAGTTGAAATGGAGTATGCAACATCTTCGTGAAAAAAGTGGCTTTTCATCTGGGCATAGATGTTGTCTGCTATATTGACCTTGAACTGCCGCAGCACCTTTTCCACATCATCATCGCTTTTAAGATACCCCTTAAGATGTGCTTTGAGCTGACCTATCAGCTTATAAATCAAATCCGAACAAACATTGTAGTCTATATCGTCATTTTGAATGATAAGCATTACTATTGCGTTTTCGGGAGTGTCACTATCAGGCATATTGGCGAAAGAAACGTCAATAGCAGTTGTTTTACCGCCTTCACGAAGCTCAGTCTGTAACAAAGTGCTGTCATCGGACGGATGAAAATTCAGATTTCTTGTATCAAGGTCAAAATCATCAAAATACTGCTTGACTTCGATTTTTGGCTGAACAACTCCCTGTGGAATGGGAATAATATGCTCAGTAAGCATCTGAGAGATTTCCTGAACGGCTTTTTTTACACATTTTTCAATGTTTTCTCTTGATATTCCGAGGTCGGCTGCTTTGGAAACAACATTTGTCATTACCGCTTTTACTGCAATATCCTGCATCTCAGCAGATTTTACTTCATCGATATTATGCACACGTTTCTGTAGGTCATTTACAACCTTCTGCGTTTCGGTCGCAACGATTTTTGCAATATCAAGCTTTGTTTCTGTGCTTGTTTCTTCGGGAGCTTCAACAAGGAAAGAAAGCTGTTCAACATAGGACTGCTCAGATATTTTCGTTTCAAGCACTGTAGGCATCGGAACGGTTTCTTTTTGTTCATCGTTAGGATTTTCGTCTGGATTGAGAATATATACTTTTCTTACCAAAGAATCAGGGTCGTTTGCAAGATTGATAATAGCTTCATATTTATCGTGACTGATAATAGACAGCTTATCAATTTCTTCTACGCCTGTTCTGTCACCGAAAGGCAGACGCAGACCTCTCCCAATGGTCTGTTCGGTAAGCGTTTCGGAGGCAGAAGCACGAAGCGGCACAATGGTATAAAGATTATTAACGTCCCAGCCTTCCTTGAGCATATTAACGTGAATAACGATTTCAATCTCATTATCGGGATTTTCAAGATTAAGAAGCTGTGCAATGTTCTCGTCCTTTTCAGAACCACTCTGGCTGGAATTTATCTCAAGAACCTTCTTTTTATAATACCCCTTGAAAAAGCTGTCGGAACAGATATATTCCTTTATCTGTTTGGAATGGTTTGTATCCTTTGCTACAACGAGCATAAACGGCTTGATAAGCCTTTTACCCGGGTGAAGTCTTGAATATGTGTCAAGAGCTTCACGGGTATTGATGTGCATTTTGATACCGTCTTTCAGCTTTTCGTGTTCGATTTCTTCATCAGTATATTGTGTAGGGTCAAAATCCTTTCGTGTAACTACACAGGGGACTTTTACATACCTTTCATCGTTGAGTGCGTGTGCAAGTGAATATTCATAAACGATATTCTTGAAGGGAGTAGTTCTTGAACCCTTCTGGATTTGTGGAGTAGCGGTCACTTCCACGCCGAGGATAGGGTTAAGCTCATTTATAACGGCAAAGCTCTTGTCAGCGTGATAGTGGTGACTTTCGTCCATAAAAATACAAAGGTCAGGCAGGCTTTGAAGATATTCGAAATATGATTCACCGAGTATCTCCGTAAGGCGTTTGATACGTCCCGGCTTTCCGTCCTTTGATTTGCTGTCCGAATACAGCTTAGCAATGTTAAAGACATTTATTGTGACATTGCTGTCAAGTGTAGTCTGTCTGAACTGATCATAATTATCTCCGTCAATTATTCTCGGAGGAGTAACAAACTTGTCAAGCCCTTTGAAAACATACTTTGGGCTGTTGTTATCTCCGAAATCCTTTTTCAGCTTGTTATATATGGTTATGTTCGGGGCAATGACCATAAAATTTTTTATACCGTAATCATAATGAAGTAATGCTATCATTGCACCCATAAGCCTTGTTTTTCCGATACCTGTTGCAAGAGCAAAGCAGAATGACGGAAAATCACGCTCAAACTCGGAAAGTGTGGGGCAAATTGCCTTGATTTTTTCAAGCTCCTCATTTATGTCACGATTTTTGCTCATAGTAAGCGTGCTGCATATCTTTGCAAAAATATCAAGACTTTCTCTCTGCGGGTCACGAAGATTAAGTGATATTTTTATTCTTTTCAGTTCACTCGTCATTATAATCCTCCTCGTCAAGCTCGGGCAGTTCGATAATGTTCAGATTATAGTTATCCTTGCCGAACTCACATTTTTCAAGTACAGACTGAGGTATCTTCTTAACGGTAATATTATCATAACGGTCGTTAATGCCTTTATCAAACGCAGGACAGCAGATAAGCAGATTATCACCGAAATCAAGCTCCTTTGAAAGCTTGTCAACATATTCGGCGTTTATGTAAACAGTAGTTGTGAAGATATAACTGCTCTCGTTTCCTGCGATACAACCCTGTTTCCAGAATACTTCTTCATCGGGGGAATAGAGATATCCGTTCAGCTTTGCAACGGCGGCTGCAAGCATATCGGAGTTATATTTATCGCTGTCGATTATCCATTGACCGTATTTATCCTTTTTGCAAAGGCTGGGAGCAAGCTCATAGAATTTGTAACCGCCGCCGCCCTGCCAGTTTACCGCTTTTGAGATACCGCCCTGTTCACCGTCAATGACCTTATCAAGTCGGGGCTTGCAGTGGGTATAGCAATGCTCGCCAAGCTCAATGCCTATCCATTTACGTCCCATTTTTTGAGCAACTGCGGCTGTTGTGCCGGAGCCGAGGAAGGAGTCGAGGACATAATCTCCCTTTTGGGTTGATAAGTCAATAATTCGTGCCAATAGATATTCTGGCTTTTTGCTATTTCTAAACTCAATGCCACCTTCTGAGAATAACTTTCCAGTATTAATATCTGTCCAAAAATCGCCTAACAAGTTACTCATCTCTTCTTTATAGCCATTTTCACATAGACAGATATGAAATTTATCAGACAAGAAAAACATTTCCCTGCCACGATAATAATAATGCACTTTGTCTGTTGTATTTACAATAACTCTATTTGGATTATCTTGGGATATTTTTTTAAACTCATTTCGAATAAACGCTCTACGCCATATGTTCATTCTATTTTCATAAATAAACTGTGCTGTATTTTTATCATTAATATCAAATGGTAATTTATGAGCTGAAAGAACATCTCTTAAACGTTCCACAGTCCAGTTATCAGGATTTTCAGATGAATTTCTGTTTAGGAAATATTGAAATTCATCGTCCCACTCATATGTTGGCACATACTGTGGATAGAAACGACAGTTTTCTTTGTTTTTGGCAAAAACAATAATCATTTCCTTTTCTTTTATTATCGTTTTTTCACGATGTGATGTTTTCACGCCACTTGCTGTTGACATCTTAACACAAATAGTTGAAATATAATTTCTTCTACCAAATATTTCATCCATAAGAACTTTTAAATAAGCTTGCTCATTATCATCAATTTGAACAAAAATTATTCCATCATCAGACAATAGTGAGCGCAATAATTCAACCCGCTTGCGCATCAAATTAAGCCATATTGAGTGTTCAAGATTATCATCATAATGCTCAAATGCCGAACCCGTATTATAGGGTGGATCGATATAGATACATTTAATTTGCCCAGCATACTCCTGCTCCAGAGCTTTCAACGCAAGAAGATTATCGCCGTGAATAAGCATATTTTCAGTATCTTGATCGCCGTATGACTTGTCCTTATCGTGAATAAGTATTCTCGGCTCAACTTTTATTTCATCATTTTTGCCTATCCAGGTCAGTTCAAGTTTGGGATTGTTGTTTTCCATAGTGTTTTTCTCCTTTAGAAGCGGATTGGGATGTCGGAAGTTGTTGTTATAAAATCATTATAACCGTTATATGTTAAATACATTCTCAAATTTTCTTCCGCTATCGAATCGTTTGAAAGAGGTCCGACCATAACCTCGCACACTAAATTTGACGGGCTTTTATCGAATTTAAGTTCAAGATATGGAACAATGATACCGTTTCTTGCACGAAATTTCAACCCAGTACAGTCCTGATGTTCTATTTTAGGTGCTTTTATAATTAGTCGAACCTCCTTTTCATAATCAAATGATTCGTGCTTAAATAAGTACTGATATTCATTTATCATATCAACTACCATATCTACTTTATTTGATAAAAAAGCTTGCTCAATTATATTGTGAATTATTTTATGTTTTTCCTTGGTAGAGTAAATTACATTGTAAAAATCAAAATGAGAGATACCATATTCTTCGGATTTCGTTTGTATTACTGATATTAATTTATTTTTATTGATCCTTATAGAATACCCTTGCGCACCTGCATTTGTATAGTAATTCCACATTGGAAGACAATCTCTTGCATTGGAAAAACTCATAACAAAAAAATCAAATTTTCTGTCATTAAGTGACTTGCGGTACTGTACAATTTGTGATCTTGATAACGCTGTCTTTTCAGCTGCTTTGGCAATGCTATAATCATACAAGGATTTGATTTCATGAAAAAAATCAATGTCAATTTGGTTTTCTTCTAGCATTTTTTCACAAACATCATCAAGACATTTGTAAAAATCTTTTCCTTCACTTTTATCATTAAGACTGTTTGCTTTTGATAGCTGCAAAGTGAATTCATCTTTTTTAAAGATTCCAAGTATACCATTTTCTGATGTATAATGGTATAGTCTATTATTTTTATTTATGTATTCTCTGACATTCATATCCTTTTCCATAGATATTCACCTGATCTCAAATCGTATTGTAAAAATTGTATTCAGCTGTGTCTTGCCGATAAGCTTCTTTCGCATCTCGTCCTGTAAACGCTCATTTTCCTCTGCTATGCGGTCTTCTTCGTCATATAAGTGTCTGCGCTTCTTGTCACGTAGCTTTTTGAGCTTGTTCACCTCGTCCTTGGCTTCAAGCATTTCCTCAAGAGAAGAGGTCAGAGCCATTGCATTTGCAGCTTTGTTTTTTTCCTTGATCTCGTTGTCAAGATCTTTGATCTCCCTGTAAAGATTGTCTTTCAGTTCATCGCTCCATTCATCGAGCTTGCTGCATTCATCAAGAAAATATTTCTTGTTCTGTTCCTCAATATCTTTGAGCAGGTCTGCTTGTTTCAGAGCGGATTTTTTCTCAAGGTCATCGGGTACAGGCATATCGGTTTCCCTTGCATCGGAACAAAGCTCCATTATTCTCTCGACAGTATCATCGTCAAGAAATGTTCCGTCATCACATACACAGGTGTTGATAATATACTCCTGAATATCAAATGCTTCAACGGTCAGCTTGTCAACCCTCAGCCAGCCTGTTCTGACAGGCATTGATTCAAAATAGCTGAATTTGCGTCCGGAAGAACTGTAATCAAAGCATACTTCGGCAACAGGCAGACTGTTATTCACCGCATTTTCAAGTAAGCTATGGATATATGGTTCATCTTTACGCATAAAAACTTCATTATTTCCGCTGACATCACGCCAACGGAGATTATACGTCATACCGTTTGCGGATATTTCAGTATCGCTGATAGCTTGGCTGTCGGGAGCGGCATAGAGCAGAAAATAATATAGCCATGTTTCAAACCTGTTAAGGCTTGTCTTTGTAGTGTCATCGGTAACTTTAAGCAGCTTGCTTACATCTTCGTCAAAGTTTTCAAGGATAGATTGACGTGTGCGTGTCAGACTGCTTTCTATCTTGTCTTTATAAAGGTCTTGCAATTCATCAAATGCCGCCTGGATTTCATCGGTGGTACGGCAGTTCTGATATATCTCGGCTATTCTTGTTTCAAAGTCGATACCGTTTTCCAGACTGCCGAGAACTTCATCGGAAGAACCGAACAGGCCGTCAAACAGCTTGAATTTCTGATCGAGCAGCTCATAAACGTGCTTGTCCGCTTCGTTATGCTCATTTACGAAATTAAGCACCACAACATCATTTTTCTGTCCGTAACGGTGGCAGCGTCCTATACGCTGTTCAATTCGCTGCGGATTCCAGGGCATATCATAGTTTACAAGCAGGGAGCAGAACTGCAAATTGATACCTTCGGCAGCAGCTTCTGTTCCTATAAGAATACAAGCGTTATTCTTGAACTCCTCTACAATAGCCGCCTTTATATCCGCTTGACGGGAACCGGATACAATATCCTCTCCCTTGTGACGCTCAAGCCAGTCACTGTATATCTTTTTTGACTTATCATCTGAATTTGAACCGTTGAGAAATACTATCTGATCGGAATAACCGTTATTGCTTAATAGGTTAAACAAATACTCCTGTGTCCTGCGTGATTCGGTAAATATCACAGCTTTTCTCTGACCGCCAAGCTCTGATGTTCTGTCAAAGCCCTTCTTCAATGCGGTAAGAAGATTTTCTCCCTTTGCGTTGGTATTGATGCGCTTTGCTAATTCTGCATATTCCTTCAATTTGTTAAGCTCGTCCGTAATAGCCTGTCGTTCACCGATCATATCGGTACGAACATCATCTTCCGTAAGCTCAACTTCTTCAAGCAATTCTTCAAATGAATCGTAATCGTCAAGCTTTAAGTCGGTGTCAATACCGTTAAGCATATTTTCAAGCCGTAAAATCAACGAATCAAGAGTTCCCGAAATAGCAAACGATGATGATGCAAGCAGCTTGCGAAGTATCATTGTCATCAGCTTTCTCTGACTGTTGGGAAGCGCATATAATTTCTCTGACGCAAGATAATCCGACACATCATTGTATAGCTTTTCTTCATCAGCTGACGGCTCGTATCTTGTCAATATTGCTTCACGCTTTGTATATGGTACATATTCTGTAACCTGTTTACGCAGCGTTCGCTTGCAGAATGACTGTAGTTTAGCCCGAAGAAATACATTTCGCATTTCTTCATTTTCCACTTTTACATACTTATCTCTGAATGATTTTGCATCGCTGAAAACACGTTCATCAATTATGCTGACAAGACCATATAGTTCCATTAAGTTATTCTGGAAAGGTGTAGCAGTGAGCAGAAGCTTTTTTCTACCCGAAAGAGCGTTTTTCAATTTGTTGCCGATAACATTGCTTGATTTATATACATTTCTTAGTCGATGAGCCTCGTCAATGATAACAAGGTCCCAGTTGACCTTTGATACGTCCAAGTCCTTTTTGGCAGCAAAATTGTATGAGCATATTACAACCCTGTCATTGCAGTCAAAAGGATTGTGCTTACCGTTTTTCTTTTCATAGTTATAGTTTTTGCTTTCAAGGATAACCGATTTTATGTAAAACTTTTCGTCCAGTTCGGAAAGCCACTGATTTCTCAAAGAAGCGGGGACAATAAGGAGGATTTTTCGTTTATGCTCTGCCCAGCATTGAGCAATCACAATTCCGGCTTCTATAGTTTTTCCCAAGCCAACTTCATCTGCAAGTAATGCTCCATTTGATAGCGGAGAATGAAATGCGAACAAGGCTGCATCAACCTGATGCGGATTTAAGTCAACCTTTGCGCTTGCTATCGTTGAAATAAGGCTGTCAATAGATGAACTTGGTCGGTTAAGAAGTATCTGATTAGCCAGATATGAAGCGTTATATGATGTATTCATAATGAAGCACAAGTCTCCTTATTTTTATGATTTTGCTTATAAAGCCAACTTTGGTACAATATTCTCAAACAATAATTTTTCAAAAGGCATTCTTCTATACATATTATCATTATATCATATTCTGTCGGAATAATCTAACATCAAAAATCAATAATGTTACAATGTTTTTTTATAATGATTGTTGAAAATATACAAAACGCATTGGTTGTTTACCATTTTATCGTGAAGCTACTTCATTAACTCCCTAAATTAGTTTTTCCACTTAATATGATGGATTGAAAAAAGTTCTGCCCTCAGACACTAATGATGTTTGAGGGCAGAACTTTTTTCATAAGAAGAGCGTATTTGTCATTGTTGCATTTTTTGAATAGAGCATTGTAATGAGTTTATTCACCCGGTCTGTACTTCTTATCCTTCATTTCGTCACTCAAATTATCCGCATACCTCTGAATGTCATCAGTCATCTGCAAAATCTGTTTCCTATACTCCGAAAGCTCCGTATCCGGACTGTGATCGGTAACGCTGTTTTTAAGCGCGAGAGCCTTTTTACGTATTTCCTTGAAATATTCATCGAACTTAGTCAATATGGCTTCGTCCTTTTTCAGCTTGCGTTTCAGATTGTTGCCCGTTGTGTAGAAAATGTCATAAGTCCGTTGAACATCGCTCTTTGAGTTTCTTTCCCGTATTATCTTTGTCCACTCATTTTTGTTTACAAGCCTGCACTCCTCCGAACAGAAATCGGATTCCGTCTGCTTGCTTTTTACAATGAGCTTACGACAGATCGGACAGTTAGAAATTATGCGGTTTGACTGCTTGAGAATGTCGCAGTAGATACGGAGAACAGCAAGGAAAGAGTCTTCGGCTACATATCCCGTCTGCCACGTTCCGTTGTTGTGAGTATAGTAAATGTGGATAGTCAGATCCGTAGGAGCATCGTTCAGCTGTTCGGGAATGTCCCAATATCTCACATTACTGCCGTCAAGCGTAGGCAGATTGCGGAACGGCAGGAGCATATCGGAAACACAGGTGTTGAACTGCTCCGCAAAGCGAGCGGCGGACTTTTTCATAGAAGATGTGAGTAAGTGCCACTCCGCAGAAAGTGTCTTGTGGTTGTACTCATAGTTGGTCAAGATAAAGAAAATCATAAAATTCAGTATCATATTACCCTTGTTGGACTTGTCATAAAGTTCGGCAAGGGTATTTTTGTATTCTTCCGCAGACTTGTTGCCCTGTCCTTCGCTGATTATTCCGCAAAGACCGTTGGAGCATTCTGCCATAGTGTCCATTTTGCTGTCATGGTCACCTTTGGCAAGCTCATTCATATCCTCCACAAGGCTGCCGAGCTTTCGTGTGCGTACCTCTATTTCATCGGAAACAATACCCATAGTGAAATAGTTTTTGAGGTTTTCGGGACTGCCGATAGCAATGACCTCCTTTTCATTAGGCACATCAAAGCTGACTCCGATAGCTGCCGTTTTATCTTGTGCGTTTATGTTTTTTACGTTCATTCGTTGTCCTCCAATCAGTTTTGTATCTGTATGATTGTGTGTTGCTTGTTCAATATATAATAGTATATCACATTAAGACCCGAATGTCAATTCCAATCAGTAAAACCAATCAGTTTTTATGTGATTGATTGGACGTTATCAATCGAGTGGTACTCAGTTTCACCACTATTTCGAGCTTTTCGGAAAAAAATGATGTATAATTGAATTATCGAAAGCAGAAAGGTGGTGAAAAGTATGAGTGAGGATTTAAAGCACACACCCGAAATCCTCTCGGCTAAGGACTTGCAGGATATGGGATTTTCACGTTCTATGTCATATGCCCTGTTCAATCGTGAGGACATTCCCGTTATTCGCATCGGTAAGCGAAAGTTTATCAGACGGGAGAAGTTCCTGGAGTGGCTTGCGGAGCAGGAGAGGACAGAAGAATAACCAAAAAAAAACGGAGGGATTACTTATGGTAAATGAGAACTCAGCAGCTGTAAATGCTGCCGAACAGCAGACCGAACCCACAAAGCCGAAGCGTACAAATGAGGAAAAGCTTCAGGAATTGTATGCAAAGCGTGACAAGCTCCTGAAAAGGCAGGCAGCTGTAAAGACACAGGAAAAGTCGCTGGATAAGCGTATTGTAGCTCTCAATGAAAAAATCAAGGGAATTGAGAGAACAAGGCTCTTGAATATGTGCAAGGAGAGGGATTGGACACTCAATGACCTTATGGATATGTTGGAGATCATTCCGGAGGGAATGGATTTTAAGACATTCGCCAAGAAGGTCAATAAAAAGACACAGCAGACCAAAAAGGAGGAACACGATGATCAGATTTAACGACATATACATAATCGGCATCGACCACGGTTATGGAAATCTCAAAACCGCAAATACGGTTACGGCATCGGGAGTAAAGGTTCATGACATTGAGCCACCCTTCAAGAAGGAGCTTCTTGAATTTGACGGAAAGTTCATCTGTATCGGAGAGAATCACAAGTCCTTCACAGCCGATAAGACCACAGATATGG
>ERZ773148.2055-NODE-2055-length-15973-cov-17.974055_pt1 | contig 15973 bp, 32 predicted proteins | sample MGYA00580846_ERZ773148 | MGnify/ENA primary metagenome ERZ773148 (study PRJEB29015, sample SAMEA2737879) | human gut metagenome | biome: human gut; feature: human-associated habitat; material: faeces | place: China | collected 2012 ... | reverse complement strand
GTACAACATGACGAAACAAAAGCCCCCGCCGGTTTTCTGCAACGTGCCGGCGGGGGCTGCCTTTTCTCTGGGGGAGAATAAGGTAGCTATAAAATACCACATTCCTAGTGTCGAAACCCGTCCCATTTTGGGGGCAGGCTTTTTTGTTGGGCAGAAATTGGGCATAAATTGAGCAGGAATTGGGCATGGTTTGGACAAGTGGGCTGTAAAAATTTGGTACGATTTTAACAGAAACGGAGGGATGCAGGATGTTTGAGATGGGCTATCCCATGATGAGCGGGTGGGGGCAAATGCCGCCACAGAATCCATGGTGGCAACGGCAGACGCCGCCACAGGGCGCAGGAAGCGCCCAGGAGCGTCAGAACGGGCCTGGGTGGGTGCTGGTGCCGGGCGTGGCTGATATTGCCAATGTGAGCGTCCAGCCGGGTGTAAAGGCCTGGATCATGGCGCAGGGTGAGCCGGTGTTTGCCGTGAAAGAAGCCGACACGACCGGCATCGCCACCACGAGCTATTACAAATTTGAAAAATACGACCCGGAGGCTGCACAGAAAGCGGCAGAGCCGGAGTTTGTGACGAAAGCGGAGTTTTCCGAATTTTTGGGAAAACTGAATGAGCAGATCGGAGGGTTTGGCGATGAGTAACCCACTGTTCCAGCAGGCCACTCAGGGCGGGCCGAGCAAAATCCAGGCCATCCGGCAGATGATGGGCACCCTGCGCGGGCAGGACCCGAACAAGATCATCCCGCTGCTGATGCAGAAAAATCCGCAGTTTGCCCGATTTGCCCAGGAGTGCAGGGGCAAGACGCCTGCCCAGGTGGCTGCACAGTATGGCATCAACCTGGACGATTTCAAGGGCATTTTTTGACGATTATCTGCGGGACGGCCGCCCGCTGGTAAAATTTTAACGATTGGAGAAAACAAAATGGATAACGCAATGAGTTTGTCCGACATCGCGGCTGTGACCCGCGACAGCGACGGTTGGGGTTCCGGCGGCGGCTGGATCATGATCATCCTGTTTGCCCTGATTTTTGGTTGGGGCGGAAACGGATTTGGCCGAAACAACAACGGGAACCCTGTGACCGAGGGGGACCTGTGCAATGCCAACTCGTTTAACGAGCTGAAAAACTCTGTGGGCCGTTTGAGCGACCAGTTGGATGGCGTAAACATCAACCTGACTAAGGGCATCTGTGACCTTGGCTACGCCACCCAGGGCAATTTCCGGGACCTCCAGGCGCAGATTTCTGAGTGCTGCTGCACCACCCAGCGCAATATCGACAGCGTGCGATTTGACATGGCCAACTACAACGCGGCAACAAATGCAAACATTACCGCCGGGATCCAGAAAGTCCTGGACAAAATGTGCGCAGATCGCGAGGCGGCTATGGCGGCTCGCATCCAGCAGCTTGAGCTTGCTCAGGCTATGTGTGGTGTAGTGCGGTATCCTACCAGCACTGCGTATGCAACCAACTGCAACCCGTTTTTCGGCGGGTGTAGCAACGGCAATATTTAATTGGTCGCATTGACCGGGTGGGCGGGGGCAAATGTCCCCGCCTTGTTTTTTGAGAGAGGAGCAAAAAATATGAGCTGCAATTCTGGAATTTACACTGTGAACACCGGGGCCACCGCCACTGCGGGCGGCTCGATCCCGCTGGGGAGCATCATCCGCCGGTTTGGTTGTAATATCAACCTCAATGGCAACGGCATCATCATCAACGGCGCGGGCTATTATGATTTTGATGTTGTTATCACTGCTCTGCCTGCCGCCGCCGGGGCTATCACCGCCACGCTGATGCGGGATGGCGTGGCCGTGCCTGGTGCTACCGCCACCGTCACCGCCGCCGCTGTGGGCGAGGCTGTGACGCTGCCGATCACTGCGATGGTGCGGCAATTTGGTAACTGTGCTGCGGCCACCTATACCGTGGTGTTGTCTTCCGCCGCTACCGTTTCCAACATCGCCGTGACTGTGGACAAGATCTGAGGTGATTGCCATGACGAAACTGGAGCAGATCAAATCCATCGCCGCCGACATTGACGATGAAATCATGGGGGCGCAGCACTATGGCAAAATCGCAAAAAAACTGAGAGAGTACGATCCTAACATGGCTCGGAGCTATGCGACCATGGCCAGCCAGGAGCTGGGACATCGGGACATGCTCATGGACATGATGAGAAAGATTTGCCGGGACGCCACCGAGGAGGACAACAAGGCCGGGATCTCGGCGATTTGTGAGCTGACCGAGGAGCGGACGGAGCCTTGGGTGGCGAAGGTGCGGGGGAAGATCGAGGGGATGTGAGATTTTTTCCACGTCCTTTCCACACCGGAAACCCGGAAAAACCGGTGTTTTTCCCTAGTTTTTGCCAGCTAAAAGGCAGTGATTCGGGATTTTAGAACAAGCAGAAAAGCCGAAAAACCCTTGAAAATCAAGGACTTTTCGGCTTTTTCTTTTTGGCACGCCAGAAGGGACTCGAACCCCCAACCCTCAGAACCGGAAGCAGGGGGTTGTTTCCGGTTAAACCCCTTGCGGCTCAACACTTTCCACACTTATCTAAAAACCTTTTCCACGGGGTTTTCCACGGGGACCGGTTCGGCGGGGGTGGTGTAGGACGTAGTGTGAACTGTGATTTTTGGCTTTGGTAGGCCGAAATCTGCCACTCCCTGGCCGATTGCTAGGGCTAAAGCATCGGCATAACACACAGATTTTGTCTCGGTGATGTTGTAGTTTTCGGTTTTATCAATAAATTTTCGTAAAACTTCCTGATCTTTGTGCGTGTAGATGTTGGCTGTGGTGCTCACGTCCTGGTGGCCCATTAGCTCCTTGGCCACGTTGATGGGAGTCTCAGAGCGTTGCAAGTCCGTGCAGAAGGTGTGGCGCAGGCAGTAGGCGGTTAAATCAGGCGGCAGGGCGCTCTCGATAATTTTGTTGCGGTATGTTTTGGCCCCCATGCGGATATCTATCTCCCGCATAAACGATGTCCACATGCGGCGGATCGCCTGGTGATCGACGCGCTTCCCGGTCCGTACCTGGAACACCGGCTCTTTCGGTTTCCCTTTTGCCTCCAGCATCCGCTGAGTTAGAACGGCATTCATCGGGATTTCTCGCCGCCCTGCCGGCGTCTTGGTGTCCTTGATGTTTTCGTTGCCGCTCTCCACAGCCTTATGCACGATGATCTCACGCCGATCAAAATCAATGTCTTCCCAGTTCAGCGCGGCAGCTTCACCGGGGCGCAAACCTGCATACAGGATCGTTAGGATAAACAGCCCGGCCCGATGAGTCTGCGCAACTGAGAGAAAAAGCTCTCGCTCTTCGGATGTGAGTGAACGATGGGTGCCTTTTTTGTTTTCTGGCAATTCCAACTTGGTCGATGGGTCAAATGGGATAAGCCGGGTGCTTGCAGCTCTGGAAAACATCTCCGTCATCACCAGCCGGAGCTTCGAGACGTGGGAGTAGGAGCGCCCGGCCTGACTGTTGAGGATGCGCTGTAAATGCGCCTCTCGCACCTCTCGCAGTCTCATCCGCCCAATGGCAGGGCCAATATAGTTCCGGTATTTCTCCCCGTACATCCCCAACGATTTTTTGGTCAGTCCCGCCGGAACCTTGTACAAATCAAACCACTCCCGGAACCACCGGTCAACCGTCACGTCCGGCCCGATTGTCCCCTCACCCCGCCGCAGCGTCTCTTTCAGCGCCCCCAGCTTCTCCATTGCCTCCGCTTCCGTTTTCCCCGTAACCTCATATCTCCGCCCTTCCCAAGTCATCGTTTTTCGGACGTATTTGTACTTTGTGTCTTTCTTCATCAATTTTCCCCTTCTTTCGACGTTTTTTGTTGTTGTTCTGCATCTTTGGAAGAATATGGTTTGCGTGAGAGAGGGCTAGAATATGGTAGACAGCGAACGGATGTTGATAAAATGGAAGGAGACGATTCGATTGGAAACCATGATGCTTGTGGCCCAGATCACGCAACTGCTGGAAAAAATGGACGGGCGGCGGTTGCGGTTAGTATTAGCTTACGTCCAGCGACTTTATTCGACTGGTTAGGAGGATTACATGGAGCAAACCAGGAAGGAAATGCTGACAGAAATCGTTAAAATCATGGAACAGTTACCCGATTGGAAGGCGGAGATCGTGATGATCTTTGTTCGGGGACTGCTAAAAGGTTAAAAAAGTGCCGACCCGAAAGGGCCGGCCTTTTTATGCCCTTTTACAGGCTTACTTATAGGGGGCATCATCATACTTGTGGAATGCCTCATCTACCTTTTTCCCAATGTCGTACTGTGTCCATTCTTCGTCCTGCGTATACTTTCCGGTAAACAGTCCGGCACCGGATACGTACTCCAAAACTATGGCATTTCCCTCTGTTCTGATTTTGTAAATATCGCGGGTGTTTTCGTTCTGGTTATAATCTATCTGATACACGATATTCAGACAGCCGTCTACAACATTGTACTCGCCTTCGATTCCATAATCACTTGTGGAATCCAGTGAATACTGATAGCAGTAGAACCTACCGTCACCCAGGAAATACATACAGTCCTTCCACGTTTCTGTTGGTGTGTCTCCGTGGATGATTTCAACGGTTTCTGTCTGCGACCAAACGCTGTGACCAGTGAAATCCAGTAGAGCATAAACATCGTCCATGACACCGCTATTCCCGTCACTGTGGAGCTTTACGGTGCTGGTGCTGTTATCCCAGTCAACACCCATCCCCAATGCAGAAGCGATTCCACGAACCGGAAGATAGGTTGTCCCATCCATGATAAACGGCTCCACAGCTCGACCTTGTGCGTCTTTGGGTGTAACCTTCTGGCCATCCAGCGTGATTTTCACATCCCGGTAGTAAATCTCGACGGCTTTTTTGTACGTTGCAGCTCCTACTGGAATCCCTAGTCCGATCAACAAGGCACACAACAGAAAACCGGCGATAAATCCCTTTGTTCTCTCTTTCATGTCCCCTGCCCTCACTCGTAATCGTAATTCAGCGGTTCGTACTGATCGCCGATTCCGCATTTTTCCAGGTATGCCTGCCGCCGCATCTCGAACTCCGTTTTCAGGGTGTTCATGTCCTGAATGTCCGTCTGAGCGGCACTCAAATCTCTGGTTTTCCCATCATCCAGGTATTTCTGGATATTTCCGCAAGCGGAGTACATGCACTGTACAATAGCCTCTGCGCAGTCAGCCACGTCCTTGATGGCATCGGTACGGGCTGCGCTGATTTTCTCCTGCGCCTGCATAAAAAAGTCTTTGGACTTGGTACACTTGGTGTACGTTGTCGCAGGGTCATTATCCTCATCTAGTACGCCCTTGAGACAGTTGTTGCTCATGCGGACGTAGGTGCAATATTTACTGTCCAGGTCCTTTGCAACGTCCGGGGCATCCACAGCGGGAGCCTCTTCCTCTGCCGGTTCAGTGGTTTCTTCCTTCTGCTGTTCGACGGCGGCACTCTGTTCCTCCTGCTCTGTTCCGCTATCCTCCGGCAGTGGCGTTGCCATGACCGCAATGAAAAACACAACGACCACGACTAGCACCCAAAACCAAACCCTCTTGTACACGGGCTTTTTTGGCCCGCCCTGTCCTTCTTTTCTCATGTTATCCTCCTGCGTTTATTTTTACCCGCCACCCGGCGGAATGGATAACTCACTCTTCGGCTTCATTCTCTTTGATCTTGTCGGCCATTTTGATTATTGTCGCTCCAATAATTTTCCATTCAGCCGGTCCGAGATCGGATAAGCAACAGATTATTTCGTCCCGATACGGCATATCTGTGTCGATTAATTGAGAGAAACGTGCTGTTAGTTCTTTTTTCAACGGCAGCGCTTTTTCCATGTTCCCTTCTCCTGTTTTCAACCACTCCAAGTTTATGCCAAAAACGTCGGAAATACGAAACAGCGTTCCGTTTGATGCGCCGGATTTTCCGGAAATCATTTGCGAAATTGCCGCAGATGATATGCCTAGCGTTGCAGCAAATTCGGTCTGATTTTTTCCGCGCACTTCCATCACTTTCTTTATTCGTTCACCTAGGGACTCCATCACCCCACCTCCTGATATAATTAAACCATAAGCGGCTTAAAAAGTCAAGGAAATTTTAAGAGACTTAAAAAAACCCTTGACTTTTTAAGCCGCTTATATTATACTGTAAGCATCTTAAAACTACAACAAGAAAAGGGGGTGACTGGATGGAAAGGAGGTGGTGGAATTGATTGATGAAGCCCTGAACGAGTCCGTACAAGACATGGCGAAGGTGCTGAAAAGCTTCCAGAATTTAGCCCCTCTGGAACAAGAACGCATTTTAGGGCTGATGCAGGGCATGGCTATCATGCGGGGACTGCAAGAAAAGAACGGGCCAGCGTCGTAGGGCGCTGGCCGGGGGGAGGTGAGAACATGGGTGAAAACAAAAGGCTGCGACTTATGACAACGGAAGGCAACGTTCGAGAATTTCCGGATGGAGCTTTTGATAATTTTCGCGTTATTGATTCCTTGCTTTTCTTGAGCAAAGGCAAGGATTGCGTTGCAGTCTATAACATGAATTATATTCTCTGCGTGGAATATATATAAGGCGTCGTTGGGCAGCGGACGTTAAACGCTGCACCCCACGCTTGGATAAGCTGGGATGTATCCGAGATTTATCCGAGATTTTTATCCGAGAGGAGGAAACGGGATGGAAAAAGACGGTTACTGCCTGATCCCTTCAGGCGAAAAACTTTTCGCGATGACACGCAGCCTGTTTGAAGATCATGCCAATGATATGCAGGAGCGGATGCGGGAAATCATCGGCGACAGCGGGGACGAATACATCCCCGTAAAAATCACGAAGAAGATAGCATTCTTTTTGTTTGAATTTCGCGACTTGCCGGTTGATGATCACAAAACGGTGGAGGAAATCGTCAAAAATCCGATTTTGCCGGAAATTTACTACCAAGCAATCCTGACTCTGTCGGAATTTTCTGACCAGCTGATTGAAGCTATTGGATGGACGGAGGGAGAGCTGTGATTTATCGAATTAGGCATGTCCGCCTGGATGATAACGGGCGTGTCTGCTGGGAGGATCACCGCCGGACGGAGTACCGTTCCGCCCGGCGGAACCTGCTGGGGCAGATCATCACCAGAAAAATCAGAGGTGGCGAAATCCGGTTTTATCGGGTCGAAGCTGCCAAGCTCGAAGAAAGGGAGATCATACGATGAACGAAGTCATGAAAATCAAAGCCCGCGCTGAGGCGCGGAAGTGGGCAGATATCGAGGGTATCATGAGAGTGATGCAGCCCACTCTGGAAGCCAACGCCAAGGCCAGATGGGAGGCCGAAGTCAAGGCCGCTAAGGGCCGTAAGAAGGCCGTGCGGGCCAAGACCCGGAAGGGCAAGGTCAACCTGGCCCTGCGCCGTGCGGGGATCCCCCTGCGGGTGCTGTGAGGAGGTTGTGCCGGGAATGTGGGTTGGAGTGGAACGTGTCGGTGCTGGAAAAGGGCGCCAAGCGCTACATTTGCCCACGTTGCGCCGGGACGCCGTGGTATGGATCGAGAGAGTGGGGTGTAAAACGTGAGCGTGAGGGTAAATGGCGTGCTGGTGCAAACGGCGGCCTCAAAACCCTGGAAAGAGGCACCGAGCGACACGCTGAAAGGCACCGTGAGGATGCGGCACTCTGAGGGGCCGGAGGAAATCAACGCCTGCCTGACCTGCGAGGAACCGAACTGCACTGGGGGGCAGTATTGCCACCGAGTCAAGGCCGGGAGGCGGGCGGATACGCAGAATGGAGCCGTGAAGTATAAGCGGGTGAAAAAGCCGATCCCGGAGGATTTCATGGAAGTCTACCTGACCGGGATGCCGATCAAGGACATCGCGCGTCACTACCATGTGCATGATGTCCGGCCATACGATTGGCTGGCGGAACTGGGGATAGAGCCGAGGAGAGGAGGCGCGAGAAATGCCAAGAGTGAAAATCTGCAATCCGTCCCTGCTGGGACAACCCGCCGCCGAACCAAAACGGCAGGTAAAAAGCAAGCCGCTGGAAAATGACATTGTGGCGCTGGTTGGCTGTCTCTGCCTGGATATCCAGGATGTAAAAATGGTCCTTGGCCTGAGAGACGACAAGGCCGCGAAAAAATGGCTGGAAGCGGAGAATTTGCTTCCGGTTGACATCAACGGGCGGAAAAAGTGGCTTGCTTGCGACATTGCTAAAGCGCTGCGTTACAGCCAGATCAGGGCATAAGGAAAGGCATCACAGGATAGCGGCCTGTGATGCCTAAACAGAGGATCCATATGGCTATGGATTGAGTACGTTGTAAGTATACCGCATTTTTTGCGGTATGTAAAGCGAATCGAGGTAACAAATGGCAGTTTTTAGGGTAGAGAAGAGCCATGATTACACCGTCATGGCGAACTACCATCTTCGCGATGAACGCCTGAGTCTGAAAGCTGTTGGTTTGCTGTCAAAAATTCTTGGCTTGCCGGAGGACTGGACGTACAGCGTCTCCGGCCTGACCAAGATTTGCAAGGATGGCAAGGCGGCAATCAGTTCTGCGCTGAAAGAGCTGGAGAAGGCCGGGTATGTCTGCCGGGAGCAGACACACGATGATGGCGGCACGTTCGGACGGATGGAGTACGTGATTCGAGAAATCCCCTTGGGCATAGAACAAGACGCTCAGACACCGTTCACCGAAAATCGGCAAACGGTGGTAGAGGGGGACGTGGATTCACCGTTTACCGATTTTCCGTCGACGGAAAAACCGTCAACGGAAAATCAGCCACAATTGAGTACTTATAGTACTAAGTACGTAAGTAATAATACTATACCCTCCTATAGTCCCCCCACGGGGGGACGGCGTCGGCGCAAATCCAGACAGCCTAAGACGGCCCCGGACTGGAAGCCGGAACGGTTTGAACCCTTCTGGGAGAGTTATCCAAGGGGCGAGAACAAGCAGGCGGCTATCCGGGCCTGGGACAACCTGCGACCGGATGAGGACCTTCTGCGGACTATGGCACTTGGACTGATGAACCAGATCAACAGCGAGGATTGGCAGCGAGGTATTGGAATCCCTTATGCCGCCACCTGGCTGAATCAACGCCGGTGGGAGGATGTGAAAAAGCCTGCACCGAGCAAAACCGAGGGCACCGGGCAGACGGAGCCGGAGGGGGCGTATCGGCTATGACGGAAACGCCGAAAGTCAGCGAGCAGCGCGGACTTGATGCTCAGATGGCCGTGCTTGGGTCCCTGCTCCTGGACGATAGCTGCGCCGGGGAGGTGTTTCTCCGGCTGAATGAGAGCCATTTTAGCGGGGAGTATAAAACGATCTTCCGGGCGGCGAAAAAACTGTACCAGGAGCAGAAGCCCATCGACCCTGTGACTGTAAAAAACATCGTAGGCAACGCTTACACGGAGTTACTGCTCCAGCTGATGGAGCTGACCCCTACGGCTGCCAATGTGATGGCCTATGTGGATCTGGCCGTGGAGCAGGCCAAGGTCAACCAGTTCCAGGCGCTTGGCATGGAGCTGGCGGCCTGCCAGACGTCGGAAGCGGCGTTGGAAGTGCTGGAACGACTGAACAAGATCACGGCGGAGACGCTGCGGTTTGAGGTCGTTTCGGCGCGGGAGGGCTATCTCCAGGCCATGCACCGGGTGGATGAACCGGCGGATTATATCAGCTGGGGCATGGAAAAAATCTCTGGCTTGGTGATGTCCCGCAAGGGAGATTACGTCTGTGTGGGCGCCAGACCTAGCGCAGGCAAAACAGCATTGACGCTTCAATGGGCTTGGGAGCAAGCGGAGACCATGCGGGTGGGCTATTTTAGTCTCGAAACGGACCCGGATGAAGTGTATGACCGGCTCATGGCTCTGGTGGCGGGTGTGGATTCCGGGCGGCTGAGGCGAAAAACGGTGGAGGCGCTGGAAATCGACCGGATGATCGCGGCCGGACCGGATTTTGAAGGGCGGAAGCTCGACGTGATCCACGCCGCCGGAATGACGGTGGCAGATATCCGATCTATGACCGTAGCCAAAGGATACGAGATCGTTTACGTGGATTACTTGCAAATCATTCGCCCGGAGCGCGGGTGGCGCGGGAACCGGTATGAGATCGTAACCAGTTTGTCGATGGACTTGCACGCAATGGCAAAAAGTTTGGGAGTTTTGGTGGTGGCAAACACACAGCTCCGCCGCCCGCCGGACGGGAACGAATACAAACCGCCTACCCTGGCGGATCTGCGAGAATCCGGCCAAATCGAGCAGGATGCGGACGTTGCCATGCTGCTGTACAAACGGAAAAGCGACTGGCCGACGCCACTGCGAGATTTGCTCATTGCAAAGAACAAAAAAGGGCAGGCTGGTGGATATATTACGCTGGCATTTAATGGGCCAACACAGAGGTTCCAGGAAATCGACGGCGAAAAGCTGGAAGAATGTACACAGAATTGCATCACACACGGCGATAAAGTCTCGCCTGCGGGCCTGACTGGAAAGCAAGAGCTACCATTTTGACACAGGAGGATAAAAAACATGATTTTAAGCGCCAACGAAATTAGACAGCGGATTTCTGTGGGAGAAATCAAAATCCAGGACTTCGACGAGGCCCGCCTTGGCCCCAACAGCTACAACTTGCGACTGGACGAGGACCTGATGGTGTATAAAGAGGCTGTGTTGGACCCACGGCAGGACAACCGGACCAACATCGTCCACATTCCGGCGGAGGGCATGGTGCTGCAACCCGGCCAGCTGTATCTGGCATCGACGATGGAATACACTGAAACCCACGGGCTTGTGCCCATGATCGTGGGCCGGTCTTCTGTTGGGCGGCTGGGCCTGTTCGTCCATGTGACCGCCGGATTCGGCGACATCGGTTTTTCGGGGCGGTGGACGCTGGAGCTGACCCCTGTTCGCCCCGTCCGTGTGTATCCTGGGATGGAACTGTGCCAGGTATATTTCCAAACAGTCTGCGGTGAAATCTTACAGACCTACGACGGAAAATACCAGGCGTCTACGGGCGTTGTGGCAAGCCGCCTGTACCAGGAGGCGGACCAGTGGAAGAAACCAACCAAAACCCACGCCGACGCTCTGCGCGAGATGGACACGGACGCCCTGGCGGCGCTCCTGGGCGGCGGTCCCTGTCCCCCGGACGTGCCGGAGGATGAGTGCCTGGATGACGGCGAGGGAGACTGCTGCAAATGCTGGCGGCGGTGGCTGGATCTGCCCGCCGGGGAGCAGTGATGCGCCGCGAAATGGAAAGCCTGCCGGAGGATGTACTCCGGCAGGCTGCCATGGAAAAGGGACCGAGTGGCTGCGCCACGAAACGGGCGCGAATCGCCCAGGAAATCTTGTGGGAACGGCTACATTGGCCGTGCGCAGATGCGCCGTCTCAGCACGTAGACCGGCACGGGAATAAATACACCAAAACGGGCGTGAGAGGTGGGAGCGAATGGTAACGAAAGAGAAAATGCACACGATTTGCCGCAATCTGGTGAAATCGTCCTGGGGAAAAACGGCGAGAGAAGTCGATGAGATGCACAGAGAGACAGCTGCGTTTATTTATCGGCTTTGGGTGCAGTACAAGACGGAAATTAAGGCCCTGAAACGGGAAGTCAGGGAGCTGAAGCAAAAATTGGGGGATGATGTGGAATGAAAGATTTACACACGCTGGACAAATACCGAGACAGGGATTTTGGGTACCGTATCTACGGAGGACCCGGAGACGCCGGTAACGGTGCTTTCAAGGTTTACGTCGGCGGAAGATCGTTTTTCTGCATCGCCAGCAATGGCGGGGGTTGGGAACACGTCAGCGTGTCACCCTGCAACCGCAAACGGGCCACGCCGCCTACCTGGGCGGAGATGTGCGCTATCAAGGATATGTTCTTTGAGGATGAGGAGGCAGTCGTACAATACCACCCGCCCAAGAGCGAGTACGTGAACAACCATCCCTACTGTCTGCACCTCTGGCGGCCAACCTCTCAGGATATGCCCAGGCCACCGAAAATCTTTGTGTGAGGGGGAACGGAAATGGCTGAATACATTGATCGAGGGGCGCTGCTAGGGGCTATCAGCAGAATTGGCGGAAGCCCACACAGAGCGTGGGACACAGCTTGGGTTGTTAGCCTGGTGGCAAACCAGCCTGCTGTTGATGTAGCCTCGGTGAGGCGGGGGTACTGGAAAAGGGACCAAGACAACCGCCCAACCTGCTCGGAGTGTTACGAAGAGCCGTACAGAAAATCTGATTATTGTCCGCCGAACTACTGCCCCAACTGCGGCGCGAAAATGGAGGTGTAAAATGGTTGATGTAGAGAAGAGAAAGGAAGAGTTGCGTGTAATCCTGGCAGAGCTGGAGCGAGATATCGAAACGTTACAGGCAAACATCTCAAAACTACGCGAGGACATGGATAGCGTGAACACGGAAACGGACCTAGCAGCGTTTGACGAAGCGCACGATTTAGAACGCGGCCTCAAGCATATTGAACTGTACTGAGGGAGGGAATCGTATGACGATTGAACAAGCTAGGGAGTGGCTCCAGCGCCACGCCGACAAAACGCCCATGCCTGGGGCGAGGGAGGCGTATCGGACTATCCTGGAGGCGCTAGGCGGAGAAAACTGCCAGGACGAAAAAATGGACTCTGAGACAGCAATACGGTTGTTGCGCTTTGAACGCAGTGAACGATACCCGGAACTTCCAGGGTTTCTGAAAATGCGTGATGCCATGGAAATGGCGATAAACGCGCTGGAACGGACTAGGTGGATTCCGGTGGTGGAAGAAAAACCGCCTGAGAGGACATTTGTCGTGTGCAGTGACGGCCATGTTGTGTTTATGAGCATGCTTGTAGGAAACGATTGGTTAACAGGTGGCTGGATTCGTGGCATAAAGCCCACCCACTGGATGCTCCTGCCGGAACCGCCGGGGGTGGAATAATGGACGACCTCATAAAATTTCCGACCATCTACATGGATGATGAAACAGCCATGAACATCGTGAAACACAGTCTGACCTACCTAGAGGGCGATGGGCTGACATACGATGCAATGACCTACGCGATAGAGCGCGTTGCTATGACTGATTTAACGCACTGGGACCTATCTAACGAGGAACTTCAACACGCACTGCGTTGGTTATTCGACCACTACGATTTCAAGTAACCGTGTTGATTTCGACACGGTTAGAAAGGGGGAGAAATGAATCAGGCATTGTTATCGTCGAAAAACATGAACTGGTGTACGCCACAAGATTTTTTCGACAAGCTGGATCTGGAATTTGGTTTTGTGCTGGACGCAGCGGCGACGAACGAAACAGCTAAATGCCAGCGGTATTACACCACGGAAACGGATGGGCTGGCACAAAGCTGGCAGTGTGATGGGGCTGTATTTTGTAACCCACCCTATGGGAGGCAACTAGGTAAATGGGTGCGGAAAGCGTGGCAGGAAGCCCGGACGGGACAGACTATCGTCCTACTGATTCCGGCCCGGACGGATACGGCGTATTTCCACGATTTTATCTATGGCAAGGCCGAAATTCGCTTTTTGCGTGGCCGCCTGCATTTTACGGATGAAGCTGGGAATGCTGGTGGTAGTGCTCTGTTCCCGTCGATGGTTGTTGTTTACAACGGAAAGGAGTGCAATGAAAAAGTTGGAAATGGGGTGTAAAAAATGTTGATGGACAAGGTAACTAAGTGGCTGGAATTTGATAAGGCTGAGCGAATGATCGCCGCGTTAGAGGTGTGCCAATGCGCCGAAACGCCGAGAGATTGCGACACAAAATGCCCGTATGTTGCGGAATCTGTGGAGGGGATCGCGTGCCACGAAAAACTGATGCAGGATGCAGCGGCATTTATCAAATGCCACACCATCGGTAATCGGGAGAAACAGCCCACCACCCGAAAAACCATCCTGGACGCCGCTGAAAAATGCGTGTGCCATGATCGGCAGGATACGCACGGCAGACCGGAGGACAGCTTTGGTGCTATCGCCGACTTGTGGACGGCCTATCTGGATATTGGCCGCGAGATCACGCCGGTTGATGTGGCGAACATGATGATCTTGTTAAAAATCGGCAGGGCCAAGGGAAACCCAGCCCACGCGGATAACTGGATTGATATGGCTGGGTATGCGGCCTGTGCAGGGGAAATCGCGGCGGAAATCTATGGAGAGTAAGCGTTTCGCGCCCTGCCCCTTTTGTGGGGGCGGGGCCGTGCTGAACGACTCGCACAGAAATCCGAAATACCCCATGTGGTGGGTATCGTGCGAATCGTGCGGAGCCGGCACGCAAACGCACAGCGTGGAAGAAGACGCTGTGAAAGCCTGGAATAACGGGAAAGAGGTGACGAAAAATGCCTGACTGGATCTCTGTGAGACAGCAAGCCGGGGAATACATCAAAGAGTGTCGATATGTGCGCCCCTGGCACAGAGCAGCGGAAAGCCCTGGGGAACGGGCGGATAAGAATAAGATTATCAACCAGGCCAAAACTACGTTTCGCCGCAAACCGAAAGAGCGGGCGGAGCTGTTTGTTGGCTTGCTAGGGCTAGATGCGACGTTTTACACGCTGACATTCGACGACGATCATTTGCCGCGGAATTACGCAGATGCACGCAGAATCTGGAAAAATTTTATGAACAGGCTGAAAAAAGCCAAGGGGAGGATCATCGACTACATTTTCTGCGTGGAAACCGTACACGGGGATGGGCGGTGGCATTTTCATGTGATCTTCCGGGATGCGGATATCACAAAGAGCGAGGTTTTTCGGATTTGGGGAAACGGAACGCAAAACGACGCAGAACCAAGCATTTGCCAAGACTGGCCGCCCCATAGGCGGGGTGAGTACATGACGAAAGACCGGCGGACGCCGAACGGGATACCACTGGACAAAGTGCCGTGGGGGGTATCTAAGGGGCTGCGGGCGCAGTTGCCGCCGCCTGAGAAAACCATGGTAGACAACGGCATCATCCGTATCCCAGATGATGCCGTGCAGATGAATCGGTTTGAGATATCAAATCAATTCGGGGCCTACACCTATGCCGCCTATATGGTAACGCGCACGCGCACGCCCGCACGCGGGCGCGACCTTGATCTTGGAAATAATACGTTATTTGGAGAACAACGTAAATAAGGGGGAAAAAGACTTGCACGGACAGGGAAATCATGGTAAACTTATGGCAGTGAAAAACGGCTGGGCTTTGTGCCCGACCTGCGAACACCCGCGGTATCTGCTGCATATCCTGCCGGAAACTACGGCGGAAAACTTGGAGCTGTACTGCCGCCGATGCAAACGCATCGTGAAAGTCAACGTGATAAATGGCCAGTGCTTTGAAAGCCCGAGCTGATGATAACCCCGATGACGGGGATCATTGGCTCGGGCTTTTTATTTGCCCGGCGAAAAATAAAACAACTGGCCAGCGCTGCAAAGCCCGAGCTGATAGCAACCCACACGGGGAACTATTGGCGCGGGCTTTTTCTTTGCGCTGAGCCTGGAGGTGATAGCCCATGGCACAGCGACCGCTCAAACCCTGCCGTCATCCTGGATGCCCGGAACTGTCGCGTGACGGCTGGTGCGATAAGCATAGGCCAGCGCCACGACAAAGCCGGAAACGTGCCAGCGCAGAATATCACAGCTGGTACAGCAAGTCGATCTGGACGGACAGGCTACGGCCTGCCCAGCTGGTGCGGGAGCCATTCTGCCGGGTGTGTGCTGCCAAAGGCTGGCGGACTAAGGCAACGGTGGTAGACCACATCGTCCCGTTCCGCGGGGACTGGGACCTGTTCGTTTCGGCGAGCAACCACCAAAGCCTGTGCAAGTTCCACCACGACCAGAAGACGGCGCGAGAACAGGCTCAGGAACGACGCTGAGACAGCGGGAGGCTACGTCCGCGCTGGCAGATGCGCGAGCGTGTGCGGGCTCACAGGGGCGCACGGGTGCGCGGCGGCGAAGCCGCGCAGCCCCCCCGCCTCGAAAAAGTTTTGAGCCTCCGCGCCCAGACCCGCGGCGTTTTTTCCGCGCGCGCCAGGGAGGAAAACCCGG
>ERZ773148.2054-NODE-2054-length-15973-cov-27.893265_pt1 | contig 15973 bp, 17 predicted proteins | sample MGYA00580846_ERZ773148 | MGnify/ENA primary metagenome ERZ773148 (study PRJEB29015, sample SAMEA2737879) | human gut metagenome | biome: human gut; feature: human-associated habitat; material: faeces | place: China | collected 2012 ... | reverse complement strand
GACCCTTTCATATAATGTGGGGTATTACCGTCTGGTCGGCTATGGAAAAATTCCAAAGAGCAGGCTGGTTCAAAAACTGGAAGCCAGTGACAGGGATATTTACGATGAGTATATCTCTTTCCGATGCTACAAGGGGAAAGTAATACCAAGTATCGAACGACGGCGGAAAAAGGAATTCAACCTGCTGTACATACCTTAACAAACAAACTCTGATTCGATTTTAGATATTATCTTTAATGGAATCAGAGTTTGTCGTTTATGACTTTAATTATCCCCCTTACATCGCACACCCAATAAGAAATATGTTTTTTATCTTATGGTAATTTGGTGGGATAAAACAAAAGATCTATATTTGTAATAGAAAAATGGTCATAAGACCAAAAATATATTATACATTATGGAGATTAGACGTGATATACATCTGAAAAGACTCATTGCAAGCAGGCATAATAGGTTGATAAAGATAGTGACGGGAATCCGTCGGTCAGGTAAATCATATCTGCTAAGAGTACTGTTCAAGAATTATCTTATAGATAATGGCATTAAGGAAGACCATATTATTGAGTTGGATTTTGAAAATCGCAGAAACAAGAAGTATCGAGATCCGGACGCCTTGTTGGAGTATATTGACAGTCGGATAGTAGATGAAGAGATGTATTACATTTTACTGGACGAGATACAATTGGTAAGTGAATTTGAAGATGTGTTGAACTCATATCTGAGCATAAAGAATGCGGATGTATATGTGACGGGGTCTAACTCCCGTTTTCTGTCAAAAGATGTGATTACAGAGTTTAGAGGCCGAGGTGAGGAGATTCATATTACGCCATTGTCGTTTGCTGAATTTAGTTCGGCTCATCTTGAGATGGAATCATATGAAGCACTTCAAGAGTATCTCACTTACGGTGGCCTTCCTTATGTGTGCACCGAACCGGACGAGCAGAAGAAAATCAGTTATCTTCAAGGATTGTTTGAGAAGACATACTTGACTGATATCAAAGAACGATATCGTATTCGTGGTGTAGAAGTGATGGATGAACTGTTGAATGTGATAGCTTCGTGCATCGGTGGCTTGACCAATCCTTCAAAGATTGAGAATACATTCCGTAGCGTGAAAGGAATAAAACTGAATCAGAATACTATAAAGGAGTATTTGGAAATGTTGGAGGATTCTTTTCTCATTACTCGTTGCGTACGGTATGACATCAAGGGGCGCAAGTATATCGATACGCCCCAGAAGTATTATTTTGAGGATTTAGGATTAAGAAATGCACGCATTGGATTCCGTCAGGTGGAAGAAACGCATTTGATGGAGAATTTGATATACAATGAACTACGTATTCGTGGCTATTTAGTGGATGTGGGTGTGGTGCCTACCCGTGTAAAGGATGCAGACGGAGCATATCGTAGAAGTCAGTTGGAGGTTGATTTTGTGTGCAACCGTGGTTCTGAGCGTGTATATGTACAGTCTGCTTATCGATTGCCTACAGAAGAAAAGCGCAAGCAAGAAATGGCAAGTCTCTTGAAAATTGACGACTCTTTTCGCAAGATTATCATCACTGAAGATCTGATAAAACGCCACATGGACGAAAATGGAGTGGAATGGGTGAATGTGTATGATTTTCTAAAGAGTGAGGAATTATAAAAAGGACAAAATAATGAATTAGCAATAATTAGTAGGCTATGTATCTTTCAATACTCAGACTTTGGAATTTTAGGAAATATTGTACTGGCGCAGATAATGAACCAGGGATGGAAGTTCATTTTCAAGATGGTGTGAATGTACTGATCGGTGAGAATGATTCCGGAAAAACAGCCATAGTGGATGCCATACGTTATGTGCTGAGGACTCAAAGCGGAGAGTTTATCCAGTTTGATGACAAAGATTTCTATCAGGATTCTGACGGAAATAGAAAAGATGAATTCAAAATAGAATGTGTATTTGATGGGTTAAATGAGCAAGACTCTGGTTTGTTTTGGGAATGGTTGTCGTGGAACGATGATAAGACAAAATATTTGCTAAAAGTTTGGTTATATGTAAAGCGGAAAGATAATGCAATACTACCAACTTTTTCAGCGGGAATTGAAGGACAAGCCGATAGAATGGATTCTGAAGCGAGAGAACTTTTGAAAGTCGTATACTTTAAACACCATCTATTATTTCAATAAGAAGTATCCGGATTATGCGAAGAACGGACCGCAGCACGCATTTGACGGAAAGATGAGTGATCCCGAAGCCGACAAGTGGCATGCCTCCGGCGTCAACGGTTGGGTTGCATTTGACATTCATACCCCCGTTGCAAATCCGATACTCAAGATATATCATGCCGGTTCCGCAGGTGAAAGTTCCAACCTGAACACTTCGTCATGGGATGTTTATATCCTTAACGAAAGGTATCTCACGGAAGAAGCGTACTTCAATATGGACAGATCCACGCAAAACCGAGTCTGCCAAATCGCATGGTTCTGGAAGAGGATTCATGTCACAACCGGCAATACCGCTGACATATCTATCGACCATATTGATATGCCCGAGGCAAGGCGTTTGTTCAAAATCAACATGCGCAAAACGAATCAGACCGGGTATCCCTATTATCTCAATGTTTACGAAATTGAGATGTATGCCGGCAACTGATAAACCCTCCGAATTTGCCCGCTGCCCCTGCTTTTTACCGTAGGCAGCGGAACAAAAAGCGAAGCCTGAAGCCCGTTCCTGTTCAAAATGCAGGAGCGGGCTTCGGTGCTATTGACAGCGGCTCACGGATAAGTTATAATAGTAGCATCGATTTTTTACGGAGGGACAGACATTGAGTACCGATGACGACAACGGTAATCATGAGTGTCAGGGCGCGGTAACATACTGCTGCGTTTCAGCCGAGCATTGCTCCGGCGGGCATTTTCTGCCCGGTTTTTTCGTTATATATTCCGCATATGCTCAAATGCGTATCCGAAAGTTTTGCGTTCGGAGCGTTTTTTTGTTGCCCGCGTTCCCATCCCTGCAAATTCAACAAGGAGCAGTTTTGACCCAATGAACCACATTTCAATGATCGTTGCCATGATGATATGCATCATTCTTTCCGCATATTTTTCCGCAACGGAAACAGCTTTTTCGTCTCTTAACCGCACAAGGCTGCGTACAATTGCGGAAAAAGGCAACCGACGCGCCGCGCTTGCGCTGCATCTTTGCGATAAATATGACAAGCTTTTGTCCACCATTCTTATCGGAAACAATATTGTTAACATTCTTGTGGCGTCACTCGGCACTTTGCTTTTCGTTGAATTGTACGGAAACAAGGGCGCAACAATTTCAACCGTTGTTGTTACAATCGTTGTTTTGATTTTCGGCGAAATAAGCCCTAAAAGCCTTGCAAAAGAGAATCCTGAAAAGTTCAGCATGTTCTCGGCTCCCATAATCAATCTTCTGATGATTGTTTTTACCCCGCTCACTCTGCTTTTCACCGGCCTTAAAAAGCTGCTTGCAAAGCTGCTCAAAACCGGCAGCGACAGGAAGATCACGCAGGAAGAGCTGCTGATGTTTGTTGACGAAGTTGAACAGGGCGGAAGCATCAACGAGAACGAGGGCTCCCTGCTCCGCAGCGCAATCGAGTTTAACGACGTGCAGGTTGAAGACATTTTGACCCACCGCGTTGATATTGAAGCGGTTGATGTTGATGAATCAAAAGACGAAATTGCAAAGATTTTTACCGAATCCGGACATTCGCGTCTGCCCGTTTACGAAGAAACGATAGATGACATCATCGGCATAATTCATCATAAGGATTTTTACACGGACGGCGGCATTACGGAGCATTCGGTCCGCGAAATCATGACAAAGCCTATATTCATCCCGCCGACTCTGAAGATAAGCAACCTCCTGAAGCTGCTGCAAAAGGAAAAAACTTATATGGCCGTTGTTACGGATGAATACGGCGGCACACTCGGCATCGTCACCATGGAAGATATCCTTGAGGAGCTTGTCGGCGAGATTTGGGACGAACACGATGAAATCGTTGAAAACGTGCGAAAACTCGGCGAAAACAATTATGACATCAACTGCGCAATGGATCTCGATGAATTTTTCGATATGTTTGATATCACTGACGAAACCGATTCATCGACTCTTAACGGCTGGGTTATGGAACACCTGGGAAGGATTCCCGATATCGGCGATAAATTCAACGCGCACGGCCTTGAAATCACGATAAAGGCTGCGGACGGGAGGCGCGTTAATGAAATCAATGTTGTTCACACCCCCGCTCAACCCGAAAAGGACACGAAATAAAACGGGCCGGCGGTCAAATCAACATGAATTAAAATCGGAGGTAAAACCACAATGAAATATAGAAGAGTACTGTTAAAAGTCAGCGGCGAAGCACTTTCGGGCAAAACGCCCATTGATTTTGAAAAGGCCACGGAAACCGCACTGCAAATTAAAGCGCTTCATGATGCGGGCTGTCTGCTCGGTGTTGTTGTCGGCGGCGGCAACATTTGGCGCGGACGCTCCGGCGGAACAATGGACCGAAGCCGCGCCGATAACATAGGCATGCTTGCAACCGCCATGAACGCACTCGCTCTTGAGCAGGCACTCATCGACCTTAACGTTCCCGTTCGCGTGCTTTCCGCTGTTTCAATGGATATGTTTATGGACAGTTATTCCGCACGCGAAGCGAACAAGTCCGTTGACGCCGGCACGGTTGTTATCTTTGCCTGCGGTTCGGGAGCGCCTTTCTTTTCCACGGATACGGCATCGGCACTCCGTGCTGCTCAGATTCACGCTGACGCACTGCTGCTTGCAAAAAATGTTGACGGAATATACACCGCCGACCCGAATGTCTGTGCGGAGGCAAAGCGTTATGCCCGCATCAGTTACGATGAAGTCATTACAAAAAACCTCAAGGCAACCGACTTAACGGCAATGAGTTTTTGCCGCGAATACGGCATTCCGATGGTGCTTTTCAAAATGCACTCCGCAGAAGCGCTTGTTGCCGCCGTTAACGGCGAAAATGCCGGCACGATAGTTGATGCACAGCCGGGATTCGAACTTGTTTAAATTAAACGCTGCTTCGGCGGCAGTCGAACTCATAAGCAGCATCAATCGGAGTTGCCCTTGCGCAGTCAATTTGCGAATTTTGCCGCAAAAATACAAAAAAACACCCCCGACTGCGGTTGACAACGCCGCGGCCTTAATATAAAATAATACAGTTAATTCATTCTTCAAGAGGAGGATTTACCATGGATATTATCGAAACCGCACAGGATAAAATGAACAAGACCATTGCAGTGCTCAACAGGGATCTCGGCTCCCTTCGTGCAGGCAGGGCAAACCCCAAGCTGCTTGACCGCATCATGGTTGACTATTACGGCACGCCCACTCCCATTAACCAAATGGGCACCGTCAGCTCACCCGAACCGCGTCTTCTTGTTATCTCGCTGTGGGATGCTTCAATGATCTCAGCCGCGGAAAAAGCAATTCAAAAATCCGATCTCGGCATCAACCCGTCGAACGACGGCAAGCTCATTCGCCTTGTTTTCCCCGAACTTACCGAGGAACGCCGCAAAGAGCTTGTTAAAATCGTCCGCAAAAAAGCCGAGGAATCCAAAGTTGCGATCCGTGCAATCCGCCGCGAAGCAAACGAAACCATCAAGAAAGACTGCAAGGACGGCACTATCACCGAGGATGACCAGAAGAGGCTTGAAGAAAAGGCTCAAAAGGCCACCGACAATGCCATTAAAGAAATTGACCGCATTGCAAGCGAAAAAGAGAAGGAGCTTCTTGCCGTTTGATGAACATACTCGGTTATCCGCTTGATCGGGCCGCTGCAATTCTTGAGCGTGCGGGCTACCGCGTTGAAACGGTCGAGGCACGTTCACGCAAGGGCGTTGAAGGCGACTCCAAACGTGTTGTGCGCTGCCTTTCCCTGCCCGGTCGCAGCATTCCGACAGTTCAGCTTGTGTTTTGTGAATTCAAAACAAACGTCGATTCCCTCCGTGCGGAGGATGCGGCGGACGCTGAATCAACCCATTGAGAATACGCGGCTGCTGCAGGTTCTCGGCTTGCAGCAGTCTTGTTATCGTATTTTCATGATGCTGCCCGGGCGTGGTGCCTGTTCCGGCCGCCTTTATGTTTTATGAAAATTTATCCCAAATTCACAAATGAAGAACTTGCCGCACTTTCACTCGGCGGCGAACTGCCGCACCATGTCGGCATAATAATGGACGGCAACGGCCGTTGGGCAAAGAAACGCCTTCTTCCGCGCAGTGCGGGGCACCGTGCGGGAATGGAATCCCTGCACCAAATCGTCCGCACAACGCATTCCCTCGGAATCGAGGCTCTCACGGTCTATGCATTTTCAACCGAAAACTGGGCTCGCCCCGCAGCCGAAATCGATGCATTGTTCAAGCTCCTCTCCGAATATTTTTATAAAGAAATCGATGAGCTGAACCTGAACGGCGTCCGGATACGCACCCTCGGCGAACTTTCGGCATTTAAACCCGGACTCCGTTCCCTCATGGAGGATGCCGTTGAAAGAACAAAGCATAACACCGGCCTCTGTTTCAATATCGCCGTTAACTACGGCAGCCGTGACGAAATCGTTCATGCTGTCCGCCGCATTGCAGCGGAGGGCATTGCACCCGATGCCGTTACCGAGCAAACAATAGCAGACAGGCTTTATACGTCAGGACTGCCCGAACTTGATCTCATCATCCGCACCGCCGGTGAGGAGCGTTTGTCCAACTTTTTGCTTTGGCAGGCCGCATATGCCGAGTTTGTTTTTTCAAAAACGCTGTGGCCCGATTTCACTCCCGAGGTTTACTTTGGCTGCCTGCGCGAGTTTTTGAATCGAACCCGACGCTTTGGCCGTGTGCTTTGATTTTGCGGAAGTTTTGTTCAGGTTTGCGCCGTTTTGCGGCTCCTTTCAGCGCAGCCGCAGAATAATTTTGATTTAAGGATTTTGTTTTATGAAAGATTTGCCTGTTCGCACTTTAATCGCCGTTCTGTTAATCGGTCTGCTCTGCCTCGTTGTTTGGTTCGGGGGCTGGGTTCAGGCGGCTGTTCTCGGACTTTTCACAGTTGCAGCTGTCTATGAAATGTTCACGATCTTTGTCAAAAGAGGAATTCGCCCCGCCGTGCTTCCGCAAATTCTGCTCGGCGGCTCAATGTTCGCCGTAATGTATAAATTCGGCGCAAGATTCATTCTTCCGATGGCGGCTGCCGCATTTGTTGCAATCATGGTTGAAAGAATCCTTAACGCGCGGCGCACAAATGAAGATCTTATCGCTTCGCTTGCGCTGCTCGTCTACCCCGTGTCTCTGCTTGCCTGCTTCGGACTTGTCGGGTTCGGCCGAAACGATATTTCGCGCGCAGCATTCCTTTGCATTTTTGCCGGTCCCTGCATGGCTGACAACACCGCATACATGGTCGGTTCACTGTTTGGCAAGCACAAACTCTGTCCCTATATCAGCCCTAATAAAACTGTTGAGGGCGCAGTAAGCGGCGTTGTCGGCGGTGCTCTCGGCGGCGTTATTGTCTATTTTGCTCAAAAACTCTGGGGACTTGACGTTTCTCTCGTTACTCTTATTGCAGTATGCTTCATCGCGGGCATCGTTGGGCAGTTCGGAGATCTGCTTGCATCCACATTCAAACGCTGGGCAGGTGTTAAAGATTACAGCAATCTTTTCCCCGGTCACGGCGGCGTGATGGACAGATTGGACAGCGCAATGGTCGCTGCGCCAATCGTTGCGGTCGCATTTGCATTTTTCATTTAATATGCATCAAGCGGATGCCGAACAGTCGGTCTGCTGATTGCCGCAGCCCGCTGCAAAGGCGGCATGTCCGCTCCGTTGTTGTTTACGGATTTTTCCATTGGGCTCAGCTGCGGATTCGGCAGCTCGCAGAAAAAATTCTCGTTGTACGGAGGATCAACAAATGAAAAAAATTGCCGTTTTCGGTTCAACCGGTTCAATCGGAACACAAACTCTCTCCGTTGCGGGCTTTCACCCGGATGAATTCGAAGTTTATGCAATAGCTGCAAACAAAAACGCAGAGCAGGTGGTTCGCAGCGCAAATGAGTTTCACCCGAAGTTCATCGGCATGTATGACGAAGCTGCCGCACGCGAAGTTGCCGAACGCTGCCCCGGCATCACTGTTGTTTCGGGCAGCGAAGTAAACTCGCTTGCTGCTCTTTCCGAAGTTGACATTGTTGTGAACGGTGTCAGCGGCTTTGCAGGACTGTTCCCGCTGCTTTCCGCACTCCGTGCAGGAAAAACCGTTGCGCTTGCAAACAAAGAAAGCATTGTTTGCGGACACGTTGTTGTGGACCGCGCTCTCGCTGAATTCGGCGGGAGAATACTTCCGGTTGACAGCGAACAGAGTGCAATTTTTCAATGCCTCGCCGCAGGCCGCAAGGAGGATGTTCGTTCGCTTATTCTCACCGCATCCGGGGGTATGTTCCGCAACGCCTCGGCCGATGAGCTTGCCCTTGTAACGCCGCAAATGGCACTCCGTCACCCCACGTGGAGCATGGGCGGAAAAATCACGATTGATTCATCCACGCTGTTCAACAAGGGACTTGAGCTTATGGAGGCCGGGTGGCTGTTTGATATTGAACCGAATCGAATCGAGATCCTTATTCACCCGCAGTCCGTTGTGCATTCGATGGTCGAATTTTGCGATGGTGCAGTGTTTGCGCAGATGAGCCCTCCCGATATGCGCCTTGCGATTCAGTATGCGCTCACCTATCCGCACCGCATCACTTCTCAGCTTCCGCGCCTTGACCTTGCAGAGCTGCATTCGCTCACGTTCGAAAAACCCGACTGCACACGATTCCCCGCAATTTCTCTTGCATATGACGCTTTCCGCGACGGCAGCAGTCTGCCCATCGCCTACAATTCCGCCAACGAAACGGCCGTTGAGCTTTTCGTTCGCGGCTGCATCGGTTTTACCGACATTGCAAAATGTGTTGAATATTCAATGGAAAGAATTCCCCGTGAAAAAATCGGCTCCGTTGACGACATACTTTATCTTGATAAAGAAGCCCGCAGGTTGGCCTGTGAATGCTTCGGAAAGGAAACATTATGACAATTGTTTACATACTTCTTGCGATACTTATTCTTGAGCTGCTGATTTTCCTGCATGAGCTCGGTCATTTTACGGCGGGCAAACTGCTCGGTTTCCGCATACTCGGTTTTTCGCTCGGATTCGGTCCGGCTCTTTTCAAATTCAAAAAGGGCGAAACCGAATACTCTCTTCGTGCATTTCCCGTGGGTGGTTTGTGTCAGTTTGACGGTGAAGATGAAGAAGCCTTGGAGAACGACCCGCGCCGGTTCAACGCTCAGCCCGTTTGGAAGCGTTTTATTGTTATTCTTGCCGGTCCGTTCATGAATATACTCACCGCCTTTCTTATCGCGTTCGTGTTCTATCTCTGCAAACCGATGCCGGTTTACGCTGTTGACCCTGTTACGCATTACGAGGTTCCGATCGTTGCTTCAGTTAAAGAAAACAGTCCCGCAGAAAAGGCCGGATTGAAAAACGGTGACGTCATCATTGCAATCAACGGTCAATATCCGACCGAAACGGCTGACACGGACATTTACTCCTCTGTTTCCGCACTTATCGGTGCCGCAGGCAATGATTTTGTTATGACTGTTGAGCGCAGCGGAGCGCAGCTGGATCTTGCCGTCGGCGACGCCTTCAACTCAACTGAAAACAGAACCGTTATCGGCATAACGATAAGCGGGCTTGTTGAGGACTACCGGCATTTGAACGTTCTTCAGGCGGCAGCAGGTTCCGGGGAATACCTCGTTCTAATCGTGAAAGCAACAGCCCAGGGCATTGCGGGCATGTTCAAACACGGCATACACAGCGGAGATATTTCCGGCGTTGTCGGAACGGTCGGAATCATGGTTGATGTTGCGCGGGAATCAATGATTAATCTTGTCAATATCGCTGTGATCCTTTCGCTCAGTCTCGGGTTGTTCAACCTTATTCCGTTCCCCGCACTCGACGGCGGAAGGCTGCTGTTCCTTTTGATAGAAGCAATTATTCGCCGTCCGCTGAACCGCAAGGTCGAAGCAATCGTAAACGCTGTTGGACTCGCTCTGCTGTTCACACTTATGATAGTTGTTACAATCAGCGACGTTGTGGGACTTTTCAGATAGTGCGGATCGCAGTGCATTGTTCGTAAAGATTCAAAGAGGTCTGATATGAAACTTCTTATTCTTGTCGGCAGCGGTGCTGTCGGAAAGATGACCGTCGGGCAATCAATCATGAGAAAAACGGCGCTGCGCCTTTTCCACAACCATATGATGATTGAACCCGTCATTGAGATTTTCGGCGAGTATAACCACTCCGTTGTTGCAAAACTTCGAAGAACGATTTTTGAAGAGTTTTTGAAAACCGAACGGGAAGGGTTGATTTTTACCTATATGTGGGCTTTCGATTGCCCTGAGGACGGCGATTACATTCGTTCCGTTGCGGAGCTTTTTCGCTCACAAGGCGCAGAAATCTATTGTGCAGAGCTTGTTGCGCCTCAATCCGTCAGGCTTGAACGAAACCGAACGGAAAACCGCTTGCGGCATAAGGCCTCCAAACGCGATTTGAATTTTTCTGAGGAAAGGCTGCGGCATGAAGACAGCAAGTACCGCTTGGTAAGCAATCCAGGAGAGATCCCGTTTGAGAACTATATTCGAATCGACACATCCGAACTCAGCGCGGATGAAACCGCGGAAAGGATAATCGACGCATTTTCAATTCCGCAAACCTGTCAAACCGGCAAGGAATGATTCCCCGCTCGACGCATCAAATTATATACGGCGAAACAAATATCGGCAGCCCCTTAGACAGGGAACTGCCGATGTTTTCAGTTGCTTATGTATATATAAATCACACCGAGGCTTCGGCAGCAGTCGCTGCGGAACGCGCTGACCCGATTTCGTTAAACAGTTTTTTGAATGCCGTAACTCTGCTTTCTTTTTTAAAAATCACTGCATTCATCCCGTCCGCAACTGCGGTCACGGCATTTTTTGCGGTCAAAATCGGTATTTCCGGAAGTTCGCGGCTGAAACACTCCGCAAGGCCGAATTGCAATGCGCCGCCTCCGATCAGCGTTATTCCCGTATCAAGAAGGTCGGCGGCGGCCTCCGGCTGCAAAGCCTTCACGGCATCCTTAACAAAGCGAATGAGCGCCGTTTGCCCTCTTTGTGCAGCCGCCCGCAGCTCCACGCCGTTTGCGCGTACCGTTTGCGGCAAACCGTCGTCGGCCGAACGCCCCTCAATATCAAAGCTCAGTTTATTCAGGTTCTGTTTAATTATTTCCGCCATGCGCTCACCTATCAGCAGCCTGTGTTCATCGCGGAACCAATTTTGAATCGCCCTGTCCACAGCCGCGCTGCCCTCATTCGAAAACCCCTGCCAAAGCATTCCGCCGTTTGCGAATGCAGCGCAAGTCATTGTTTCCGCTCCGATGTTCACGATCATATGTGCCCTGTCCGAAAACAAATCCGCATCAGCCCCTATTGCACCCATCAAAAGCGGATCATGCACCTGAAGCGCACGAAATCCCGCAAGACGTGCCGCCTGTTTGAGAGCATTTTGCTTCACCGTGGGCAGCATATGCGGTATCGCTGCATGCAGCTCAATCGATGCCGTTGTACGCTTGCCGGTTTTTTCGCATGCAAGCCGACCGAGCAGCAGCGCAAGCATACGCGTGTTTGCCGCCGCACCATCGCGAACAGGCCGAATTACACCGCTGCGATGCAGAAGTGCTGCATTGCCCGCTGCGGCGACCGTGAGTTTTGCCCCTGCTTCAAGAGCGATTGCTGTTTCCTCCGCCGCAACTTGCCCCCGAGCAACACATTTAATGCATTTTGAACCTATATCCGCTGCAAAAACGGTTTTGAACATCTTTGAACGACCTCCGAAACAATTCCTTCTCGGCACGGGGAATGCATTCAGTCTTTGCACTCCCTGTCCCTATAAGAAATTATTCCCTTTTTTGCAAAGAATAACCCGTTCCGATTCAAAAATTTTCGGTTTTTTTGGCTTTTTACGGCAAAGCAAAGTGTTCCGCACCGCCGAGTTGCCGCACACGGCAGAAACCTTTCTCACTTACTCTATTCGATACGTTCGTAAAAACCGTGTGGTAATATCCCTATTTTTTTAAGCATTTTGTACAGTACGGGAATCGGCATGCCGATAACCGTGAAATAATTGCCCCGAATTTCGCGGACAAACATGCCGAACGGCCCCTGTATGCCGTAAGAACCCGCCTTGTCCAGCGGGTCGCCCGAATTCACATAATCTGCTATCTCGTCGGGAGACAGAGTTTCAAACGTGACCTCCGTAATGCTGCATTCAGTTTGAATTTCCGCTTTTCCCTGAATGCTGCATTCAGTTTGAATTTCCGCTTTTTCCCGAATGCTGCACTGAGCGGCGGCATTTTCATCAGGGATATCCGCAATCACGGACACTCCGGTGAAAACTCTGTGGGTTTTTCCGGACAGCATTGAAAGAATGCGCACTGCATCCTCCGCATCTTTGGGCTTGCCGATAATCACGGGCTTTGTTCCCCCATCCTTTTGAAAAGCAACGACCGTGTCGGATCCGATAACCGCAAAATCCCGCCGCCCCGCCGCAAAAAGACGGTCAAACACGTCTTTCGCCTTGCGAAACGAAAGAGCACGAACAAAACTCTCCGGGTCATTTTCATCAATCGTTTCATCAGCATTGCTGACAATAATCTCATAGTCATATCCGCACATTGTCAGCAGCTCGCGCCTGCGCTGTGAGCCGCTTGCAAGAACAAGTTTCATAGTCATTTTCCTTACGTTGTATAAATTTCGGAATACTGTATACGCGGTTCGCACGTATTTGTCGCATTTTACATTTTATTGTCAAATCAGACTTTTTCAATACGTCTCGTTCTGCGTTTGCCTTCGGGCAGGGCTATAATACCAGTATTGCCGATGTATTTCAAGGGCTGATTCCCCGCTTTAAAAAAAATTCAAATTTTTTTCATTGAAGTGGTGAAAGGTGTTGATTTGTGGGGCGATTGATGATATAATCAGCACACATCCCACGATACGGGTAATGCATTACATAGTAAACGCCGAATCCGGCTTATTCTGCAATAAAGACCATGAATTCCGCGCTTTTTTGCAGAAATGCGGATTTTCGGTGTACTCAATCGAAATTAAGGCGGTGTCGATATGCTGTTGGGGCAATCCAGAAACAATTTGGACTCCAAGGGGCGAATTTTCGTCCCCGTTAAGTGGCGTCCCGACACCTCCGATCACGTTGTTGTTCTTATCGGATTGAATCCTGCCGATGTCAAAAAGGAAGAAAGATTCCTTCAGATTCTTCGGTACGAAAAGTTTGTTGAATTTGCAAAGGATCTAACCTCCTCGCGTCCCTCCGATTTATCCCTCATGCGTGCCAAGCGAAAGATCTTTTCAAGCGCGGAAGAGTGTACCCTTGACAAGCAGGGACGCATACTGATTCCGCAATGGCTTGCAAAGTATGCAAACCTTAAGGATGAGGTTCTGCTTTGCGGCGTTGAAGATCGCATTCTCGTTTGGAATCCCGATGATTTCGAGGCAGCGGAAGCCGACTACACGCTTAATGAGCTTTGCTCCGATGTTCAGAATTATTCCGATAAAACTCCCGGTAATTCTTCTGCGGCATCGCTCATATCATCCGCATTCGGAGGTTAATAAAAGATGCTCAATGATATAAACACAAGCTCTTATCACACCCCAATAATGCTTCCGCAGGTTCTGTCCCTGCTGCGTCCGGAACGCGGCGGAACATATGTTGACGGAACGCTCGGCGGCGGCGGTCACAGCCTCGGAATTTTGCGTTCACTCCCTGCCGGCGGCAGATTGTTCGGCATTGACCGCGACGGCGAAGCTATCGCCGAAGCCTCCGCAAGGCTTTCGGTTTTTCCGAATTTCACGGCTGTTCGCGGCAATTTTTTTCAACTTACCGAACTGCTCAATGCCCGCGGAGTCAACGGTGCGGACGGAATCCTGCTTGATCTCGGCGTCAGCTCGCATCAGCTCGACGATGCGGAGCGCGGATTTTCATACGGAAGCGAGGCGCGGCTCGATATGCGAATGGACAAATCCGCTCCGCTCAGCGCACATGATGTTGTAAACGGCTATGATACAGCTGCGTTGACACGAATCATACGCGACTACGGCGAGGAACGCTTTGCCTCACGCATTTCAAATGCGATCGGTGCGGCGCGTGCGGACAAGCCCATTGAAACAACAACCGAACTTGCCGAAATTATCAAAAATGCAATACCGGCGGCGGCAAGGCGCGACGGGCCGCATCCGGCAAGGCGAACGTTTCAGGCAATTCGAATTGAGGTCAACGGTGAGCTTGCGGGACTTGAACAAGCGGTGCGCGATGCAATCCGCTTTCTGAATCCGGGAGGAGTAATTGCTGTCATAACTTTTCACTCTCTTGAAGACCGAATCGTTAAGAACGTTTTCAAGAACCTTGCAAACCCCTGCACCTGCCCGCCTAATGCGCCCGTTTGCGTATGCGGACTTAAGCCCGAGGTTGCAATACTTACCAAAAAGCCGCTTGTTGCGGATGATACCGAATTGGATTTGAACTCAAGATCGCGCAGCGCAAAACTCCGCGCAGCGCAGAAACTCATAAATACGACGGGGGACGAATAAAATGGCAAAGGATTCAAGATTTAACGGCAGAACTGTTGAAGAAATGCGTGTCTATGCGCCAAACAACGGCTCATTGGCATACAAAAGCGATTATCTTTACGACACAAGGCTTGCAGCGGCTCAACCCAAGCGCAGGCAGGAAACTGCCGCGCCCGCAGAAACCCAGCCAAAGATTCGCCCGCAGAAAACGCGCATTCCGCTTTCCGTCACGCTGCGTGAACGCAAAGTCGGAATTAAGCTGACTGCTTTCCTTTTTGTTGCGTTGATCGCAATGTCCGCGCTTTTGGTAGTTCTCCGTTTTGAGCGCATTGCCGGAGTTCAGCGCGACATCAACGAAATCAATGCCGGCATAGCCGCCGCCCAGCGCGGGTTCGGAGAACTTGACATGGATCTCAGCTCCTCCATCGACCTTGAAGCGGCACGACTCGCTGCCGAAACCGCAGGCCTGCACCCGAGAAAATAGCGGCAAACGGCGGACGAAAACGCCTGCCGATAAAACGGAGTCCGCCGCGCGCACGCAAGCGGTGATCGGCAGAAAACGAAATATATCCTTTGTTCATTTTCTGAGCCGACCGGCGTTTGTCATATATATTCGGAGGTAATTCTGCAATGAGCATCACAGCCGTTCCCCCCGGCAAAAAACATCGCAAAAAGAATAAAAAAGCACAAAAAGCCCTGAAACCGCAATGGTCAACATACAAGCGGATTGCATGGCTTTTGCCTGTTTTTGCTTTATTTTTTCTCGCCCTCCTTATTCGCATTTTCTGGCTTCAGGTTATTGACGCAAAAGAGCTTCAGCAAAAGGCATTAAGCCAGTGGACGCGCCCGACAACCGTTACGGCCGAACGCGGCATGATAATCGACTGCAACGGGCAGACACTTGCCAAAGACGGCCCCGTTTACAAAATTGTGATATGGCCGAATTCCATTTCCGAAAGCGACAGAGTTCGTGTTGCCACGGAACTCAGTCGTGTTCTCGACCTTAACTATGAAAAAGTTCTTGAACGAGTTTCAAGCAAAAAACTTCGTGAATTTATTCTCAAACGACAGGTGAGCAAAGAAGCCTGCGACGAAATCCGCAGTTTGCAGCTTGGCGGCGGTGTCGGAATTTCACCGGACACAAAGCGCTATTATCCGTTCGGCACTCTGCTTTCACAAACCCTTGGGTTCACAAGCACGGACGGAACAGGTCAAAGCGGACTTGAACTGACATACAACAAGTATCTCACCGGCAAGGACGGCGAACGTATTGCCGAAACGGACAGCAGGGGAAACCAAATTGCCG
>ERZ773148.2049-NODE-2049-length-15993-cov-3.560296_pt1 | contig 15993 bp, 22 predicted proteins | sample MGYA00580846_ERZ773148 | MGnify/ENA primary metagenome ERZ773148 (study PRJEB29015, sample SAMEA2737879) | human gut metagenome | biome: human gut; feature: human-associated habitat; material: faeces | place: China | collected 2012 ... | reverse complement strand
TGTAATGGAGCTTTGCGAATGATGTCTCGGCCGTATCGGCGTCATTTTCAAGCCTTGGAGCCGGACAGACTGGCGGCGCAGTACCGGGTGCGCCAGCACTCCGGCAGCACCAAGGCCGGGAAGGAAGAAGCCGCAGAGGCCGCAGCGCAGGGCGTTGCCCTGGTGGCCCCCGAGGTGTGGGAAACCTGCCACGCCATGAGCGTTGCCGCCTCGCTCCATCCCGTGTTCAAGGCGGCGCGCGGGGCGAACGACTGGCAGGCCGAAACAAGCGTCTACTGGCAGGAACGCGGCAGCATCCCGTGCAAGGCCCGCATTGACGCCCTGGCCTCGCTTCCCGGTTTCGGCCTGTGCGCCATTGACCTCAAGAGTACGACCGACGCCAGCCCGGATGCCATATCAAAGCACGTTTACGACTACGGCTACCACAGGCAGGCCGCATGGTATCTCCACGCGCTGAAGGCCGCAGGCATGGACGCCCGGCAGTTCGTCTTCCTGTTCGTGGAGAAGGCCGCGCCCTACCTGACTACCGCCGTCACCGTGGCCGAGAGCGCCATTGGCGTTGCCTATGACGAAATCCGCAGCGCATTGGACAAGTACGAGGAATGCGCCGCCTCCGGCGTGTGGCCGGGCTACACGAACGAAATTGTGACCGAAGTTGACCTTCCAGCATGGTTCTACAGGAGGAATGCAGCATGACCCAGGTTCCTGCCAAGAAGCCGAACACCATCGGCGAGCTTATCAAGGCGCAGATTCCGGCAATCGCTATGGCCGTGGGAGGCAAGACGCCCGATGAACGCAAGCGCCGGGCGGAACGCTTCGCCCGCATCTGCCTGACGGCGGTACGCAACACGCCCAAGCTCGCCAACTGCACAATGGAAAGTTTCGCCGCCGCCATGATGATATGCGCGCAACTCGACCTTGAACCGAACACGCCGCAAGGGCTGGCGTTCCTCATTCCCTACGAGAACCGCCGCCGCGGCATCACGGAATGCCAGTTTCAGATTGGCTACAAGGGGCTGTTGCAACTGGCCTACCGTTCCGGCGCTGTGCAGTCCTTCAATGCTGACGTGGTGTACGAGGAAGAAATCAAGGCGGGCATGTTTGAATACAAGAAGGGCATCATGCCCAGCATCCGCCATGACGTTGACCTGCTGAATCCCAAGCTGCGCGAGGGCAGGATTGTGGCCGCCTATGCCGCTTGCACGCTCACAGGGGGCCAGCCGCTTTTGCGCGTGGTGGACGCCAAGGAAGTGGAACGCGCACAGAAGACCAGCGCCAGCATGGCCGCAGCCAAGAGGTACAACAAGGCCGACTATTCACCCTGGCAGACCTCCCCGGAAGCCATGTGGATGAAGACCGCCATCAAGCGGCTTGCCGCCTGGATGCCGCAAACGGAAATGCTGGCCCTCGCTGTGGATACCGACGACCGCACGGAACGCGGGGAGAGCTTCGGTCAGGAAGAAAAGAGCGACATTGAACAACTCAACAACGCCTTGGCAAACGCCGCGGTTGAAGAACCGCCTGCCCTGGAAGCCGCCCCGCAGGCCGGGGAAACCATCGACATGCAGCCCGCCGCAGAACCAGCCCCGGCGGAAGTCGTGAACCCCGAAACGGGGGAAGTGACGCAACCCGCCCCCAAGCCCGCGCCTGCGGAACGGCCGAAGCCCGCCGCAGAACCCAAGGCAGCCCCCGCCGACCCCGGCAAGTTCCGCTGCCCCAAGGGCACGGACAAAGCCCCCGTCTGGGTGACGGAATCCGACTGCAACGGCTGCCACGAGCGCAACGGTTGCCCTGAATGGAGTGCAGGAGAGGAGGTATTCTGATGAGCGAGCCGCTGATTGACGCGCGCTTGGGCATCAAGCCCACGCTGCCCGCCGTGTCCTGGGACTATGAGGGCACGGTGGCGTGGGCGCGGGAGCAGGTGGCGAAGTATGAGGGGCTGGTCGTCACGGAAGACCAGGTGGCGGACATCAAGGGCATCATGGCCGACATTAACGCCCGCAAAATCGCCCTGGACAATGCCCGCAAGCTGACGCGCAAGCAGCTCATGGCCCCGCTGGACGAGTTCGACGCGCAGGTGAAGTCCGTCACGCGGATATTTGACGACGCCTACAAAGCGTTGTCCGCACAGGTGAAGGCGTTTACGGACGCCGAGCGCGAGGGCCGCCGTGCGGGCGTGCAGGCCATCATTGACGAGGTTATGGCCGCCCATGACATTGAGCCTTTTGACATTCCCATTGAGGACAAGTGGCTGAACAAGACGGCCACGCAGAAGTCCATCCGCGAGGCCGTGGCCGCCATCATCCAACAGCGCATTGACGCGGAGGCCGCCAGGGCGGCGCAGGAAAAGGCGAAGCAGGAACGCGCGGCGCTCATTGAGCAGTGCGTCAACAGCGCCACCAAGACGTATCACGGCGTAAACCTGTCCATCGCCGAGTTCATGACGGCGCATTTGACGAGTTTGGCCACGCCTGCGGGCGAGGTCGCGGCGCACATTCAATGGGTTGCCCAGCAGCGGGCACAGCCTGCCGCCACATCCCCCGCGCTGACGCCGGAGGCGGAACCGCAGGCGCAGCCCCAGGCAGTCCCGGCCCCCGCTGCCGCCGCTGCGCCGGGCGGCGAACAGAAGACGCTTACCATCATCATAACCTACCCCGCCTCGCGCTCTGCGGAAGTCAGGGAAGCCGCCATGAACCTCAAGCGGCTTTGCACGTCGTTCTGCGCGCGGAAGCAGGGCTAACCATTAAAAGGAGTACACCCATGCCCAGACAAAAGGCCAAGGCCCTTCCCCGTCCCGAACCCGAAATGTGGACTGTGCAGGGCGACATTGTGCAGGAAACGGAAGATGCAATCCTGCTGCAAGTCAACGGCGCAGACTACTGGCTGCCCAAGAGCCAGATTGAATACGAGGGCCAGCGCGACGATACGGACGTGAAGGTGACGCTGCCCGACTGGCTGGCCGAAGACAAGGGCCTGTCCGACGGCGAGGGCGTGACCGCCGACGCCCCCGCAGCGTCGCAGGAAACGCCTGAAACCTGCACCTTCTGCGGCGTCGTCCTGGGAGAAGACGACGAAACAAACACCCTGCATCTTGAGCTTACCCCGGCGGGCGAGGAAGCCCCGTTCAGCATCCGCATTGACCGTGCCCGCATTGTCGGCAGGCAGCCGGACGAGGACGGCAGGGAGAGCGTGACCCTGCCCCGTGCCTATGCCCTGGAACTGGAACTGGTGCAGCCCAACAGCGAACCAGCGGCGCAGGACAAGCACTTTCTGGAATCGGAAACCATCACCGTCGTGCAGGAACTGACCCAGGCCGAGAAGGCCGCATACGCCGACGAAATGGCCCGCCTGGATGACGAGATTGAAACACTGGAAGACGAGCGCGACAAGGAGAACAAGGCCAAGAAAAAGCAGATTGACGCGCTGGAAGAAGAACGCCTTCAGCTTTCCAAGCTGGTGCGCGAGGGCAAGGAAACGCGGGAAATCTACTGCGACAAGTGCGCCGACTACGACACCGGGGAAATCGTCTGGACAGACGCACACCCGCCGTATGCCGAAGTGCAGCGCCGCGCCATGACGGCGGAAGAACGCCAGCGTCCCTTGCTGAAAAGCCCTGTCCCCAGCCATGAGGAGCAGCCCGCCGCCGCTGACCCCGCCCTTGAAGACGCGGAGGCCGCGACCACGGAAGGGGAAACGCCCGCCTGCGACGACGAGGCGCAGGATCCTTCCACGGCTGAAGGAAATGACGCACCCGCGGAGACCGTCGGCCAGGACGCGACGCAGGCCCCGACGGAGGCTGAAGCCGACACGAAAAAGAAAAGCCGCCGCAACAAGGCCGTGTAGCTGTTTCCTCGCCCTGACCTGCCGCGCACGGCCCGCGGCAGGGAATGGGAAAGGAAACCCCGGAGGGAAAATGCCACAGGGAAAGAAACGCGACGCCCGGCATTTTGCACAGGTAAACGGCAACTGCAAAATGGCAAAGCTGTCCGACGGCTACCAGCCGCGCGCCTGCCCTGAATGCGGAACCGTCCACAAGCTGAAGAAGTGCCCCTGGTGCGGGCACGTTCGCAAACGTGGAGATTGAAGCCATGACAGAAAAGGAACTTGACGCCCTTGAGGCCGCCGCCAAGGCGGCGACGCCGGGGCCGTGGAAGTGCCCCGGAAGAGCACTTGTAGTATCGCGGATGGATAGTTCCGAACCGCTGGTTTGTGATTGTCTTTCGAAGCAGTTTGCACAAGCTCCGAAGGACGCCGCATTCATTGCCGCCGCCAACCCCGCCGCCGTCCTCGACCTTATAGCCGAGTTGCGGCAGGCAAAAGAAGAATGCCTGCATCACAAGGACTACATTGCAGAACTTGAACAGTCATCACTGGTGTATGATAAAAGGCTTGCAGACATATCAAAATTGCTGGACATCGAACATGAGGATGGCAGCTACGCAGAATTGTCCTATATCTACAATTCTGTAGTACGGTTACAAGGCGAGCTGCGGCAGGCGCGGGCGGAACGGGACTGGTTGGCGGAGAAAAATCAGGATGCTCCCTGTGAACTCGGCATGGAATGCTTGCATCCCGACAGCATCCCCAAAAACAAGAACCGCATTTGTGACCCAGCTGAATGCTGGCGCGAACTCGCCGCCAAGGAGGCCACATGTCTGCGAATTTGATTGATTACATGGCTATAGCCGATTTCCTTGAGGAACATTGGACAGAATGGTGCGAATTGTGCGGTGATGAGTACGCACAGGAACAAATTGACCTACTGCGGGAGTTTGCCAATGAAGACAACTGAAGAACTGCTGCCGTGCCCAAATGATTGCAAGCACGGGTTGGTCAATGTGTTTGAATATCCATCTGGAAATCCTGAAGAAAGCCGCGACCTCTATCAGGTTGCCTGCGCTTGTGGCGTGCGCGGCCCCATGAAAGATTCACGAAAGGCCGCCGTCGCTGCCTGGAACGCCCTGCCGCGCCGTGCCGACATTGAGCGCGTGGAGCGGGAAAGGGACTGGTTGGCCCGCCAGCTTGCGGCGCAGTCCGGGCACAGTGTTGTCTACTGGCGAAAATTGGCGCACCGCGCCGTTGAAGGGGAATGACCATGCCGCCGAAAATATCTGACTTCACCATCCTTGTGCGAGACATGCGCGAGGCGCAGAAGACGTATTTCGCCACGCGCGCGCCGTCGGCATTGAACAAGTCAAAGGCGCTGGAAAAGCAGGTCGATACCGTCCTGAAGGAAATCTTCACCAAAGTGCAGCCGCAGGCCCGGCTTTTTTGAGGTAGTCAGCCATGAATGACAATCTTTTGCGCATTTCCGAAGTGTGCCGCATTGTCCCTTTGAGCCGCCCGACGATTTACCGCAGAATACGTGCGGGCCTGTTTCCGTCGCCTATCAAGGACGGGCGCTGTTCCTTCTGGCAGGAGGGCGAAGTCAGGGCGTATGCCGCGAACCTTGTTCAGCAGCAGCGCGCAGGGAATCCAGCATGTCCGCCCATGTCTGCATAAGTGCCCGCCTGGCATCCATGTATTGCGCGCGGTTATATATGGCCCGGATTTTGTCTGCGCTGGCGTGGGCAAGCTGGGCCTCAATCACGTCCAGGCGCTCCCCTGCCTCATTCAAGAGCGTGGAAGCCATACTGCGGAACCCGTGGGCCGTCATTTGCTCCTTGGTGTAGCCCATGCGCCGCAGGGCCACGTTTACGGCATTTTCAGACATGGGCAGGTCTTTGTTCCGGGGATTCGGGAAGACATACCGCCCCCGCCCGGTGAAGTGCCGTATCAGGGTGAGCAAGTCGGCGGCCTGCCGGGCGAGAGGAACGACGTGCGGTTCATTCCGCAGCTTGGCTTCCTTGGTCAGCTTCATTTTTTCGGCGGGGATTACCCATTGCTGCCGCTCAAAATCCATTTCCGCCCATTCCGCATGACGGATGGGGCCAGGGCGGCAGAACGTGAGGGCCGAGAACATGAGGGCAGCCCGGACAACAGGCGTTCCACGGTAGCCATCTATGCGCAGCATCAGTTCCCCGGCGGCCTCCGGCGTGGTGATGGCGGCAAAATGCGACTTGGCCCGCTGGGTCAGCGCGCCGCCAAGGTCGCGGCACGGGTCAGACTTCGCAGCCTGCGCAGCCACGGCATAGCGAAACACCAGGGAGCATATGCCAAGAACGCGCTTTGCAACTTCAACCGCGCCGCGCGCTTCGATTTCCTTCACGATGCGCAGCACGTCCGCAGGTTCAATGGCATCAATGGGCATCCGCCCGATAGCCGGATAGACATTCGCCACAAGCCGCCTGACAACCGTTTCCCTGTGACGTTCTGACCACACGCCGCCCCTGCTGGCAATCCAATCCATAGCGACAGATTCAAACGTCCTGGTTTGCGACTTTCGCGGGCCGTTTGCCCCTGGGTCAGTTCCGCCATGAAGCGCCCTGCGGGCTTCCTCGCATTTCTCCCGCGCCTGCCGCAAAGAAACCTCCGGCCATGCCCCCAAGGCCAGCCGCTTTTCCTTGCCCCCAAAACGGTATTTCCAGCGCCATAGTTTGCTGCCTGCCTTGCTTATTTCAAGATACAAGCCGTGCTGGTCATACAGGCGTTCAATCTTCCCGCTGGGCTTGATTCCGCGCAGCTTTGCTTCGGTCAGTGGGGGCATAAAAAAGAACCTCCAAAGGGGCCTTGAAAGGCTGGATGCCCCCAAAAACAGGGCCGCCCGCCGTTATGCCCCCTGAAATGCCCCCAACGTGTGCGAGCTGTCAAGATTTTTAATGGACACTATGACACAAGAAAAAGGGCAAAAAACAAGGTTCCATGCGCCTTTTGAGACTTCATGGAACCTTTTGATTTTATCTTTTGGCGGAGAGGGTGGGATTCGAACCCACGTAGGAGCTACTAACCCCTAACTCGATTTCGAGTCGAGCGCGTTACGGCCGCTTCGCTACCTCTCCGCAGGCTTGGCATATGCACAAGCCGGAGACGCTAGATACCTTATACGGCGTGAAAAAGCAATGGCGTGGACTTGGGGGCGTCGCCCGGTTCAGACCGCATCCAGCAGGAAGTTGTCACGGTGGATAACCTCCGGGTAATGGGCGTCGCCCAGAATAGCGGCCACCTCGTGACGTTTGAGGCCCATAATTTTTTTGAGCTCTGCAGCGCTGTAATTGCTCAGGCCCACGCCCAGGCTGCGTCCCTGGTGCAGCACGCGCACCAATGCCCCTTGCTGAAATGCGCCTTCTACCCCATGCACGCCGCCGGGCAGCAAGCTGCCGCCCTGCTGGCGCAGGGCCTTGGCCGCGCCCGCGTCCACCTGCACGCTGCCGGCGGGGTCGGACTGGTAGGCCAGCCAGAATTTGCGTCGGGGGATGGGCTGTTGCCCAGCCTGTACCCAGGTGCCGCCATCCAGCGGCCCGTAGCCCGCAGGCGTTGTGCAGACTCCGGCGGCCGCCAGGGCACGGAGAATGACCTGGGGCTCGCGGCCGGGCAAAATATAGGTGGGCACGCCGATCTGTGCGGCGCGGCGCGCGCCCAGCAGTTTGGAATACATGCCGCCCGTGCCTACAGAAGTTTTGCCGCCGCAGAGCTGGGCCAGGTCCAGGGCGGCCACATCGTCAATGTGATCCAGCACAGGGGCCTGCGGGTTGTGCTCCGGATTGGCGGCCAGTACACCCGGCGAAGAAGTAAGGTTGATGCAGAGGTCCGCGCCAGTCAGATTGGCCAGCAGGCTGGACAGACAGTCGTTATCGCCGAATTTGAGTTCACTCACGGAAACCGTGTCGTTCTCATTGACTACGGGCAGCACGCCCCAGTGCAACAGTTCCGCAAAGGTGTTGCTGGCGTTGAGAAAGCGCTGTCGAGCGCGCAGATCGTCGCGGGTGAGCAGCACTTGCGCCGTAGGCACACCGTGGGCGTAAAAGGCCTTGTCCCAGGCGCGCACCAGTTGCCCCTGCCCCACAGCGGCGGCGGCCTGACGGGCGGCCAGGCCCGCGGTATCCACATGCTGCCCATGGGCGGCCAAGGCCGCGCGCCCCGCTGCCACCGCGCCGGAGGAAACCAGCACCACGCGCCGAGGTTCGGCCAACCCAGGCACGGACAAGGCCCGCAAAGCCGCCAGCTGCGCGGCCAAATCCGTAAGCACGGCGACGTTAAGCCCGTGAGCGTCAGCCAGTACGGCGCTGCCCACCTTGACCACCACAACCCGGGCCTGGGCCAGAGTGCGGGCGCGTTCTTCCCGCCAATCGGCAATCCGCGTCATAAAGCTGTCCTTTGCGGGTCTGGACCGCCTTGGGAGGCTGCCGCCCGAGCAGTTACTCTCTGGTGTAGATGACCTCAATTTCAGGAAATTCTTCATCCGCCACCTGCACGGACTCCTGCGGATGCACCAGGGGCGTATGGGGTTCCGCGCTGTCGCGCAGCCGCCACAGTTCGTCCACCAAAGGCTCCAGCCCCAGGCCGTCGCGGGCCGAAATGAAAAAAACCCGCCGCCCGTCGGCCGTGGCGCGGGCCTCCAGGGCCGCCAGTTGTTCCGGCGTCAGCAGGTCAATTTTGTTGACAACCTCCACCTGGCGACGTTGCGCCAGATCCGGATCAAAACGGCGCAGCTCTTCGTTGATGAGGGTGAAGCCGGCCCAAGGGTCGGCGTCGTCCATGTCCTCGGCGCTGAGAATGTGGACCAAAAAGCGCGTGCGCTCCACATGCTTGAGGAAGCGCAGCCCCAGCCCCTGCCCCTGATGCGCGCCCTCAATAAGGCCAGGGATGTCGGCCAGCACCAGGCGCTTGTCCGGATCCACATCATTGATCATAACGCCCAGGTTGGGGGTCAGAGTCGTAAAAGGGTAGGCGGCAATTTTGGGCCGGGCCGCCGAAACGCGGCTGATAAAGGTGGATTTGCCCGCATTGGGCAAACCGATGAGCCCGGCGTCGGCCAGAATTTTCAGCTCCAGCCGCAACTGGCGGATTTCGCCCGGTTCTCCGGGCTGGGCAAAGCGTGGCGCGCGCATGGTGGAAGATTTGAAGTGCTCGTTGCCCTTGCCGCCGCGCCCGCCTGCGGCCACGGTCACCAGGGCTTCGGGGTCGCTGAGGTCGGCCAGCAGGCGTTCGCCTGCCTGGTCCTCCAGATAGACCAGCGTGCCCACGGGCAGATGCAGCACCAAATCCTCGCCTTTTTTGCCGTCGCACTGGCTGCCCTGTCCAGGACGGCCGCTCTGGGCTTCATACAGGCGCTTGAGACGGAAATCATAGAGAGAAAGCAGACGTCCGTCGGCCTTGAGCAGCACGCTGCCACCGTCGCCGCCATTGCCGCCGTCCGGGCCGCCGCGGGGCACGAATTTTTCGCGCCGGAAGGAGATGCAGCCGTGGCCGCCCTTGCCCGCGCGCACTTCAATGCGCGCTTCATCAACAAAACGCATACAACCATCCTTCCGCCGGGACGCGGGGGCAGCCGCACCGGACAACCTGTGCCCGCGTCTCAGGCCGGGACCGTTGCGGATTTTTCGGCAGGCTTGCGCCTTTACCGCGGACGTCCGGCGGGCAACCGCCAGACCGAAGCGCAAACAGCACGGCTGCGGAACCTGCCGCACCGGGCACTGGCCCATGTCCGGCCGCGGCCAGATTACTCAAAATCACAACAATAGTGCAAAAAACAAACACCGAAAGGGAAGAGGCTGTGCGGCCCCTTCCCTCAATCGGCGCGTAAAAGTGCTGCGCGGCGAAGGTTAGCCTTCGGGCGCTTCCACATGCACGCGGGTGAGCACGCGGCGCTTGCGCAGATATTTTTCAAAGCGCACCACACCGTCCACCTTGGCAAACAAGGTGAAATCCCTGCCCATACCCACATTGGCGCCGGGGTACACGGTGGTGCCCAGCTGCCGAACCAGGATGTTGCCGGCGAGCACGTTCTGACCGCCGAAACGCTTGACGCCGCGCCGTTGACCGGCGCTGTCGCGACCGTTGCGCGAAGAGCCGCCTGCTTTTTTATGAGCCATAAGAGCCTCCCAGAAAGGCCGACACCAGGTCGGCAAGGGGCGCGGCCATTGCCGCACCGGCCCAACGCGTGCCGCTGTGCAAAGCGCGCGCCACAGGACGGGCCGGTCAACCCCGAAAGTTAGCCGTTGATGCTTTTGACGCGCAGGGTGGTGCACTCCTGCCGGTGTCCGCGCATTTTGCGCGAATCATTGCGCCGCCAGCGCTTGAACACCTTGATCTTGGGGCCGCGCCCCTGGGCCACCACCTCGGCGGTGACGGCCGCGCCGTCCACATAGGGGGCGCCCACCTTGCAGGCATCGCCGCCCAGCAGCAGCACCTTGTCCAGGGAAATCTCGCTGCCGCTCTGAGCCGCGAGCTTTTCCACAACAATCTTGGAACCTTCTTCGACGCGGTACTGTTTGCCGCCGGTCTCGATAATCGCGTACATGGTCAACCTCCAAAACGGGAAAGGTTTATTTGCCCCAGCGCGGCCCAAAAGTCAAGCCCGTCGGGCCAATTTCCCACACGGTTTTTGATGCAGCCCCAAAGAGCCACGGCGGGCCCTGAACTTTGTCCGTTTTTTTTCACGGCTGCACGGCCAGCAGACGCTTTTGCGGCAGTGCGCAAAGGGAAAGGAGGAAGGCCTGTTCGGCGCAGACGCAAGACCAGACTTCTCTGGTATTGTTTTCCTGTCGGTTTCGTGTAGCCTGCGGCCATGGACAAAAAGAAGATACTTCTTGTTTCGCTGGGGCACCTTTCCTGTGATATCAACGGCGGCGCGCTGCCGGCGGTGCTGCCTTTTCTGCGTTCGGCCTATGGCCTGAGCTACCAAGCCACAGGCGGGCTCATGTTTGCCTATTCCTGCCTTTCTTCATTGATTCAACCAGTGTTCGGACTGTTGGCCGACCGGTTTTCCAAGCCCTGGTTCATCCCGTTGGGCGTGTTGCTGGCCGGCGGCGGTCTTGCCCTGGTGGGCTTTATGTCCAGCTACTGGGCCATTTTTCTGGCCATTGCCGTAAGCGGCGTGGGCGCGGCCCTGTTTCATCCCGAAGGCGCGCGCTTCGCCAATAAGGTTTCGGGTGAGCAGAAGGGGACGGGGCTGAGCATCTTTTCCATCGGCGGCAACAGCGGTTTTGTGCTGGGGCCGTTGCTGGCCACGGGCATTCTGAGCGTATTCGGCCTACGCGGCACCACGATTTTTGCCGCCATTGCCGTGGTCATGGCTTCGGTGCTCCTGACGCTCATCTGGCGCATGCGCGTCCCGTCCGGCGGCGGGGCCATAATCACGGAGGCCCCAGGCGTCAACAACTGGCCGGAATTTTTCAAACTTACCGTGGCCATTGTGGCCCGCTCCATCCTGTTTGCCGGCTTCAATACCTTTGTACCCCTCTACTGGGTCAATGTGCTGGGGCAGTCGCGCACGGCCGGGGCTCTGGCCCTGACTTTTTTCTGCACCTGCGGCGTGGTCAGCAACTTTTTCGGCGGATTGCTTTCGGACAAATACGGCTACCGCACCATTATCCGGCTGTCCTATACCCTGGTGGCCCCCGTGGTGCTGGCCTTCAGCCTGACTGGCTCGGTCTGGGCCGCCTGGGCTTTGCTGCCTTTTCTGGGCTTTACGCTTTACGCTCCCTTCAGTTCTCTGGTGGTGCTGGGGCAGCAGTATCTGGCCAAGAACATCGGCTTTGCCTCCGGCGTCACTTTGGGCCTGGCCACCAGCCTGGGCGGGGTCATGGCCCCGCTGCTGGGGTGGATAGCCGACCATCAGGGCCTGCCCCGCGCTTTTCAGTTTCTGGCGGCAGTAGCCTTGCTGGGCGCAGTTTTCGCCTATACCCTCAAGCCTGTGGCCAAGAAGGAGCAGACTGCATGACCTACGCTCTTGTCCGCCGCCTGTTCCCTCTGGGGCGGGTGCGTTTTGTGGAAGAAGACGGTGCGCTGACCCGGCTGGAACTGGAAGGCGAGGGCAGCCTGCCGCCTCTGCCGGATGCAGAAGAACGCGCCACCCCTCTGCTGGAAGAGGCCTGTGCCCAGCTGATCGACTATCTGGCAGGCACGCGTCGTGAATTTGACCTGCCCCTGGCCCCCCACGGTACGGCATTCCAGCAAAAGGTCTGGCGGGCGCTGCAGGACATACCCTACGGCGCCACCCGCGCCTACAGGGAAATCGCTGCGGCCGTGGGCTCGCCGCGCGCCTGCCGGGCCGTGGGCCTGGCCAACAACCGCAATCCCATTGCCGTGGTCATCCCCTGCCACCGCGTCATCGGCGCGGACGGGCGCCTGGTGGGCTACGGCGGCGGCCTGGACATCAAAGAAGCCCTGCTGCAGCTGGAACGACGCATGGCGGACCGCGACTGAATGGGGCGCCGGGCCGCCCTTGCCGGGAAAGCGGGAACATGGTACCCGCATCTATGCTCAATTTTGACCTGACCCATGCGTTAAATCTGCTGGCCGTAGCCGCTGTGCCTGCCCTGCTGGGCATCATTCTGCACGAAGTGGCCCACGGCTGGGTGGCCTCCCGTTGCGGCGACCCCACGGCGCGCATGCTGGGGCGGCTCACGCTCAACCCCCTGCCGCACATCGATCCCGTAGGCCTGCTGGTCTTCGGCCTGACCAGCCTCACGGGCAGCTTTGTCTTTGGCTGGGCCAAGCCCGTGCCCGTCAACCCGCGCTACTTTCACAAGCCCGCCCGCGACATGATGCTGGTGGCCCTGGCCGGGCCCCTGACCAATTTCCTGCTGGCCGGGCTTTGCGGGGGGCTGCTCTGGCTCACGCTGACCTTGCTGCCGCCCCTGCAGTGGCAGCACAGCACGGGCTACATCTTTGCTCTCAAGACCCTGCAGGCCGGGGTGATTATCAATTTTGGCCTGGCCTGGCTCAACCTGTTGCCCATTCCGCCGCTGGACGGCAGCAAGGTTGTGGCCTATTTTCTGCCCATGAACGCGGCCCTGCGCTATTTGAGCGTGGAGCGCTACGGCTTTGTGATCCTGCTGGCCCTGCTCTTTACCGGGCTGCTGGGCCAGGTGCTCGGCCCCCTGGTGAGCGGCAGCGCCGTGGGCCTGTTGTCCCTGTTGGGTATTCTGTAAGGAAAGGACTCTGTTGATGAACAGCAAACCGCGCACTGTTTCCGGCATGCGGCCCACGGGGCCCCTGCACCTTGGCCACTACTTCGGCGTGCTCAAAAACTGGGTGGAACTGCAGCACACGGAAGAAGCCTACTTTTTTGTGGCCGACTGGCACGCCCTGACCAGCGACTACGCCGACCCCTCCAAGGTCCGCCGCAACATCCACGAAATGGTCAAAGATTGGGTGGGCGCTGGCCTGAACCCGGAAAAGTGCGTCATCTTCCGCCAGTCCCACGTCAAGCAGCACGCGGAGCTTTCTCTCCTGCTGTCTATGATCACGCCCGTTTCCTGGCTGGAGCGCAACCCCACCTACAAGGAACAGCAGCAACAGATCAGCAACAAAGACCTGGGCAATGCGGGCTTCCTCTGCTATCCCGTGCTCATGGCGGCGGACATCCTTATGTACCGACCTCACGGCGTGCCTGTGGGCGAAGACCAGCTGCCCCACATGGAGCTGACCCGCGAAATCGCCCGGCGCTTCAACAATTTTTACGGCGAGCTCTTCCCCGAACCCCAGGCCATGCTCACCCCGGCGGCCAAGTGCCCCGGCCTGGACGGCCGCAAGATGTCCAAAAGCTACAATAACGGCATCTTCCTCTCGGACAGCATGGACGACATCACCGAAAAAGTGCGCGGCATGTTTACGGACAAGGCCCGACTGCGCCGCAGCGACCCCGGCAACCCCGACGTCTGCAACCTCTACCCCTACCATGTGCTCCTGAGCAGCCCCGAAGAGCAGGCCCAGATCCGTCAGGGCTGTACCTGCGCGCAGCTGGGCTGTGTGGACTGCAAAAAAATCTTCCTCAAAAATCTTGCCGCCTTCCTGGGGCCTTTGCAGGAACGCCGCAATGCTGTGGAAGCCAAACCCGGTGCGGTGGAAGAAATTTTGGAACGGGGCAACGAGCGCGCCCGCGCCTTTGCGGAACAGACCATGGAACTGGCGCGCGAAAAAATGGGGCTGTAATGTGAAGCTGGTGGCCGTGGACTACGGCCTGGCCCGCACGGGGCTGGCTGTGTCCGACCCGGAAGGGCGGCTGGCCTTCCCCCTACGCACCCTGCGCCTGGCCGACCACCCCGACCGCAAGGCGCTGCTGGACGCTCTGGCCCAGGCTATCCTGGCCGCCGGAGCCGAGGCCGTGGTCATGGGCCTGCCCCTGCTGGCCGACGGCGGGGAAAGCCTGACCACCCGCCAGGTGCGCAATGTGACCCGACGTCTGCAGCGCCGCATCCCCCTGCCGTTTTACTTTATGTCAGAGGAACTGAGTTCCGAAGAGGCCTGGGACGACCTGCGCGCAGCCGGGCTTGACGCGCGACGGCGCAGGACCGTACTGGACCAGCAGGCCGCCGTGCGCATTCTGGAATCTTTTCTGGCCCTTGCGCCGCAACAGCGGAGACCGGCATGAAAACCTTTCTGCGCCTTGTGGGGCTGCTTCTGCTGCTGACCGTGGCCGGCGGCGGCTGGCTGGCCTGGGAGGCCCACCACTTTCTGACCACCCCGCCTGCCGCATCCGGCGAGAACGTCTTTTTTGACGTGACCCCCGGCGCGCGCCTGGACCAGGTGGCCGCCCACCTAGCCCACCAGGGTCTGGTGACCGACGCCCGCCGCTTCGGTTACCTGGCCCGCTACAAGCATTGGGAAAACCGCCTCCAGGCCGGGCGTTTTGCCCTCAATACGGGCTGGACGCCCGACAAGGTGCTGGACACCCTGGTCAACGGGCAGCCCGTGCTTTTCCGCGTCACCGTGCCCGAAGGCCTTACCTGGTGGCAGACCGGCCGCCTGCTGGAAGACGCCGGGCTGGCGCGCTTTGAGGACTTTCGTCAGGTCATCATGGACCCGGATTTTCTACGGCACTACGGCATCCCCTTTGCCACGGCCGAGGGCTTTCTCATGCCCGATACCTACCTGCTGAAAAAAGCCGACGTGCTGGACCTGGCCCAGGCCCGGGCCGTAGCCGGCCGCATGGTGGACAATTTCTGGCGCAAGGCCGCCGGCCTCTGGCCGGACGGCAAAAAACCCGATGCCGCCACGCTCAAAACCTGGGTCATCCTGGCCTCGGTAGTGGAAAAGGAAACCGCAGTGGAGGACGAACGCCCCCGGGTTTCCGGCGTGTACCAAAACCGTTTGCAGAAAAACATGTTGCTCCAGGCCGACCCCACAGTCATCTACGGACTGGGGCCCGCCTTTGACGGCAACCTGCGCAAAAGCCAGCTGGACGACGCCGCCAACCCCTATAACACCTACCAGCGGCCCGGCCTGCCGCCGGGGCCCATCTGCTCCTTCGGCCTCACGGCCCTGGCCGCCGCCATCCACCCGGAAGCCCACAAGTATCTCTACTTCGTCGCCAAAACCGACGGCGGCGAACACGTCTTCAGCACCAACCTCAACGACCACAACAAGGCCGTACGCCAATACCTGCAAAACCGGCGCAAACGCTGATCCGCGTTGCGCCGCTCCAGATCCGCCACAGGAGGCCACCGTGAAGTACTTGATCGTCGAAGATTTCTCCGGCCAGGCCGTACCCTTCATCTTCCCCCGTCGCGTGGACCACGGCGACATGCGTGAGCAACTGCCTTACAGCCGCGTCATCGCCGCCGGCTTTGTGGAGCTGGGCCCTCAGGGCTTTGTCTGCTCCGGCGGCAACCCGGAGCTGGGCCTCAACGCCCGCCCCGGCGAAGATGCCGCCATCATCGCCGAAGCCCTGCGCCAACGCTGACGGCGAAACTGCAGAGCAAAAAGCCTCGTTGCGGGAGGGGACCTCTGTTCACAAAAGTTTCCTCACCTCCCCACGCCCCCATCGTTCACGTTCTGGTACGTGTACCGAGGACACGGAGAAACCAGACCATCCTGCCCGCAATAGAGCATTGAACACTTGAAATGCTCGCTTACGGCAGGCAAAAGCCTGCCTTCTCGCATTTTGTG
>ERZ773148.2044-NODE-2044-length-16021-cov-24.958161_pt1 | contig 16021 bp, 9 predicted proteins | sample MGYA00580846_ERZ773148 | MGnify/ENA primary metagenome ERZ773148 (study PRJEB29015, sample SAMEA2737879) | human gut metagenome | biome: human gut; feature: human-associated habitat; material: faeces | place: China | collected 2012 ... | reverse complement strand
TTTGCTTCAATACCAGGATGAGACTTTTTGCTGCGGATGATGCAGCATAAATGCTCATTAGAAAGATTTTCTGTTGTTAAGTTTGTAAAGTCAGTATTCATATACACCTTTGTTTCAAGTTAGATATTATCAATCGGATAGTGTAAGCCCGGTTGACAGATAAGCAAATACAAATGTAGTGAATTTTGCGGATAATCTCTGTTGGGTGGCTATGGAAATCACAAAGACTTTTTATACATCTACAGAGGATGTTGAACGAGAACTCATGCGAATGTAAAACTTCATTGCCTAACTTAGGATTAGATTGACCGCAGTTCTACCTAATCTGGAGCGAGACAATGAAGTTTATAAAAATAAAAAGATAACAGATATATAATATTAAGGTCGATATATTTGTAAACTCAAAGAGTTGTTCTTTTATCTTTTTATTATTCTACAGGTTGTGCGCCGGTGTCGCCTTCAATCTTCCATCCCGGGTTCTGATAAACGACTGAACTTGTAAAATCATTCTTATCCGAGGCTGTCTGACGAAATACAGCCATACCTATCGGACTCAGATAATGAGCAGGTGTAAAGAGGAATCCCTTCTGCCCGGCAATCAGATTATTCTTCGTGATTTTTTCGTATGGAAGAATATATTTACTTAAATCAGGTGAGGACATATTACCTTCTGCCGGATCTACTTTACATAAATCTGCCAGTTGCGTTTCATAGTTGCTTCCCCAGTATAGCATACCTTCTACACGGTAAGGTTTGGATATCAACTGGTCGCATGCACGCCAGCGTTTCAAGTCTTCCCAGCGCAAAGCTTCTGCACAAAGTTCGTTACGGCGTTCACGGCGGATATTATATAACGTCGCGTCTATCAATTGGCCATGAGAATAAGCACCGAAATCGCCTTTAGCCTCTTCGCTCATCTGTGTTGCAGCGATTGTCTTATTATAGTCTTCGTCCACTTTGGCGCGTCGGCGTAAAGCTTTCCAATATCCGTCGGCTGTTCCGTCGATTCTACCATTTTTTTCATACGAAGCTTCCATGTAAATCAACATGGCTTCTGCCGCACGGAAAACAATACCACCTGATGTTCCCGCACTATGGTCATTTGCCATGTGACTGGAGTAGTGTTTGCCTTTTTTGATGATGAATCCGGTTGTTGCCAAACTTCCTTTATCGCCATAAATGAAACGGATTGAGCAATAACTGGGAGTTCCGTCATCACCGTAATAATTCACATCACCTTTATTTTCGGTGTTGGCATCACCCGGCTTTTTGGTAAAGATAACAATGCGTGAATCACGATTCTGTAAAGTGGAATTTACTCCTTCTTTCTCCCAATCGGGATTATAATCGGAACCGGCTGCATAGATGGGAAGCCCATTGCGCATCAGGAACGAATTGACCATGCCACGAGTCCATCCGGAACCACCGCCATTGCGTGCCAACTCCATTTGCAAGTTGCTGGTTACCAATCCTTCCTTGAACTGTTTCCACATCAGTATTTCATCATATCCTTCCATGTTTTCATCGCAGAACATGGTGTAGTAACCTTTTGCCTCTTTGCGTGCTTCCTTCCTTCTCGCAAGCACAGTCACACGCGCGCCAAGCGCCCCAAGTCTCTTTGCAATCGCTTTTCCACAATATCCGTATCCCGTCACAAGCACTTTTGCCTCATCAATATTATACGGACTTTTTTCCACAAGCTCTGCGATCGTTCCCTCCGCCGTTGCCACGGCATTTTCCTCCGTCACAACCGTATCTTCCATAAAATCCAGGAAATGAATATCTCTTCCGGTTAAAAGTTCCCTCTGCTCTGTAGAAAAGCATCCTCCCATCACCAGTGTTTTCTTTTCCAGATTTTTATTTAATATATCATAAAAGATCTCCTGCTCCGGCACTTTCTGCACCGGAATTGGAAGGATCAGTACATCTGCCTTATCCAGAAAACGTTTCAGCTTCTCTAACTGCTGCAATGCCGTCTCACGGTTTCTGATATCGAGGCAGCGCACATTATGACCTTTCTTTGTCAGTATCTCAGCAAGACACACCTGACGCATATCGCTGATCAGAAGAATTGTCTGTCTGTCCATGCAAACTCCTTTACGCTCCCTTCACATTATTATATGAAGGTTCTGTTTCTGCCGTTCCAGATTCGTCTTCCCGTTCCTGTCAAACTTTCATTGAACTTTGGGTTTTGAGTCTCATGTCAAACATTTTTTCCGTTTTTGTTTTTATTTTCTGTGCTTTTTGTATTTTCTGAATTTTTCATTAACTTTACATAATTTTTAATTATCTTTTATTTTTTTTTACATTTTATCTATTTTCTTATTGACAAATATATTTTTATCAGATATAATCAAATTACAAAATAACAAAAGAGATACGAAAGAAAAACAAAAACGGTTGCAGAGACGAAGCAGCCAGAAAGGAAGGTACAGACCACCAGAGGGATAATGATTTACCCTAGACGATACTAAGAAAGAGAGGTACAAACCACCAGAAAGATAACGATTTACCCCAAACGATACTAAGAAAGAGAGGTACGAACCACCGAAAACATAAGCGCATTCGTTTTTTCATTCAAAAGAGGAAAGAAAACATGACGGTCCTAAGAAAGGATTTATGAATCAGTATCAGACGAGATTCTCAGATATGATACGATATCAGGAGTCATAAGAATAACAGATCCGGATTGAAGATAAAGCGGAGAAGTACAAACGAATCTGAGACAAGCTCAGAAAAATACAGATGAATTGAGGTATAGTCCCATGGACGAAATAGTTTAGAAGGCGGCATCGCATGAATGAATTCCATACGGTGTCGCCTTCATTGTGTGTCACAGCATTTTGGACTGTACGCTGCATATACTCTCCTGCAGACGGAAATAAAATTCCGCCGCAGGTTTCTTTTTTTATAACTGGGTCACTACAAAAATATCATAGATCGCACGGATCGCATTTTCAAAATCTGCATTGCTGACACCAATGATAATGTTCAACTCAGAAGATCCCTGATCGATCATCTTAACATTGATGTTTGCATGTGCCAGTGCGGAGAAAATTCTTCCTGCTGTTCCACGGGTAGATTTCATACCGCGTCCAACGACTGCGATCAATGCCAGATCTCCCTCTAACTCAATGCTGTCCGGTTTTGCAAGACGATGGATCGCAGAAATCACAGACTGCTCTTTGCCCTCAAATTCCGGCTGATGCACAAAGATCGTCATCGTATCGATACCGGATGGCATATGCTCAAATGAAATTCCATTTTCCTCAAATGCGGATAAAACTTTTCTTCCAAAACCAACTTCGGAGTTCATCATATCCTTATCAATATTGACAGAAACAAAACCTTTCTTTCCGGCGATACCCGTGATCGTGTATTTCGACTGATGACAGGTACTCTCAACAATCCAGGTTCCTGCATCTTCCGGCGCATTGGTGTTACGGATATTGATTGGAATACCGGCTTTGCGGACCGGCTGCGGGATTGTAACAATAATCGGCGTGGAGTCGTTCGGGTCAACGGGCATGAGATACTTGTTATAGATTTTTTTGCCGACGGTCGAAAGCAGCACATAAGTGATGAACAGGCTTGCCGCAATGATGAAAGGAATGCGGACGATTTTCCAGATTTTCCAGAAGGTCTCGGAGCGCTGCCCTTTCCAGCCCTTTTCGGCGGGTTCATCTTCGTAACCATCGTATATATTAAAATCCCGAGTTTCATCCGTGCGGGGCTGTCTGCGTCCGCGCCATCCGGATGCACCGCCGCTGTCTGGGGCATAATTGGGCAGGGATTTTTGCCCCGTATTTCTGTTAAAAAACATCATGGTAAGGAATTCCTCCGAATAATCTTATAATCCTGCTGAAAGCTTTTTGCATAAACCCTGCATAAAACTTCTTTGAAACATCGGCTGCGGCATGTGATGGTCCGTTTTCGAATGCTTCCGTAAGTAATTATACACCAAACAAACGCACAACGCAAATTCTGTCCGCAAAAAGTTTACAAAAACGAATGCATTGTGCGTTATTCGGTGCGCCGCGCACGGTTTGGGCGCGGCGCAGGATTCTTTATTTATGCCCGAATATCGGGCAGCATTCAAAAATGCGGTGCATATCAGTCTTCAAGAATGCTAAGGTCTGCATCAACGGCGGCGGCAAGTTGCCTGTATATATCGCCGAGAACGTTATTCAGTGCATACTGGGCGAACAGGTATTCGGACGCTGCAAAGTCGAGCTGAAGCAGCTCGCCCATTTTTTGAAGCTTCGTCATTTCCTCGCGGCAATCCACACCGGCAAGCGTTCCCGCCTGAACACGGGTTTGCAGTATGCGGTATTCATCAAGCAAACGGCGCGTGCTTTCGTTTCCGTAAGCGCGTGTTTTGGCATCGAGATAAATCCGATGTTCGTCGGAATTGTGCAGAAGCTCCGCAAGTTCGTTCGTTTTTTGCTTTATGGCTTCGTTGTTCATGATTCCTCCTTTCAATTGATGACGGGCTTAACATTGTTCAGCAGTCGATTTCAACAACGATCGGCAGAATGATGGGTGTGCGTTTTGTTTTGCTGAGCAAAAAACTCTTCATCCCGCTCTTCATGGATGCCTTGAATCCCGTCCAATCGCTCTTGCGGGATTGCTTTTCGGCAAGCTTTGATGCAAGGTCGAACGCGAACTCCTTTGCTTCGGCAATGAGCTCATCGGAATCTTTGATGTAAACAAACCCGCGTGTGATGATTTCCGGAATGCCGAGCAGCTCTCCGGTGGATTTTTGCACGGGAACGATAATGGAAAACAATCCGTCCTGAGACAGCAGCCGACGTTCGCGCAGAACGGCCGCGCCGATGTCTCCGACACCGAGACCGTCGATAAGAATCGCGCCCGAGGGAACTGTGCCGTTTAGTTTTGCGCTGCGTTTGCCGAGTTCAAGCACATTGCCGTTGTCCATCATGAAAATATGTGAAGGGTCAATTCCCATTTCTTCGGCAAGCTGCGCGTTGCGGTAGAGATGACGCGTTTCTCCGTGAACGGGAATAAAATACTTCGGCTTTAAAAGGCGGAACATAAGTTTAAGTTCCTCCCGCCTTGCGTGACCGGAAACATGAACATCCGCAAGCCTGTCGTAAACAACATTTGCGCCGCGCTGGAAAAGTTGGTTGATGACCCGTCCGACGCTTTTTTCGTTGCCGGGAATTGCCGAGGCGGAGATAATGACTGTGTCGCCTTTGCCGATTATCAGCTTGTGATTTGCGTTTGCCATGCGGAAAAGCCCGCTCATGGATTCTCCCTGGCTGCCCGTGGTAAGAACGCAGACACGGTTGTTCTCGTAGTTCTTGAGCTTTTCGAGCTCCACAACGCTGTCCTCAGGCAGTTCGAGATATCCGAGATCCTTTGCGATCTTCGTTATCATGACCATTGAACGCCCTTGGAAACAGATGACTCTGTTGTGCCGCACGGCGGTATCAACGACCTGTTGAATGCGGTAAACATTGGATGCAAAGGATGCAACGATGATTCGCCCCTCCGCTTCGGTAAACACTTTTTCAAAGGTTTTGCCGAGTTCTTTTTCGGAAGGCGTAACTCCCGAAAGTTCAGCATTGGTGCTGTCCATCAAAAGCGCGAGAACGCCCTTTGTGCCGTAACGCGCAAAGCTGTTGATATCGATAGGCTCGTTGTCGATGGGAGTGTAGTCAACCTTGAAGTCGCCCGTATGAACGATGATGCCGACGGGGGTTGTGACCGCAAGAGCGACCGCACCCGCAATGGAGTGACTGACCTTTATAAATTCGATTTTGAAGCATCCGATTTCAATAACGTCGCCCGCATTGATGCATTCAAGACATGTATCCTCAACATGATGTTCGTGCAGCTTGTGTTCAATCAGCGCAAGGGTGAATTTGGTTCCGAAAACGGGTACTTTAAATTTTTCCAATGCATAGGATATTGCGCCGATATGATCCTCGTGCCCGTGTGTGATGATGAATGCGCGAAGGCGTTCGGCATTCTGCTCAAGGTAACTCATATCGGGAATGACCATGTCGATTCCGGGCATTTCTTCGTCGGGAAACGCAAGCCCGCAGTCGATAACGATAATGTCCTCGTTGTATTCAAGTACGGTCATGTTTTTTCCGATTTCGCCCAGTCCGCCGAGCGGAATGATTTTCAGTTGGGGTGCTGTGGATTTTCTTGCCAAATTTTTCTCCTTTCGGTGCACGGCAAAGCAGGATGCAGAAATAACCGTCCGAGCAAGCATCACGCGAAGGGTTCGCAGAAACGAACATTTTGCCGCCGCAGCAAAAAACGCTGTGTGCCGGAATTGTTCGGTCGTATTATGCGAAAACCCGAGCTGCGCAAAAACGATGAAGATCGTGCGCGTCATCGACTGCTCCGAATGTCGTGCAAATTTCGGTTGTCTGTTTTTTTAAACAAGCGGGCGGCAAGCTTCAGTCGTCAGCTGAAGTCAGTTCGGCAAGACGTTCTTCTGCCGCTTCCCACTTCTTGTAAAGTTCATCAATCTGCTGCCTTTTTTCGGCAGCTCTTTCGGAAAGTTCGCAAGCCTTTTTGTAATCTGAAGCGATATAGGGCTTTGCAAGCTCTTCATTAATTTCGTCAAGTTCCGCCTCGGCCTTTGAAACGGCAGCCTCGCAGCGTGCGGCCTCTCCCCTTGCGCGGTTGAGAATGCTCTGCTGCTGTTTGCGTTCGCGGTAATCCAGCGCATTGCGGGATTGGGTGCGCTTTTGCTCGTCCGCCTGTGCGCGGCTTTCGTTAACGGCTGCAATATAGTCGTCATACCCGCCGATGTATTCCTGAAGTCCGTTCGGCGTCATATGCAGAATGCGGTCGGCAAGCCGATTCACAAGATAACGGTCGTGCGTCACGATGAGCATAGTGCCGTTGTAGCCTTCGAGTGCGGCTTCAAGTGCTTCGCGTGAGGCAATGTCAAGATGGTTTGTCGGCTCGTCAAGCAGCAAAAGGTTCGCCTTCGTCAGCATGAGTTTAAGCAGCTGAACACGCGCAGCTTCGCCGCCGGAGAGCAGTTTTATCTGTTTTTCAATTTCATCGCCGCGAAACAGGAATGCCGCAAGCGCGTTGCATATATCTTTATGCGAAATCGTCGTATAATATCTGTCCCAAACTTCGCGCAGAACGGTTGCTTCCGGATCAAGCGAAGTCATTGTCTGTTCGTAATACGCTTCTTCAACATGAGAACCAAGGTAATAACTGCCTTCGGTCGGGCGCATGCGTCCCGCAAGAATATTCAGCAGCGTTGTTTTTCCGCAGCCGTTATCGCCGAGCAAAAACACTTTCTCGCCTTTTTTTATCAGCATGTCAACATTGCGGAAAACGAGCTTGCCGTCAAATGACTTTGCAAGCTTTTTTGCAGCAAGAACATCGTTGCCGCCGACTTCCTTCGCCTCAAAATGAAAATGTATGGAGGCACTGTCGCGTTCGGGCTCAACAAGGGTTGCTTTTAGCCTGTCCGCCTGCTTCTGTTTTGATGCGGCGGTAATAAAATTTCGCTCCTGTCCCCAACGCCGCTGCTGCTCAACGATGCCTTCGATGCGCTTGATTTCTTTTTTTGTGCGCAGATACTGCCGCATTTCAAGTTCACGCGCCGTGCTTCGCAGTTCGAGATGCCGCGAATAATTTCCCTTGGAAATAAAAAGTCTGCGATCCTTAAGCTCCATGGTTCGGTTCGTGACCTTGTCAAGAAAATACCTGTCGTGAGAAATAACTATGAACGAACCGCGGTATGCGCTCAAAAAGTTTTCAAGCCATTCGATAGCGGATATATCAAGGTGATTGGTAGGCTCATCCAAAAGCAAAAGGTTTGCATCGGAAAGCAGCAGCTTTGCAAGCTGAGCCTTGTTGCGCTGTCCTCCGCTGAAAGAGTTTATGCTTCGCGAAAGCTCATCTTCGGTGAACCCGAGTCCGAGCAGAGTGGAGCGGGTGCGCGCGCGATAGGTTGAGCCGCCGTCCGCCCAGTATTTTTCGTTCAGCGCATGCTGCCTTTCGATAAGCTTCGGGTCAACATCGCCGCCTGCGGCGGCGATTTCGGAATTAATCCTGTCGGTTTCAGCCTCAATTGCGGAAAGCTCCGAAAAAACCTGAAGAACATAGTCGAACAGGGAACAGACTTCGGCAGAAACATTTTGATTCATGCTGCCGATTTTTGTTCCGCCCGGAATGTTGACAGTGCCTTCATCGGCCTGCTCTTCGCCGAGAAGAATGCGGAAAAGCGTGGATTTGCCGCAGCCGTTGACGCCGACAAAGCCGATATGATCCCCGGATTCGACTTCAAAGGATACGTTTTCAAAAAGAACTCGGGTAACAAAAGATTTTTTTAAATTATGTACTGTTAATAAAGGCATTGTGTACTCCTGAGGAAACCCGGATTCGGTCTTTTTCGAAAAAAACCGAATTAAGTCCGCTTAAGGTTTGCTTCCGCAAACCGGCAGATTGTTCAGGGTGTTAAAAACAATTGTCCGTGCAGCGTGCCGTTGCCGGAACGGTAATGTTCATATGAATCAAGCTCTGAATCAAGCCCTGCTCGGAGACCTGACAAAGGTTTGTCAGGCTGCTGTCAAACCTTTTTTGCTGTCGGATTCAAAATGACGGTTCGCAGTCCGCGCCGTGCCGCCATGCCGACAGTTTGAAAAGTTCCGCCGGTTCGCCGCCCGTCGTAGACCGCAATGAGCATTGATGCATTTTCAACAAGAAAGCGGTTGCGCCGCTTCATGCAGCCGGCGCAGTATTCGGAACTGAGAACGATAACCGAATCGGCAGCGGCGGCAATTGCGGCCGACCTTGAATCGCGGGACGGGCAGGGAAAAACGCAGACCAATGCAATACCGGGCAGTGTTTCGCGCAATTGAAGCACCGCCTCGGCGGCATAGATATCCACTCCGGAAGCCATTCCGCTCAGAAAGCAGCGCTTTCCCTCGGTATATGCGCAGCGAATTGCGCGCAAAAGACCGGCTTTGAGCTTAAGACATTCATCGGAGCTTTCGTTGAATCCCCACGGAAGGGAATCCGCACGATGACCCGTAAATGCAACATTCAAAGCAGGGCAGGAAAGGGTGTTGTTTTGTTTACCCACGGATTCCGGGCGGCTGTCGCTGCAATTCATGGCAAATAAAACCGGCTGTGCCGTTTTGCGGGCGTGAGACTTTGCGGGCGGTGCGAAATCGATTTATGCTTTATTGCATTACAGACCGGATTTTGTGTAACTGTCCCAATCGCGGTGCATGTATCGCTTTATCGGCCGAATCGTGCCGATAAAGTTTTCATCAAGTTCGTGCTCCTTTGCATACTGTGCAAATTCCGAAATCACGGGCTCAACGCCGACTGTGAAACGCACGGGCAAATTGAGCCGTTCGGATATGCTGCGAAGCATTTTATAGCCGTCCAGCGGTTCCTGAACACTCGTTTCCTGCGAAAGGTTTGTGTTGTTGACCAGTGCATCGATTTCGATTCGTCCCGCGCCCGTGACCTTCTCGATCATGTCAAGGTTGGATTCGAGTTCGGCGGAGAAGGGACGCCTTGCGTTCACAACATACAGAACCTCAATGGCACTGCGGTCGATTTTGCTGAAGAAACGGTGGTACTGGCCGAGTGCAATTGCCCCGGTGTCGTCACCTCCGACGTCGAAAATAACAAGGTCGCTGTTATCCGAGAATGCGGAAAAGATTTCGGCGGGAAGGCTCGGAACCTCAACGCCGAGATTGGTGAAGCTGGGCGACAGCAAGCGGATACCTGCAGCTTCAAGTTCCGCTTTCCGTTCTGTGGAGCGAAAATACGGATTCACGATATCAAGGTCAACAAAAGTGACTTTTTTTGTTTCGGCGGCTTCAAATGCAATGTTGAGAGCAAGCTCTGTTTTGCCGGAGCCGAAATTGCCGATAATTATAAGATATTTTTTCATATGTTTATCCATGCTTTTATTGAAAGATGCACTGCCGTATTTGTTTCGGAGGACAATTTACCCGCCGTTTCAGCCGCGCATGGGTTTAAAACGGGAAATAATGCGTTCGGCGGCACGCATTCCGTCAACCGCCGCGCTCACGATTCCGCCGGCATAGCCCGCACCTTCGCCGACAGGGTAAAGACCCTTAAGCCGGGTTGCTTCGCCGTTCTCATCCCTTGCAATGCGAACAGGGGAGCTTGAACGGCTCTCGATTGCGGTCAGTACGGCATCATACATATCAAAATTATGTATCTGCCGTGCAAATGTGCGGATTCCGTCCTCTATGCCGTTTGAAATAGCCGGAGGCATACATTTGCGAATATCTCTCGGAACGGCATTCGGCCTGTAAGTCGGCGCAACGGAACCGAAATGTTCGGGCTTTTTCCTGTTCAAAAAGTCCCCCACGCGCATTGCGGGCGCGGAATAATCTCCGCCGCCGAGGCGGAAGGCAGCGTTTTCAAGCTTTTCTTGGAAAATAATGCCGCTGAGCGGGTCTGCGCTTGCAAAATCGGAGGGATTAACCTGCACGATAACGGCGGAATTCGCATTGCGTTCGCTGCGGGAATGATAGCTCATGCCGTTTGTAACAACCTGATTTTCGGCAGAGGAGGATGCAACAACAACGCCGCCGGGGCACATGCAGAAGGTGTACACGCCGCGGCTGCCGCTCTTGCCCGTTAATCTGTATTCGGCTGCGCCGAGACGGGGATGTCCCGCAAACCGTCCGAATTGTGAACGATTGATGAAATCCTGCGGATGCTCAATGCGAACGCCCACGGCAAAAGGTTTCGGAACAAGCTCGATTCCTTTTGAAACGAGAAGGCGGTATGTGTCGCGTGCCGCCTGTCCGATTGCAAGCACGGCAGCGCAGCACGGCAGCTTTTCTTTTCCGTTAACAGTTACCGAAACAATGCGTCCGTCGCGTGTGTCAAAATCCGTCATGCAGGAGTTGAAGCGTATTTCAACCCCCATGCTCTGAAGAGCGTTTCGCATGTCGGCAACAACATGCGAAAGCACATCGGTGCCGATATGCGGCTTGGCTTCAACGGCGATATTGCCGTCCGCCCCGAATTTAACAAGCGTGTCGATAACATCCTCCGCACGCGGGTCCTTGATTCGGGTTGTGAGTTTGCCGTCCGAAAAAGTGCCTGCGCCGCCTTCGCCGAACATAACATTGCTGTTTGTGTTCAGCAGCCCTTGGGAAAAGAACGTTTCAACATCCGCTTTGCGCTCCGCAATGGGTTTCCCTCGTTCGATAACAATGACCTTGTAACCGCGTTTGGCAAGTTCATGCGCTGCAAAAAGACCGGCAGGGCCGAGTCCGACAACAACAGCGGGCGCATCCTGCGGAACAGTACCCTGCTCCGGTTCGCGCTCGGAACGTTCGGGAAGCTTTCCGACGTTTTTAAGACCCAAAAGGGCAACGCGCTTGGCGTTTTCGGTGGAAAGTTCAAAGCTTACGGAGTAGATGCTCCTGATGTCGGCTTTATCCCTTGCATCAAGGGAGTGCCTTGTGATGCGCAGTGATTGAATATCCTCCTGTTTGACGCGGAGTTCGGATGCAAGCAGCATCATGAGTGCGGATTCGTCCGCATTGAAAGGCAGGCTGAGGTTTGTTGCAGCAAGTCGCATAAAAATTTTTCCTATTCTTGTTCTTATCCGAGAAAGTTCCGATTAAGCTTTCGGAACTTTCCGAATTAATTTGGTTGTGTTTGGTTGTGTTGGGCTGCGTTGGGATACTTTGCCGGTTTTGAGCGGCAAACAACGGATCAGGCGCCCGGCACTTTTGAAATCACACAGATAATTGTGCCGACATCACATTGTATTTTTGCATCCGAAAGCAAATCCGAATGGTTTGCAAGCTCAAGTGTCGGAACGAGTGTGTGCGTTCCTTCGCTGCAGCCGCTGACATTGAGCGTGAGAAGAAGATCCTCCGCCGAAAGGCTGTTGACAAAGCCGGATTTGCCGCTGATGATAACGCTGCAGCTGCGGCTGTCGTAGTTGTAAATAAAGCGGGTATGATCTTCGCCGACGATGCGGCTGAGTTCGATATCGCTGAAAGTGCGGCTGATCGTTGCCTCTTCAAGCTGAACGGAAACCGTGAAATTGTTTTCCGTAAGCAGCTGGATGTTGGATGGCAGTCCGAGAACGCTTCTCTCGAACAAACGCGTTTCACCGGGCTGCATATCGCTTATATCAATCGGATCAACGTAAATAGTCGTTCTGTCAACGGATTCAAGCGCAAGCTTGATTTTGTCGATAACGTCCTGAGAAGCAACGATGCTGAGCACGGAAGGTTTGACAGTGTAGCTTGCTTCGTAGTTATCGTCCCTGCCGGTGGTTTCAATGAGCGTCTGCAAAACGATATCGTATTGGGGTTTGATATCCATGCGAACGATAACGGACGGGAGCGTGCCGACAATGGAGGAAGCCGCCGCAATTTGCCCGCTTGAATCAATGAGAGTCAGCTCAAACGCTTCGTTCACGCTTTCGGTGCGTCCGTCAAGATTGAGCACACAATTTGCGCGGACAATATTACTGATAGAACTGCGCGGCCCCGTGATGTCGATGCTTGTTGCCGCAAGCTGAACATCTCCGTTCCAATAACCGGCGGGCAAGTCGCCCGTCACGGCGCATGTGATGGGGATGGTGCGTGTAACAAGCTCGTCAACGGTGATTTTGACCGTTCGCGGTTCAACCGAATAAACCGTGCCGATGGTGGTGGAAGCTATGACATCGCATTCGTATTCGCCGGGTGCGTTTATGCCCTGAAGGCTGACTGAAGCGGACACGATCTCGCCGCCGGCGGAATTGCCGAAGCTCGGAAGGTCGTTCAGTTTTGTTTTGACCGTTACGGTAACGTCGGGAAGCAGGTTCTGACTTTCACCGAGAACAACGAAGCCGCGTGAGCGGAGGTCTGCTTCGCTTCCGCCTTCGAATTTCAGCGGAACATCGGAAACATGTTTCATCCTGTCCGGGTTTTCGCTCATCAAAACATAACCCCAGAGCGTTGTGGCAATAAGCAGGGAAATGAAAAGATATCCGAGCTTGCGTACAAGCGGACGGCGAAAGCATTTCGTTTTCTTTTCTGCGGCATCGGTATCCGCGGCGCTTGCTCTTTCGTCTGCCGCGGCAATGTCAACGTTAGTCGGCTGTTTATTTTTTTTGCTTTGTTTCATCTTTTGTTAACCTCTTGAAAAGCGATGCAAAAGTTTTCTCCTGTTCGGGTGCCGCAAAAACACCTTCAAGAAGCTCTGCCAGGGTTTTTTTATCAACATAGCGCACGAGCTTGCCGCCTTCGGCATAGGAGATAACGCCCGTTTCTTCGGACACAACAACCGTCAGGCTGTCGGACACGTTTGAAACGCCGAGAGCAGCCCTGTGGCGCGTGCCCAATTCCTTTGAAACATTCGGGTCGCTGAAAAGCGGAAGAACACATGCAGCGTAATAAATCCTTCCGTCGCGGATAATAACGGCTCCGTCATGCAGCGGCGTCTTCGGCTCGAAAATGTTCTCAAGCAATGCGCTTGTGATTTGGGCATCGACTATCGTTCCCGTCGGAAAATATTCATCAAGTTTTGTTTCACGTTCAATAACGACCAACGCACCGACTTTGCGCTTGGAAAGGTTGATCATCGCATTTGTCATTTCTTTAACAATGACGTTCGAGTTTTCAACTTCACGTCCGGCAAGGTTGAATTTGAATCTTCCGATATGTGCAAGCGCACGGCGCAGCTCCGGCTGAAAAAGCACAACCATAACAACAATACCGGAAACAAGCAGCGTGTTTAAAAGGTAATTCACGGTGTAGAGGTTGAACAGCGCGCTCAAAAGCATAACAACCAAAAGAACGGCAAGCCCCTTCAATAATTGATAGGCGCGGGTGTTGACAGTCCAACAAATAATCTTATATATAATTACGGTTATTATGACTATGTCGATAAAGTCCTGAAAGCGGAACTCCGCAAGACCGTTCAACACAGCATTTATTATATCGTTAAAATGCATTATTTCCTCCGTATTATGAATTTTTTGATGCATAATACCGTTAACTCGCGGAAGAGTGCAATGTTGCCGTCCGCACATTGCAAATTCTCCCCCTATATAATAACACAGATCCGAGAAAATTTGTATAACTATTTTAATTTTTTTTCGCCGTGCGGAAAGATGTGCGGGAAGCGCCTGCAATGCTCCGCAAATATTGAAGAATTGAACATGAATGCGCAAATACCGAAAGAGTGAACCCGTGCCGAATCCGCAGCGCAAAATTAAAATGCAGACAAGAAAAAATGAAGCCGAATCGGCTGATTTCCGTTTCGGCTTCGGTGTGGGTGTTAAAATTTTTTTGCGGTGCTTTGCTTATTCGGCAAGGGCAGCCATTTCATCGATAAGCTCGTTGAAAAGCTTAAGCGCATCGTTCACGGGCTGTGCCGTGGTCATATCAACGCCCGCAATCTTCAGGACGGAGATGGGATCCATGCTGCTTCCCGCGCTGAGGAACTTGATGTAATCTTCAACGGCGGGTTTGCCTTCGGTCAGAATGCGGTTCGCAATTGCAACCGCGGCGGAGAAACCGGTTGCATACTGGAACACATAGAAGTTGTAGAAGAAATGCGGGATCCTTGCCCACTCAACGGAAATGAGCCTGTCAACGGTCATTCCGTCACCGAAATACTTCTTGTTCAGCTCATAATATGCATCACACATCATGTCGGCAGTGAGAGTTTCGCCCTTTTCGGCATGTTCGTTCATCCAAAGCTCGAACTCCGCAAACATCGTCTGACGGTACACTGTTCCGCGGAACTGTTCAAGGAAGTGGTTGATAAGGTATGCACGTTCTTTTTTGTCGGTCGTGTTTGCAAGCAGATGCTTAACGAGCAGAACCTCGTTGCAGGTGGAAGCGACTTCCGCAACAAAGATGACATAGTTCGCATATGCCGTGGGCTGATTCTTCATCGAATAATAGGTGTGAAGGGAGTGACCCATTTCGTGTGCAATGGTGAACATGCTGTCGAGGGTATCCTTTTGGTTCAAAAGAACATAGGGATGAGGATCGCCGCCGGCAGAGTATGCGCCGCCGCGCTTGCCCTCGTTTTCGTATACATCGATCCAGCGGTTGTTGAAGCCTTCGGTCAGAACCTTGATATAATCCTCTCCGAGGGGCTGCAAAGCTTCGATGATGATTTCCTTTGCTTTTTCGTAAGGAATCTCCTTGTCGGCATCGCTGATGATCGGGGTGTAGAGATCGTACATATGAAGCTCTTCCGAACCGGTGAGCTTTTTACGCAAAGCAATGTATTTGTGGAGATACTCAAGGTTTGCGTTCACTGCATCGATAAGGTTGCGGTAAACGGAAACGGGAACTTCCGTTTCGGCAAGTGCTGCTTCAAGCGTGCTGTTGTACCTGCGTGCCTTTGCATAGAAGATGAGCTGCTTTATCTGCCCGTCGAGGAACGCCGCGGAAGTGTTCTTGAAGCTTTCGAATGTGCCGTGCAGGGATTCGAATGCAGCCTTGCGGACGTTCCGGTCGGGATTTTCAAGCAGGGGAACATATGAACCCTGTGTAACTTTCAGCTCGTTGCCATCGGCATCGTAAATGCTCGGGAAACGGATGTCCGCATTGCGGAACGCCGATGCGATTTCTTCGGGTGCATTTGCCATTTCTCCTGCGGCAGCAAGCAGCTTTTCTTCGGCATCGGAAAGAATATGGTCTTTCTTGCTGCGGATTTTTGCAAGTTTGCGCTCATAGAGTCTAAGCTCGGGCTTTTCGTTCATGAAAGCAGCGAGCTTCTCATCGGGAATTGCAAGAATTTCGGGAGTGTCGAAACTTGATGCGCCCGCAATATTGATGTAGACGCTCATGAACCTGCCCTTAAGACCGTTATAGTAGCTGTTGCCGGTGTCTTCATCGGATTTTCGCATGATGTATTCTGCAACGCGGGTGATTTTAACATCAAGCTCATCGCAGAAAGTGAGATAGCTGTAAAGCATGTCTGCGCTTTCCGCAAGCCGGCCACGGAAAGCTTCGATTTTTTCGGGGAATGTGCGGCATTCGTCAAGTGC
>ERZ773148.2038-NODE-2038-length-16042-cov-4.920373_pt1 | contig 16042 bp, 12 predicted proteins | sample MGYA00580846_ERZ773148 | MGnify/ENA primary metagenome ERZ773148 (study PRJEB29015, sample SAMEA2737879) | human gut metagenome | biome: human gut; feature: human-associated habitat; material: faeces | place: China | collected 2012 ... | reverse complement strand
TCTCTACAACCAACTGCTGATGAGCGAGAAGCTGTATCCACACCTGTTAGAGATTCGCCATCGGCCATAAGCCCAACACCGACATCTTCCGTGGTAAGCTCGACATGGATGCCGTGGGATATATCCGCACCGAGCGCGACACACCGCGCACCAGCGTGGAGGGTGTCTTTGCTGCCGGCGACTGCGCCGACCCCACCTACCGCCAGGCCATCGTGGCTGCCGGAAGCGGCTGCAAGGCTGCTATAGAGGTGGAGAGATACCTCGCCGCAAAATAGGATTTAGTAGAAGTCCGGAAATTTTGCTGAGAAGTCCGGAAGGACAGTCTGAAGGCCAGAAGTCCGGAAGTCCGGAAGTCCAGTCATATGATTAAGCATCTGCCTATCAGGTAGTGCTATAGTAATGACTGGACTTCCGGACTTCCGGCCTTCTGGGCTTCTAAAAAAATATACGAATGCAGTTGCTGCATTCGTTTTTTTTTCTTAAATTTGCCACATTAAACCAAAATACGAGCCATGGTCCATAGGCTACTTCCGTTAACACTCTTCTTTTTTGCGGCCGCGCCGCTGCATGCACAACTTCAGCAGACTTTCTCACCCGACTCTCTCGGCAAGGTGCCCGTAGGCATCGAGACGGGCTCGGTGGATGTCATCGGCCAGAATCGGATGAACAAAGGTATTGTCACCAACCCGCTCTCCGCCCTCAACGGTCAGGCGGCCGGTGTGACCATCAGCAACGGTGAAGACCGCATGGCACAGCTCTCCTCTGTGCGTGTGCGTGGTACCACCTCGCTGACGGGCGGCAACGACCCGCTCATCATCATCGACGGCATATATTCCGACCTCGCCACGCTCTCCACCATCTACCCCGCCGACATCGAGAGCTTCGCCATCCTGCGCAATGCCGCCGAGACAGCGAAGTATGGATCACGTGGTGCCTCCGGTGTGATAGAAGTGAGGACGAAGAAAGGCTCCGGAGGCCAATTCCACATCTCCTACGATAATAACTTAGGCTTTGAGACGGTGTATAAGAACATCGAGATGCTCAATGCCGCGGAATATGTGGCCACGGCAAAGGAGCTTGGGGTAGCCTACAAAGACGACGGCTACGACACCAACTTCCGCGATGCCATCACGCGCACGGGATTCGTGCAGAACCACCATGTCGCCTTCACCGGTGGCGGTGCCAACAGCAGCTACCGTGCCTCACTGGCCTACACCAGCAACACCACCGTCATCGACATGAGGGGCATGCACAACTTCGTGGCCAAGCTCGACCTCACGCAGAAGGCGTTCGACAACCACCTCACCATCGACTTCGGTGTCTTCGGCTCCTCACAGAAGACGAAAGGCATCTTCGACGAGCAGATGCTCTTCTACTCTGCCGCCACACAGAACCCTACCATTGCCGCCGACGCCATCAGCAAGAATGGCAACGCATTGGAAATCAACCCGCCACGGACCGTCCTGCGCGAGAAGAACGACACGCGCAACATGAACTTCGACACCCACCTCGACATGACCGTCAGTCTGCCCCTTGACTTGAAGTTGGTGCTCCGCGGCTCCTACGCCTTCAACTCCACCGAGAACGCACAGTTCTGCCCGACATGGCTGTGGGCCCAGGGCCAGGCCTACCGTGGGGAGCATAAGAGTGAGGACTGGCTGGCCAATGCCACTTTAGACTGGCACCACACCTGGGGCATCCATGACCTCAGCGCACAGCTCCTCGGTGAATATCAGAGCACCCATCGCACAGGCTTCTGGACTACCGTCAAAGGCTTCACTACCAACGACTTCACCTACAACAACCTCGGTGCGGGCTCCATACGCCCCTATGGCGGCACCGGCTCCGACTATGCCGACCCTTCCCTGGCCTCCGGCATGGTCAGCGCCACCTACATGCTGCTCAAGCGCTATATCCTCTCGGCCACACTGCGCGCCGACGGTTCGTCAATGGTCGGCGACAACAACCGCTGGGGATGGTTCCCGTCGGTGTCAGCCAACTGGGATGCCATCGAGGAGCCGTTTATGAAGCCCCTCAAGCCCATCGTCTCCATGCTGAAACTGCGCACGGGCTATGGTGTCACTGGTAACTTGGGCGCCATCACATCCTATACCACCCTCAACACGGTGGCACCCATCGGCATCGTTTCCATAGGCGGCTCTCCAACGATGACCCTGGGCTCACTGAAGAATGCCAACCCTGACCTGAAATGGGAGAAGCGTGCCACCTTCAACATCGGTGCTGACATGGGCTTCTGGAATAATCGTATCCTACTCACGGCGGAATACTACTACTCCAAGACCACCGACATGCTCTACCAATACGATGTCCCCGTACCACCTTTCACCTACAACAAGCTCTTAGCCAACATCGGCTCGATGGAGAACAGAGGTGTGGAGATAGGCTTTGCCATCACACCCCTGCAGAAGAAGGATATGGAGCTGAACATCAACGTGAATATGTCCTTCCAGAAGAATAAACTGCTCTCCCTCTCCGGCAACTACAACGGCTATGAGCTTTCGGCCCCCGACGTCACGGCCATCGGCACCCTCCTTGGCGCCGGACAGCAGGGCGGCAACTCCAATGTTCTCTATCAGATAGTAGGCCAGCCCCTCGGTGTCTTCTATCTACCTCATTGCAAGGGCATTGTAGACCGTGGCAACGGCTATAAGATGTATGATTTTGAAGACCTCAACGGCGATGGCGAGATAGACCTCAGCGACAACGGCGGCGACCGGCGCATCTGCGGGCAGGCTACACCGAAGATGACCCTTGGCTCGAATATCAGCTTCAGATATAAAGACTTCGACATCTCGCTACAGATGAACGGAGCCTTCGGCCATAAGATTTTCAACGGCACCTCGTTGGCATATTATAATATGTCGTCCTTCCCCGACTATAATGTCATGAAGGATGCGCCACAGCGGAAGATTGTAGACCAGAATGTCTCTGACTACTGGCTGGAGAGTGGCGACTACCTCAACTTCGACTACCTCACCATTGGCTGGAATGTGCCCGTTAAGAGCCGCTATATCTCTGCCCTGCGCATCTCCGCCTCCGTCAACAACTTAGCCACTATCACCTCGTACAGCGGTCTGACCCCGATGATTAACAACTACATCGTCTCCAACACCCTTGGCATCGACGACAAGCGGTCGTACCCCGTCTACAGAACGTGGTCGATGGGCGTCAGCATACAGTTCTAAACAAGAAAGCATTATGACAAGATACAGTTTTCTTATTCTCTCCGCCCTTTTCCTTTTCACCTCCTGCCTCTCTGAGCACCCCAAGGATCAGATTGACGAGGAAGAGGCCTATACCTCTGCCGCAACGCTCTTCAACAACACTGTGGGCACCCTCTATAACTATATCGGCGGCTCACAGCCTTCGCAGGGCTTGCAGGGCACTATCCGCGGCGTCTACGACTACAACGAGCTCACCACCGACGAGGCTTTCATCCCTATCCGCGGCGGCAACTGGTATGATGGCGGCTTCTGGCAGGACCTGTATCTCCACACCTGGAAACCGTCCGACGCTTCCCTAAAGGATACCTGGGACTATCTCTATAAAGTCATCATGCTCTGCAACAAGTCCCTCGCCACGCTCGACAAGTATAACGACCTTCTCACTACCGACCAGCTGACAGCCTATAAAGCTGAGGTCCGCGGACTCAGAGCCATGTTCTACTGGTATACGATGGATATGTGGGGCCGGATTCCGTTGGACACTCTTGCCAACCAAAGTCTTACCGATACCAAGCAGGCGGAGCGGTCGGTAACCTATCAATATATCGTCAAGGAGCTGCAAGAAGTGGAGCCCCTGCTGCCCAACGAGCACAGCAATCTGCAAGGCAACTACTATGGTCGGATGACACAGCCCGTTGCCGACTTCATATTGGCAAAGTTGGCTCTCAACGCTGAGATTTACAGCGATGACGACTGGACTGACGGTAAGCAGAAAGACGGAAAGAATATCTTCTTCACCGTCGACGGCCAGCAGATGAATGCGTGGCAGACATGCGTCTATTACTGCGATAAGCTCACTGCTGACGGCTATGAGCTCGAAGCCGACCGCACGGCCAACTTCGCTGTCCACAACGAGACGTCGAAGGAGAATATCTTCACCATTCCCCTTGACAAGACGCTCTACTCGGCCCAGTTCCGCTATCTCTTCCGCTCACGCCACTATGCTCACGGTGGGGCATTAGGAACGGCATCAGAGAATGGCACCTGCGCCACTCTGGCCACAGTGCATGAATATGGCTACAAAACGAGTCATGAGGACACCCGCTGGAAGCAGGACTTCTATGCTGACACGGTGAGGGTCGACGGCAAGACCATCGCCCTCGACGGGGGTGACATCCTCATCTATTATCCTTTGGAAGTGGCGATGAACCTCACCTACAGCCCCTACATCAACACGGCAGGGGCGAGAATGAAGAAATATGAGGTGGACCGCAATGCGTATAATGATGGCAACAATCCTGACAACGACATCGTTCTCTTCCGCTATGCCGATGCCTTGCTGATGAAGGCGGAAGCTAAGGTCAGGAATGGCGAGAGTGGCCAGGCAGAGCTCAACGCTATCAGATCCCGCGTGGGCATGGAGCCGCGCCCGGCAACATTAGAGAATATCCTCTCCGAGCGACGCATGGAGATGATGTGGGAGGGCTGGCGCCGCAACGACCTCATCCGCTTCGGACGCTACAACAAAGCCTATGACCAACGGCCGCAGCTCGACAAGGAAGGCAATGGTTACACCACAGTATTTCCTATCCCTGACCGGACGCTCTCTACCAACCTTCAGCTGAAGCAGAATCCTGGCTACGAGTCGAAATAGCGTCGGCTTACCGCCGCTCTTCCGTCTCCGGAATTTCCTTGATGACACGGCATGGGTTCCCGGCAGCCACAACACCTGACGGAATATCCTTTGTGACGACAGACCCGGCACCAATGGTAGTATTGCTGCCTATGGTGACACCGGGAAGGACCGTGACCCCACCGCCAAACCATACGTTGTCGCCAACGGTGATAGGCTCTGCAGCTTCGATGTCCTTGTTGCGGGCTTCCGGCCGCAGCGGATGGATGGCGGTATAGAAACTGCAATTGGGACCAATAAAGACATGGTCGCCAAAAGTGACCTTAGCCTCATCAAGGATGACAAGATTGAAGTTGGCAAAGAAGTTGTCGCCAACCTCAATATTGAATCCATAATCGCAGTTGAACGGTGTATTGACGTGCAGCTTCTCTCCTGCCTTACCAAAGAGTGCGGCGATACGTCTATTGCGCTCGTCGACTTTCACAGGCGGTATCTGGTTGATTTCAAAACATTCCTGCTGACAGCGACGCAGATATTTGACAATCTCAGGGTCGGCCGCATAATACCAGCGGCCGGAGCCTACCTCTTCAAAAATATTTCTGTCTAACATCTTTTATTTCATATTTCTCAGCACTGTCACGGCCTCCGCCACACTCGGCACGTCGGCAATCTTTATCATCCGATGGCCATGTGCATCCTTGAAGTTGCAACGTTTGGGATTGGCCATGACATATTTGATGACGCGCCCGAAAGTATTGCTCTTATAGAAAGGAGAGTTCTGATTGCTGACGAACTGCATGGTCATCACGCCCTGTTTAAGCATAATCTTCTCGCATCCGAGGCTACGCCCTAAACGCCTGAGCATCACCACCTGCATAAGCTCATCGCCCTCATGCGGCACGGGGCCGAAGCGGTCGACCAACCGCTGACGATAGCTCTTGAGGTCCTCATCACGCTCGATATTGTCCAACTCACGGTAGAGCAGCATACGCTCTGAGCTTGTGGGGACATAGGTGTCGGGATAGAACATCGGGAGGTCGCTCTCTACGGCGCAGTCTTCGACGAATTCGTCACCCGATACTTCCTTGCCTTCGTTGATGTCTTCAGCATAAAGGTCGGCAAACTCATCATTCTTCAGCTCCGTGACGGCCTGGTTGAGAATCTTCTGATAGGTCTCATAGCCTAAGTCTTCCATAAACCCACTCTGCTCGGAGCCGAGGAGGTTGCCGGCGCCACGGATATCGAGGTCCTGCATGGCAAGGCTGAAGCCACTGCCTAAGTCGGAGAAGGTCTCCAAAGCCTCTAATCGTCGGCGAGCCTCCGGGGTCAGCGCTGAGCGTGGCGGTGCGAGGAGATAGCAGAAAGCCTTGCGGTTGCTCCGACCCACACGGCCACGCATCTGATGAAGGTCGGAAAGACCAAAATGGTGTGCGTCGTTGATGATGATGGTATTGGCATTGGGAATATTGACACCATTCTCGACGATGGTTGTGGAGAGCAGGACGTCGTACTCGTAGTTGATGAACCCCATGATAATCTTCTCCAGCTCTTCAGGCGACATCTGTCCATGTCCGATAGCCACACGACAGTCGGGCACATATTTATGGATGAGCTCGGCCAACGACTGCAGTCCGGCGATGCGGTCGCTGACGAAGAACACCTGCCCCGACCGACTCATCTCAAAGTTGATAGCGTCGGCAATGACCTCTCCACTGAAGGTGCAGAGCTCGGTATGGATGGGGTATCGGTTGGGAGGCGGTGTGCGCATGATGCTCATATCGCGCGCTCCCATGAGTGAGAACTGAAGGGTGCGGGGGATAGGCGTTGCCGACATCGTCAGGGTGTCGACATTTGTCTTCAACTTCCGCAGCTTCTCTTTTGTGGAGACGCCGAACTTCTGCTCTTCATCGATAATCAGGAGTCCTAAGTCATGCCACTTCACATTCTTTCCTATCAGTTTGTGGGTACCCACCAAAATGTCAATGCGCCCTGCCTCTAAGTCTTCGAGGACCTGCTTTGTCTGCTTGGCAGAGCGGGCACGCGAGAGATAGTCAACCCGCACGGGGAAGTCGTGCAGGCGCTTTTTGAATGTCTGGAAATGCTGGTAGGCCAACACCGTTGTCGGCACGAGGACTGCCGTCTGCTTGTTGTCGCAAGCTGCTTTGAAAGCCGCCCGCACCGCTATCTCCGTCTTGCCAAAGCCCACATCACCGCATATCAGCCTGTCCATGGGCACAGCACGCTCCATGTCGGACTTCACATCTTGTGTGGCTTTAAGCTGGTCGGGAGTATCCTCATAGAGGAAGCTGGCCTCCAACTCATGCTGCATGAAATTGTCGGCAGAGAAGGCAAAGCCTTTCTCATGCCGCCGCTTGGCATAGAGCCGGATGAGGTCACGGGCTATATCCTTAATCTTTTTCTTGGTCTTCTCCTTCAGCCGCTCCCAGGCTCCGGTACCGAGCGTGGAGAGACGCGGTGGCTCTCCGGTATCGGCAGCGCGGTATTTGGAAATCTTATACAGCGAATGGATGGAGACGTCCACCTTGTCGTTGTTCTGGTAGATGATGCGTATCACCTCCTGATAGCCGCCGGTAGGATTAGGCACCTTTATCAAGCCGCCAAACTTTCCAATACCAAAGTCGACATGCACGAGATAGTCACCGGGCTGCATCTCCTGCAGCTCCTTCAACGTCAGCGCCATCTTACCCGACCGGGCTTTGTCCGACTTCAGACTGTATTTGTGATAGCGGTCAAAGATCTGGTGGTCTGTGAAGAAGCAAGCCTTCAGATCCTCATCATAGAAGCCCGCATGCAATGTCTTGTCAACATTTATAAAGGGGATAGCATCCTCACGCCCTGACGCTGTAGAGTCAGCAGCATCCTCGTCCATGCCATTGAAGATGTCTCTGAGCCGTTGCTGCTGTTTGGGACTGTCGGCAAGTATATATATCTTATAGCCCTGGAGAAGGAAGTCCTCCAACGACTGTTTCAACAGACTGAAATTCTTATGGAAGAGCGGCTGGGGATGGGTGTTGAAAGTCAAGGTTGCCGTCCCCATGCCGACGCCATGATTCGACGTCTCGGCATTTGGCGCCGCGCTTTTGAACTCCACCCATTGGAATTTGGAGATGTCGTCAGTGAATGTCGTCGGCCGGCAGAGCGTGCTCTCGCGGTTCATATCCCGCCTTATCTGCTCCTGCTCAAGCTCTGTGGCTCCTTCTAAGCGCTCTGTCATAGCCTGGGAGGAGAAGCCTTCATTATAGACCTTGGTGATGATGTCGTAGACAAAATGCTCATCCTTCATCACCACGAGGGTGTCGGAAGGCAGAAACTCAAGAAATGGTATCTTCTCATTCTCTACCGCTGCCAGCTCCGGGACAATCTCCACACCTGTCTTACGGTCTTTAGATAGCTGATCCTCAACGGTGAAAGTGCGGATGGAGTCTATCTCGTCGCCAAAAAAGTCGATACGGAAGGGCAGCTCAGAGCTATAGGAATAGACATCCAAGATGCTGCCACGCGCTGCAAACTGTCCGGGCTCATAGACATAGTCCACCTCCTTGAAACTCAAATCACGCAGTCTGTGCTCCAAATCGGTGATGTCTATTGTCTGCGAGGTTTTCAGAGAGATACGCCGCTCGTCGAGATGCCGCTCCGAGACGACAAGTTCAGCGATGGCCGAAGGATAGGTGACGATGCACAGCGGTTCATCTGCTTCACCCTTCGATGCCTTGTCTTTACGCTGTGCAAGGGCGGCAAGGACCTCTGTCCGCGATATCTCGTTGGCAGCATCACGCTGCCCATATTTTACGGCTCGACGGTAAGCAGAGGGAAAGAAATAATCAGCAGATGAACCCATCCTACTGATGTCATTGAAAAAATAGGCCGCCTCGTCAGCATCGTCGAGAATAAAGAGTATCGTACGACGGATCTTCTTCGCCACCGATGCAAAGAGCAGAGGCTGTGAAGATGCAACAAGACCCTGAAGGAAAACGCGGCGCACCGAATTGTCCTCAAGGGTCTTGGCAAGGGCACCAGCCTGTGGGAGATGCCCGTAAAGTTGTACTAAGTCAGGAAAAGTCATTATTTATTTCGGAAGGGCAGGATATTTCTTAAACCACCCGTCAAAGCGCAGTCGCATCACGCCAAAGAGGGCTTCAGAGAAGATACCTCCACTCATCTTGCTCGTGCCTTCACGGCGGTTGACGAAGATGACTGACACTTCCTTAATCTTAAAGCCCATCTTATAAGCGGTGTATTTCATCTCTATCTGGAAGGCATAACCTTTGAAGCGGATGTTGTCCAAGTCGATGGTCTCCAGCACACGCCGACGGTAGCAGACAAAGCCTGCTGTAGTGTCGTGGACATCAATTCCTGTCACAAAGCGCACATACTGAGAGGCAAAGTAACTCATCAGCACACGTCCCATCGGCCAGTTGACGACATTGACACCCGAGATATAGCGTGAGCCCACAGCTACATCGGCGCCCTCATCGTGGCAGGCGGCATAGAGACGGGGAAGGTCATTGGGATTATGGCTGAAGTCGGCATCCATTTCAAAGATGTACTCGTATTTCCGCTCCAACGCCCATTTAAAACCTGTGATATAAGCTGTTCCCAGCCCCTGCTTACCACTACGCTCAATCAGGAAGAGACGGTCGGCAAACTCATCCTTCTGCAAACGCTTCACGATAGCAGCGGTACCGTCAGGGCTACCATCATCGATAACCAGGATATGAAAGCACTTCGCCAACGAGAACACCGCACGGATGATATTCTCCATGTTCTCCTTCTCGTTGTATGTGGGGATAATAACTATAGAGTCACTGTCATTCATAATCAAAGAATTCTTTTGATGCAAAATTAGGAAAATAATAGGACATAGCAACAAAGAAGCGCATTTTTTTTGCCCTTGCCTACTCCACTACCTTCCAGTCGTCGATGCACCGGTGCTGCCGTGAGAAGTTGACACCGACCTTGATAAGCTTGCGCGAGTCAGCAGCAAAGGGCTTGGCATAACCTTTATCCTCTATCTGCTGCAAGGCGGCATCAGCATCTTTATCGTATTTAAACTCAAAGATATAGATATAGTCTTTCGTCTTGGCTATCATGTCAATGCGCCCATCGGAGATAGTACGCTCTACGTCGACATAAAATCCAAGGAGTTTGGTGACAACATAGAACGCATTCTGGAAATAGAGTTCGGCATCACCAACAATCTTATAGTCAGTGTCTGCAAACAGCACCTGCATGCGCTTCATAAAAGCCTCGGGCTTGCCCTGACGCAGGGCCATGACAAAATTGCGGATAAACATTGGCCCGCTCTCACTGCCCGTATTCATATAATAAGGCATGAGAAAATTGGTGAAGCCTTCCTCCACTTCCTCATTTGGGAAGCCAAGGGTGTAAACCTGAAACTCACTATCATATCCCTTTATCGTCAGATAGCCACTCTGATAGATAATAGGGACCGGGCTCTCATCAATAGAGTCGATGGAGTTGAGAAAATCGGCACTCACCTGCTGCTCGGTAAGGTCAGGCAAGTAAAACTTGTCACGTTGGAGAAGCTGAACGAGGAAGGTGGGGGTACCAGTTTCAAACCAATAACTGCCAAACTCACCCTTAGCAAAAGTATTCAACAGACTAAAAGGATTGTACACTCCGTCACTCTTCTGATGGAAATGGTAGCCATCATAACGTCGCTTCATCTTAGCAAGTGTCTCCTCAATCGTTAGTCCATTAATTTCAGCTACATATCTTATCCCATTCTCAAAGTAATCATGCATTTCTTTCTCTGTGATACCACAGATAGCCTGATAACGGGCATCCATAGAGATGTCGACCAGATTGTTGAGGTCAGAGAAGACGCTCACCTTTCCAAACTTTGTCACACCAGTGAGAAAGGCGAAATGAATATATTCATCCTGGGTTTTCAATACGGAATAAAAAGCCTTCAACGTAGCCCGAAACTTGCTCTGCAAATCCTTATTATTGATGGCCTGAAGCATAGGCTTGTCATATTCGTCGACAAGAATGACGACAGGACGCCCCGTCTGCTGAGCGACTCTCTCTATCAATCCCTTGAAACGCAACTCTAACGTCACCTCGGAAGGAGACACTCCATAGACAGCCTCCTGCTTGCAGAGAAAGTCGTTAAGCACATGAAAGAGACTGTCATCAGAATCATACTTGCCAGTGTTGAGGTCGATATAAAGTACTGGGTACGAAGGCCATTCCTTCTCCAAGTTTTCTATAGCCAGCCCCTTGAACAGCTCGCGCTTTCCCCTAAAATAGGCCGCCATGGTAGATACAATCAATGATTTTCCAAACCGACGCGGACGGCTCAGAAAATAATATTTTCCCTCAGTAGCCAACTTATAAATATATGCCGTTTTGTCAACATATACATAGCCATTGGTGCGAAGGCTTTCAAAACTCTGTATTCCGATGGGATATTTCATCACACTAAAATTTATCTACTCTGCAAAGCTACATAAAATTTACTGATAGGCCAAGACTTTAAGATTGATTTTTATACGTTTACACCTACTTTCATAGATTGATAGTGAGAATACAGATATTTCAGTGTCCATACATCTACGACCGCTCATGACGATGGGAAGAGCAGGCACGATAGCACTTCACTTCGCTTAAAAAATAATATAAAATGTTTTTTCCTTTGAGTTTTCAAATAAAAAGCCTATTTTTGCCATATAAACGGCTTTTGCCGTATGAATAATCAAATAAACGATCTGTAAAATGAACATAGAAAAGGAAAAGAAAATCATAGAAAGCCAGGAAGGTCTTAGCCGGACCCTTGGCATGGAATTTATCTCTACCCCCGAACCAGACACCTGCATGGCACGCATGAAAGTAGACGGCCGCAACCGCCAGCCCTTTGGTTTTCTCTCAGGCGGAGCTTCCCTTGCCTTGGCTGAGAATCTCGCCGGTGTGGGCTCCATGGCGCTTAGTCCAAAGAAACTACCTGTCGGCATCAGTGTCAGCGGCAGCCATGTACAGGCCGTCCTTGAAGGAGATACCGTGACAGCCTATGGTAAGCTGCAATTCAAAGGCCACACACTCCACGAATGGCAGATAGACATTAAGAACTCTAAAGGAGAGCTTATCTCGACAGTTCACGTCACCAACTATCTCATAACCCCGCAAAAGAAATAAACGCATGAGCGATTACGCACTCTACAGGTATCCTGAAGCTCATACCTATCACGCGATTCGTGGCAAGGCAGAGACTGTGGACAACATTATAGAGCTGAAAGACAGCAAAGGTTTTGTCATAGCTCCTTTCCACATCGGCGGCAACGAGCCCATGCTGTTAATACCCGCCAATCAATCAGAAGAGCATACAATTCCGGACTGCACAGGTGAGCATGCCCAAATCATCGGCGAGGAAAGTCACCGAGACGACTATCACCATGCCTTTGCCACCTTCCATCGTGCACTTTGTGATGGAAGATTAGGGAAAGTCGTGCTGTCGCGCCGTCTCGACATCACCCTTGACAGAGCTGTCGATCCACAGGAGATATTCTTCAACGCCTGCCGCAGGTATCCACACCAGATGATAGTTCTCGTCCATACCCAAGAGAGTGGAACTTGGCTGATGGCTACACCGGAGGTTCTACTGGAGAAAGACCATGACAGGTGGAATACGATGGCCCTGGCCGGAACCATGACGACACCGGGGCCATGGAGCAATAAAAACATCGAGGAGCAGTTCATCGTAGCACGATACATCCTGAACTGTATCGCACGGCGTGCCTATTTCATCCAGCATTCCACGCCGCATGTGGCTACTGCTGCCAACCTGTATCATCTTCGCACGGACTTCACCTTTATATGTAATAATGACAGTGAAGTCTTTCAGGTTCTCAGCGACCTCCACCCCACCCCTGCTGTCTGTGGCATTCCCAAAGAGGAAGCCATGAATATCATCCTCAGTGGAGAAACCATGAACAGAAAATACTACAGCGGTTTCAGTGGGCCCATCGGCATTGACGACGAGACCCATCTTTTCGTCTCTCTCCGCTGTATGGAGATTGACGGGCGCAAGTGTCACCTTTACGCCGGGGGCGGTCTGCTCAAGGAGAGCATTGAGGAGGACGAATGGAAAGAGACAGAAGTAAAACTTAACACCATGCGAGATGTATTGCGACAAAGCTAACGTCAACACCCTCACGGCTCTTCTCATGGCCCACGGCGTGCGTGACGCTATCGTATGTCCGGGCTCACGCAACGCACCGATTGTCCATAACCTCAATCTTTGCCCCGATATCCACTGTTATCCCGTCACCGATGAGCGCAGCGCCGGCTTCTACGCCTTAGGACTGGCTGAAGCCACCGCAAGGCCTGTGGTGGTCTGTGTCACCTCTGGCTCAGCATTGCTCAATGTGCTGCCTGCCGTCGCCGAGGCTTACTACCGGCATGTCCCAGTAGTAGTCATCTCTGCCGACCGCCCGAAAGAGTGGATAGACCAACTCGACGGTCAGACACTGCCACAAGAGGGTGCCCTTGGAAGATTTGTCCGTAAAGCAGTATCTCTGCCAGAATGGGACACTGATGGTTCAGAAAGGGCAACGACCCAACAATGGTATTGCAACAGAATCATCAACGAGACACTGTCAGCAGCTATGTCTGACGGTGGCGGACCAGTGCATATCAATGTTCCTCTGACACCTCCTCTCTATGATTTTACAGTCCCCGAGCTTCCAACTGAACGAGTCATCAAGCGGAAGTCCACAGCCGTTGCTGACCTTACAGCGCTCAACGAAGCTATAGAACGGGCAAGCAGGCCCATCATCGTCATCGGACAAACGCATGAGGGTGAAATATCAGAAGATGCTATCTTTCGTCTGGCCCAACAGCATATTGTCGTTCTTCAAGAGGCGCTCAGCGGAAATATCTTGGAATGGCCCATCGACCGTATGATGGAGACAATAAAAGATGACGACAGCTACCTGCCCGACTTCATCCTCTACATGGGTGATACCATCGTCAGCCAGGGGCTCAAGGCCTTTCTGCGACGTGCTCAGCATGCAGTCTGTTGGAGAGTTGATGCCGCCGGAGCGATGCAGGACACATTCATGAACCTCAGCGGCTCTATAAAGGCAGCCCCAAGACAAGTGCTCGAAGGTGTCAACGCTGAAGCCGACAAGGACTGGTTTGAAAAGTGGCAAACACTCAGCCGTAAGACAACAGCGAAACTCACCACTTTCTTTCCAGCATACTCTTCCATAGAAGCTGTAAGGGCCTTCGAGGAAATCATTGTCGACAAAGACTGCGCTGTGCATTACGCTAACAGCATGTCGGTTCGGTTAGGCTGTCTCTACGCCCACCACTTCATTCATTGCAACCGTGGTGTCAATGGCATAGAAGGTTCTCTGTCGACGGCTGCAGGTTATTCTCTGTCAACGAAGAAGCCTGTATATTGCGTCATCGGCGACCTCAGCTTCTTTTATGACCAGAACGCGCTGTGGAATACCAATCTCAGAGGCAACCTGAGGATTCTGTTGCTTAACAACGGAGGAGGTGGCATCTTTCAGAAGTTTGACGCCTTGCGGAAGTCTGTTGCAGATAGCAACAATGTGATGGCCCTACACCTTACATCGGCCCAGGGCATCTGCATGGAGAATCATGTGGAATATCACTGTGCCACCAACGAAATGGAATTGCATCAGGGTATCATCGCCCTCACGGCAGCCTACAGCCACAACCCTATTCTCCTCGAAGTCATAACCGACACTGAGCAAGACTGGGTGAACTATAGGAAATACTTTCAACACAAGATAAAAGAATAAGATTAAGAAAAAAGATATGAACACAAGAGACTGGAAAAAGATTGAAGGGTTTGACTTTAAAGAGATTCTCTTTGAGGAATACAACCACATTGCTAAAATCACTATCAACCGTCCGCGATACCGCAACGCTTTCACTCCCCTTACCGTTTGGGAGATGAGCCAAGCCTTCACCTACTGCCGCGACCACCTCGACATCCGCGTGGTAATACTCACAGGAGCTGGCGACAAAGCTTTCTGCTCAGGCGGCGACATGCACGTCAAAGGGCGCGGTGGCTATGTTGGCTCGGATGGTGTGCCCCGCCTCAACGTCCTCGACGTACAGATGCAGATACGGCGCTTGCCGAAACCCGTCATTGCTATGGTCAACGGCTATGCCATTGGCGGCGGACACGTCCTCCACGTCGTCTGCGATCTCACCATTGCCTCCGAGAATGCCATCTTCGGACAGACAGGGCCCAAAGTAGGAAGTTTCGACGCTGGTCTCGGTGCCAGCTACCTCGCACGCATCGTAGGACAGAAGAAAGCCCGGGAGATATGGTACCTCTGCCGACAGTATTCGGCGAAGGAAGCTGAACAGATGGGACTTGTCAACAAGGTTGTACCCTTCGACCAATTAGAGGATGAGACCGTAGCATGGTGTGAGACCATCATGGAACGCTCTCCGCTGGCCATCCGCATGATGAAGGCGGGCTTCAACGCCGAACTCGACGGGCAGGCAGGCATCCAGGAACTCGCCGGTGATGCCACCATGCTCTACTACACGCTCGACGAAGCGCAAGAAGGCGGGCGCGCTTTCCTGGAGAAGCGGAAGCCTGACTTCGATAAATATCCACAATTCCCATAAGACAGAGTAACAACAGCTCACCAAGAGCGACGAGGGATGAAATGCAGAACTAACATGGTCGCACAGCGACTAAGAACCTAAGAAAACGGCTCCGCTTAAACGGAGCCGCTTTACCAGACATCAATTATTAGTTATTAGAGTACTCATTCGTACTTTTTGGGGGGCTCTCTCAATATCCTTAAACTTATCCTCACACAGAGCCACAGCGAACACAAAGAAGGCTACACAAAAAAATAATATTGAGATTTGCGTAGCGTTTTTACATTTTTATCGTATTAGTAACAAACGCATCCGAAAATCTGAATGGAAATTAGCGAGTTCATAGAATATGTAAAGCGATACCGACCTGAATTTGTCGGCATCGCACACCACTATTTCCATGATGAGCGCGAGGTGGAAGATGCCGTGCAAGATGCGCTGATTCGTTTGTGGATGGCAAGGAAAAGAATAGAGCCCCCCGAACGATTCCGCGACTATGGAGCAATAGCTATAAAAAACGTCTGCCTAGACAAAATAATCTGAGTTTTAACTCTTTCTGTACTACTTATCCAGTTCGACCTGCTTTTGC
>ERZ773148.2034-NODE-2034-length-16063-cov-3.704773_pt1 | contig 16063 bp, 7 predicted proteins | sample MGYA00580846_ERZ773148 | MGnify/ENA primary metagenome ERZ773148 (study PRJEB29015, sample SAMEA2737879) | human gut metagenome | biome: human gut; feature: human-associated habitat; material: faeces | place: China | collected 2012 ... | reverse complement strand
AGTCTTTTACATCTTTGCCAACGTATGGGGCTAAGAAGTCCATTGCCTTGTAGAAATTGCGGCCGTCCGTTGATGTGGCGTTATCAATTGAAATACCAATCTTCTGAGCCATAAGAAAAATATCGATGAAATGGGACAGATTGAACTGTGAATAGCCAAATGCAAGGGTACGGCGCAACTCATGTGGTTGCCTGCCATCCGGCTCGATCTGAGTGAAGATACGTCTTTGGGGGATAGCATTGATGACTTCCTGTGCCACTTTCACATTCCCTGCATATAGGGCGAAAGCAATAACTTGTGCATCATGTGCTGTACTGTGGTTATTAGCCTGATTAGCTTCTTCCTGTCCTTGCGGACTATTCAGTATCCATGTCAGCAGTTTGCCAAACCATGCTTTCAGTTGTTTACTGTCTTTGGGTGTGAAAGCCTTCGACTTCTCCAATAGTTGTACGGCATCCAGCATCTTAACGAACGAATAAGTATCGATGACACCATAACAGCGGCCTTTGTTGTTATGATGTCCCGGTATCATCTGGGCATATTCCAAATTCGGGTTCATGCGCGTATCTTTATTAAAGAACCATACACGAATCAGTTCAGTAGCCTTTTGGGCATACTTCTCGTCATTGCTGAAATACCACGCAAGTGCAAGAGTGGTGACGCGCTGGGCAGTTGCTCCAAGACGGTTTCGATCCAGCTTATTCAGTTCCGGGTTCGACTCACCGTCACGGCTGATGTAGGGTAGACCGTCAGGTTTGGAGGGATCGGGCCAATAATAGCGTGCCTGACTCATGTAATCGTGTTTATCTCCGCTGCCGGGCGTCTTCTCTTTCATCACGACGGATAGAGGTTGTACATCCAGCAATTTTTCAGCTTCTGCTACCAACTCTTGATATGTGGTAGAGAAGTAAGGTTGATGTAATGATTGTTTTACTTTTTGCAGATGTGCTCCATCCCAAATAGATTGTGCATGAATATGGCCTACTGCAAGTAATAAACAGGTAATGACTAAGTTAATTCTGACTCTCATGGTGTTTTTGTTTTGAAGTTAATAAAGTTTCCTGAGTTTTATACCGTTCAGAAAGCTTTTTCCATTCCGAACAGAGAAGCGTATTTCAATTTTATTCCGAAAGTTTGTAATATTGTATCTTTTCCGCAGAGCATGAAAATAATCACTTTCGCGACAAGAGGAAAAGCTTTCTTCGATAGTTTGATCATTGATTATTATGTCGAATCTGTTTTCACGGTTTTCCACATCAGAATTACGACCTAATTGGTAGACTGTTGTTGCATTCTCGCGGAATATATCTGTAAAAAGAAATTCTATTTCATAAACTCCGTTGGGAACATCGAAACGGTAGCCTTCAATTCCGTTGCGAAGAGTCTGAAATAGAGGTCCGTCATTGGTATTCTTTATTTGTATCTGGCTACTTTTACTTTCTCCGCCAATATATCCCCAGCCATTTTCAGTATAAGGCTGATCGGGCAGCCAGGTGAGATTACTTTCGTCAGAAGTATAGAAACAATAACTTCCTACATTGATGGCAAGTTCTAAGTCCCGTAGATTTGTTCCATTTAAATTTGCAGGGATAGGGGTAAAGTTTAAGCGGATTCCGTCTTCTACAAAAGAGATATCTTGGACGGCTTTTCTATTTTCTGCTTTAGCAGCGATAAAGTGTTCTTTTTGGCAGAATGGCACCTCAAATGTTACTGCAAAATTCTTGGTTTTCTGTTTGCCCAAAGACTTCCCATCAATAAAAAGCTCTACTTCAGGAAGGTTAGTATATATTTTAACCGGTAATATGACCGGCTCTTTCCCATGCTGTATACCGGAACGATGTGTCCAGTCGCGGCTGGCGATATGTAATACTGGAATGTCTTGACGCCAGGCAGCTTTATAATAATAGTATATATCTTTAGGAGTGCGGTTTGAGTATACCAATCCTTTATTGTTGATCCGTGGCATAGACTCATCACGCAATGCGGAAGAGAAATCGATGAAATTCCAGTGTGTTCCACCACAGATGTAAGATGTTTCCTCCAGTACAGGCAAGTAATGCTCCAGATACTTCTGCTGGTATTCGATACTGAAATCAAATGCATGAGGTTGTAGCGAATGTAAGCGCTTGTCAGATCCTGCACCGTATTCGCTGACAATCATGGGGTGGGAAGGATACTTTTTGTGTTGTTCTTCCAGATACTGTTCGAATCCGGTGAGGTTACCTCCATACCAGCCTTGGTAAAGATTCCAGCCGACAATATCGGTAATACTGCCTAAGCCAACTTCGTTATAGCTATTGCTACCATGGAATGCCATAGTGCTGACGCGGGTTGTATCTTCTTCTTTTAACACTACTTCCAGTCGATTGGCCAGTGCCAGTGTTCGTTCCAGTATGGGCTTTAATTCTTCTTCTTTTTTATAGCGTCGTTGAGTGACGAGTAAGATTTCGTTCATATATCCCCAGGTGATGATTGAGGGATGATTATAATGCTGGCGTATCATCTCCCGCAGATTTCGTTCACAGTTTTCCGTATAACCGGGGGTATCGGGTACAATGTCAATGATGGGTATTTCTTCCCAAGCTAACATGCCGAGTTTATCGCACATTTCCAGTAAAGCGTCATCTTGTGGATAGTGAGAGATACGGATGAAGTTGGCTCCCATTTCCTTCATCAATTTTATGTCGCGACGATGCATTTCATCCGTTAGTGCCACCCCAATGGGTTTCTGGTCCTGGTGACGGCAAATGCCACGTAGCTTATAAGGCTTTCCGTTGAGGGAGAATCCTCTTTCACCATCAAAACTAAACCAGCGGAAGCCGGTATAGTGGTTACTTTGGTCAAGAACCGTTTTAGTCTTTTTATCACGTAGGATACTTTCCACTCTGTAAAGATGAGGTGTTTCCGGAGTCCATAACTGAGGAGATAAGATTGGAGAGGTCTCAGAACGGAAAGAATACTGTTCTCCGGCCTTGATTTGTATGGACTGTTTCAGGCTCTGGGCAATGCTTCCATTAGGGTGATATATGATGTGTTCCAGTTCGAGTAATGCTTTCTGGGTAGCGTCATTCTTTATATCTCCACGGATAAGTATTGTTCCTTTTTCCTCGGATACCTTGGGGGTACTGATGAAAATTCCTTCCGAGCCATAATTCGTCAGATGGAAATGTTGTTTCGAGACAGCTGTGAGCCATACATCCCGATATATGCCGCCAAAGAATGTAAAGTCACCTGAAATAGGAGGGATATCCTGACGGGAATTATCTACACAAACAGCAAGAGAGTTGGGAGTATTCAATGAGCAAAATGGGGTAATATCGAATGTGCAGGCGGTATATCCTCCGGTATGTTCACCTACCTTTTTCCCATTGATATAAATGGTGGCTGCTTTGCTGGTAGCATCCAGTTTTAGAAATATCTGTTTTTCTTTCCAACCTTGCGGTATTGATATTTGCCGGCGATACCAGCCTGTTCCCCGATAGTAATCCTTTTCAGTGTAAGCATCCGTATTCCAGGTATGTGGCAGATGGACGGATGTCCAGTTTGCATCATTGAAAGCACTATCTATTGCTGTAGGGCATTCTCCTTGTAAGAATTTCCAGCTGTCATTGATGGTTTTACTTTCTCGTTGTGCCTGTACAGTTGTCAGGAATAATAGAGATAGGGCGGTAGTAGCTATCCTGTGGAAAGCTGTCTGTCTGGATGTGTTTTCTTTCTTTTTCATGGTAAGATAATTAACCTTATTGCTAACTTAGTCTGGATGGGAAAAACTTGTTATTTTAATCTTACTTGATAAAGTGAGGATATGGCTGTAATATAGAGCTTATCCCCGCTTATCAATAAGGATGTCGGGCGTTCGGGCACCTCTATTGTTCCTATAGGTTTGCTTGTAGAATCGAAAATAGAGATATCTCCGTTTGCTACATATACATTGCCGGTTTGGTCTGTTACTACACTACGGTCACCTCCATCTGCAAATATATGACTATGTTGTAAGAAACCTTGGGCATCTGTTTCCGAATGAATAACTCGTTGGTGATACTCATCCAGTGTATAGATTGTTTCTCCCGGAACGGCTTCCACTATAGATGAACAACGGAACAGGTCTTCATAATATGGAATAATAGTTACTCCATCCGGAGCCACAAAGCAGTGAGTTGGTTTTCTACCACCGTAATATTCATTTTGGGTAATAGTCCGGTTGGCTAAATAACATACCTTCTGAGGCTTCTGTACTTGTGACATGTCTACTAAAGGAAGTACCTGAAAGCTATCATCTGCATTTTCAGGGCGGATTGAATAAAGCTTGGGAACATAGGTGAATCCCCATAAGCCACCCGATCCACGCCATCCGAATAATGGCTGGTTGTCATTGCGTGTATCATCGTTTTTATAACCGGGTTGGGATATGTATTTGGTGACAACAATCAGGTTGTCCTGCGTATCACAGGTCAGTGCCACTGCATTCCAAGGGAAATCGGCAATGGAAGTCACTTGCCCACTTTTAATATCCAGTTTGTAGATACGTCGTATGCGATACTCGCAGAAATAGATATTGCCCTGGCTGTCTTTGGTCAATCCGTCAATAAATTCAAAGCCGGTGACTATAATCTCAGCTTTTCCTATTACATTGTTCAATGAGTATTTTCGCTTCTCTTTACCTGTCAGTTGCAATCGTGCCAGTTCCCAACGACGTGCTTCATGCCGGCTATTTACATCATACAGACTGGCATTGGACGTAAACTTCACGCGGGCATGGGCATAATTATGCAGATTGAGAAATTCAATATCTTTGCAATTCCAGGTGCGTATGGCCGATGGATAAGACTTCAACATACGTGATACACGGTAAGAATAGAAATTAGCGAAAGTCAGGTTCCGGCAATCAATCAAATCCAATGGCTGTGTGTCGACACCTTCAGCTTCTACCTCAAACTGAAAATCATAGATTTTCCAGTTGGCAACGTTGCGAAAGATCGCTTCATTACGTAAGTGATGTTCCAGCGACATTCCATAGATGCGTCCGGGCGTCTCAGTATGGCTCACATAAAGACCTGCCGAGCTATATTCGTTAGCCGTCCATAAATCCCGGAAAGTACCTCCGCCTCCATTAGTTATCCATAAACTCCAATGCTGGTTATCCCAGGCACGGGTTATCAGGTCATGAGTTTCCGGGGTTACAGGCATAGGCTTTTCTAATGGATTGGCTGCACTTTGCCCGTTATAGAAGAAGCGGTTCTTATCATGTCCGCTGAATTTTACATCGTATAAGTACGAACCTTCACCTGCCATCCATTTACAATTTACAGCCCGATAATTATATGCATCAGCGTTGAGGAAGATACCACATACGATATTAGTACCTCCTTTCGGAGTCGTTAACTGTGCCTGAGGTGCGCCAAAGCCACTAAATGCAGGATTACCGCCTAATGTTAGCAGGATGGTGGTTCCGGGGTGTAGCCCGATTATATTTGTATTCGGCTCTAAAACTAATGGATCTTTGACCACATACCAGCCTTGCGGAATATAGATATTCGTATATTTCTTTATGGCTTCCCGGAAGATTTCCGTGTCATCACTAAAACCGTCTCCTTTGGCACCCAAATCCCGGATATTAACCCAATGATTCATTGTGGGAAGCATTGGAGTATCACCGACATCCAGTGGGATGATACTTTCGATAGGTACGATTTCAGCTTCACGTACTATCTGGGGAATATCTTCGAGGCTGTTGGCATTGAAGCCATAAGTGAAACGAGTAATCTGGTAAGCCTTTCCCTTACCGGATACCTGTTCATTTGTAGAACGTTCCAGAGAAAATACCGGAACATTTTTGCACTGTATACCCCGAAGATTGATTTGTGTAGCTGCATTGCCTGCATCCGTCAGAATGAGTCCCGTTCGTTTTACATTTTCAAAGATGCAATCTTCCATAAACAGGCGATCGGGTGCATTTTCTTTAATCTCTACAGCTACGGGTACATTCTTTACTTTCATGCGTACGATAGTCAATCCACCTTCATTAGTCAGAATCGCACTTTTACGCTGTCCTTCAAAATAACTGTTGAGCAACATAATGGGCCATCCCGGGGCTGATTTATCCGTATCAATACCATATTCTCCTCCAAAGACGGATACGTTTTCCAGATGATTACCTGCATCTACAATTCCTGCACGTCCTTTTCCTACGTGAATCGTCACATTGGAGATGGAACAATGCTGGGCAAAATGGGCGCGAATTCCTGAAGAATTCGGATTCCCATCTTCAATACGAATATCTGCATTTAGTAACGAACTATAAAAAGTTCCGGCATTAGCGTCACTCACTGGACGTTCAGAACGGTAGTTCGCGCTGATGAACCAGAAAAGATACTTTCCTTTATTTGTTTCATGCGTCACTTCCTGGAAGCCGGGTGAATTTTTACCAAGGACGAATACCGGACGTTTGGTCCCATATCCAATGAGACGTACCCCTGAAGGTATATATATCGTTTTACTAAGTTTATAAACTCCTTCGGGTACAAAAAGAATACCGCAACCCGATTCTTTATGTTTGGCGGTATTCAGTGCTTCTTGCAGAGCATCAGATACGTCCGTGCTTCCATCTGGTTTGATAGGGAAGTATTCCGGAGTAAAATATACGGCTGCAGAGTCCCCCGGTCGGTCGGTGAAGACCGACCGGGGATTTTGAGCTTGTATTCCTCCTGCGAGGATCACAATTAAAAAGAAAATATGGATTCTGATACGATTCATGTGCATGAGATTACAACGGGTAACGTTTGATGCTAACCGTCATTTTACCACTATCATCAATTTTGTTCACATATACATAAGCGGCATACTTGCCATTTGCTGTTTTCATAAATGCACCGTCATCCTTACTGAATGTCAACGCATAATCAACTGCCGCGCCGAGATCCAAACTCTGGAAGTCAACATCGTCAATGTAAACATTGGGCGCTTCACCTTTCAGCTGTGCGTCACGTACATTGGCACGTTTTTCCATAGGGGTCTTATTGGTGGCTCCGGCAGGAACAATTCCTGCAATAGCAATGTATTTCGGGTCGGTACCTGGCGATACGAATGAATGCTTATAATCGTAGCCATTCAATTTGGCCTGATAAATGTAAATAAAGTCGATTTTGCTTGCCAGACTTTGGGTGGTTACTTCTTCTTTTGTATAAGCTTTCATGTCTTCAATAGAGAAATAACAGGCTCCTTCATTACCCAATTCAATGAGTCGTTTCATGTCCATCTTAGAAACAGGGTAAGACGGGGTACTGTAAGAAGCCTTGGCGCCTGTGCTGGAAGTTGATGAGAAAGTGAAAGAGATATTCTTTCCTTTAGCTTCTGCAGGTACCACGTATGCATAGCGTACAGTAGCAGCGATCAGTGATGCTTGGCTGGTACCGAAAGCCACTGCCGGATTCATATAGTGTTCATCTACTTTATCCATCATAGTGGCAGTAGATGTGGCACCATTCGTGGAAGCGTCCTTTACTGTTTGTACTGGAACATCATCCCCTGCCTGATACGTCACTCCATTTACCACCAGTTTGTTTCTTGCAGTGAACCAGGAGTTGAGCTCAAATCCTGTACCTTCGGCTCCTGAGATAGAAGCCCTTGCTTCGGCTTGACCCAACTGTCCCATCTGGGCACCCATGGCATAAGCGAACTCTATTTTTTCACCTGCGATAGCAGGAGCAACTGTCTTTTTAATCAGATCGTTTCTCAGCGTAGAATCATCGTCATCGCTACATGAAAAACAGGAAAGTGCAATGGCAGACAGCATTACATATTTCAGTAGTTTCATAAATAGTCTCCTTTTTTAAAGTTGATACTGTTTAAAATTATTCTCCCTGTAAAGCTACAGTAATAGTATAAGTCCTCTTCACCTGGCGGTTACCCGAAATAACCGTATATTCACGTGATTGACTAAAGTCGATCCATGAACCCATAGAAGGGGTTACAATGCAATCTTTAGCTACAGAACAGTGAGGTTTAACATGCTTCAGATTGGTTCCGAATTTGGCTACAGCTGTAACTATACCTTTCGTGGCATCTGTTTCTATATCCTGAATATTGGTTTCAACCAATACATTACGATCGTCCGGACCTCTCAACTCGAAGTTGGACATATAGCATTCTTCACTGTCGGTAATCAACAAATTGTTGTCATCCAACGGGGCGTCCCCGCAAGCTTGTATCAGGAGGCATACAAACAAAAGACTTAGTATTCTATATACACTTTTCATAAATGTTCGTTCTTGTTTTAAATAAGTATTGTTTTTCAAGCTGAGTATTAATACCATGGGGTATTTTGAGTCAACTTCGGATTACGGCTTCTTTCACCTTCCGGAATCTGATAAATATAGTATTTCTGGAAGTCGCGTTCGGAAGCATTTTTGAACTCGTCACGGAGTCTGGTTCCTTTAGTGTCATACAGCGTCTGCCCATCACTATTCGGTTCACCCCATATTTCGTTGACTTTTCTCCAGCGGCGGATGTCGAACGGACGATGCCCTTCGGTAGCTAATTCTACGATGCGTTCTTGCTCGATAGCCTTAAAGAACTCTTCTTTATTAGCATACTTACTTTCTTTCAATCCCGGCAGGTTGCCTCTGTTACGGATTTGGTTGATTAATCCTACTAATTCCTGTGATGGACCATCTGTTTCATTTACGGCTTCACAATACATCAGGTAGACGTCAGCAAGACGCATCAGATAGAAATCCTGAGGACCCTGTGTACGTTCGGCAATACCTACTTGGCGTACCCATTTACGGTAGATATAACCAGTCTGACTGCTGGCATCGTTATTGATAAAGCCTTTGGATTCTTCGCCTCTAACTCCAAACATCCAAGTCAGGCTATCACCAATGGACATGCCGTCCAGAGCTACCTTAATCATTTTCTCACCATTCCATAAGATAGTACTTCTCATACGCCAGTCACGATTTTCGTAACTTTTGCGGTTCCATGCGCCGTTTTCCTGATTTTCCTGATTGTTTAAGATTAACTCAGGTAAGAAATCTCCTGTAATAGTCGATTGATAACGGTTTACCAGGCGATTAGTCGGCATAATCCAGCATTGCGCATTGGCTGTAGAACGTGTTCCGAAATCACGTAATAAGCTTTCTCCTTGGCCGTCACCCAAGTTAGGACCTCCATATTGAAGAGAAAATATGATTTCCTGGCAATACTCATTGTCATATTGGAATAACTTCCAATAGTTGGGAGTCTGATACTCTCCCGGGTCACCATTGCCGAAAAGTTTCAGATCATAGTCATAGATCACTTTCTTGAAGTCGGCGGCAGCTCGTTTATAGTATTCCTGAGCTTCGCTTGTGCTTTGCTGGAAATCTTTCAGTTCCGGCCAACCGTTTTTCTTCCAAGATGCCCAGTAAAGCTCTATTTTACCTTTGAAAGCCAAAGCAGCTACTTGAGTTGCCCGTCCGGCCTCGCCACCACTTACGCTTGCAGGCAGTTTCTCGTAAGCATATTGCAAGTCTTGCAGAATATCATCCTTGATGGTTGCAATAGGAATACGTTCCAAAGAACAAGCTTCAGCATCTCCTGAGAGTACATGGCGATAGTAAGGCACATCACCCCAGTTCTCAATCAGGCGGAAGTAAGCTAATGCGCGAAGAAAATAGTTTTCAGCATTGATGCGTTCTAGAGAAGTCCGGGTGGTGGCATTCCCCTCTATTTCAATCATCCGCTCTATGTTCTGGATAGTAAAGTTAGCGCGGTTGATAGTTTTATAGGCATTGTTCCACATAGATGAAAATCCGCTTGTTACCCAGGCGGCAGGACTCCATCCCGTGATACTTCCGATACTTTTGCCACGGGTATTTTGAAATTCACCCTGTCCGTCGTAATAATAATCGGTAGCATACAAGTCACGGATAGCATTGTAGACCCCGTAAGTGGATGACAAAGCATCATCTGTGCTTTTCCAGAAGAGGTCTGAAGATACTTCTGTAGTCGGCTGTCTGTCCAGTAAATCACTTACGCAAGATGACATTGTTCCGACCAGTCCGGCAAATAATATATACTTAATGTATTTCATATTCGTTTTCTAATTTAAGGTGGTTATCAAAATTCAACATTAATACCGATAGAATAGGTTTTAACCAAAGGATAGAGGTCATTGGCATCCGATCTATTGTATTGCTGATTCCAACTACTGATAGATTTCTCCGGGTCAACACCTTTCCACGGGGTTATTGTGAAAACATTTTCTGCAGATAGATAAATACGGGCACGTTCAAATGAAATCTTTTTCAGTAACTTGGTTGGGATTGAATAACCTATCTGCAAGTTTTTCAGACGTACATAATTCATGTTTTCCGCCCAGAAAGTGCTTTCCGTTCTGTTATAGGAGCCTCCGCTACCTGTAACCAGCCTTGGCATGGAAGCATTACGATTATCCAATGACCAGGTGTCATTCCAGTGGAAACTCTGGAAAGCATAACGGTCGGAGGGTACACTTACATTATTAAGATCGTCCAACCACATGTCTGCGCGACCATAACTACCTTGGAACAATGCCTGGATATCGAAACCTTTATATCCTCCTGTCAGAGTGATGCCAAATTGTCCGAGTGGAGTTTCACGATACTTATCTTTCCATGCTTTTTTATCTTTATCATCGATTTGTCCGTCGCCATTCAGGTCTTTAATCAGGATGTCACCGGGTGCGGTATAGTTACCTTGATAGGGAGCATTATAGATCTGGTTCCAAGATTGTACCAATCCGGGGTAGGCCTCATAAATATACAGGAAGTGATAAGGCATGTTTAATGCTGTCCAACCTCTGTCAAGATGATCACCCCATTCTTCCAGTTTGTTCACATTGTAAGAAGCATTCACGTTGATGCTGTAATCCAATTTTCCAACTTTGGAACGCCAAGTAATATTGGCTTCAATACCACGATTGCGCAAGTCGGCGATATTTACACGGGGTGCGTCATATCCGGAAAGGATAGAAGAAATGCTGGAGCCACGAATCATACCGGTGGTGAAACGATCGTACCAATCAAGTTCAGCCGTCAGTTGGTTGTTGAATAAACCAAGGTCCAGACCCACATTGATGACACGTGTTGATTCCCAGGAAAGATCCTGGTTGATCATTTTACTGGCACTGAATCCTTGTACTAGCTTACCATTCATGATGTAATTAGTCGTTTTCATCGTTTCCTTTTGTTCATAACGGCCTACACCGGAGTTATTACCCAATGTACCGTAAGAAGCACGGAACTTGGCATTGCTGATAACTTTCTTCAGTGGTGCGAAGAATGTTTCTTCAGAAATACGCCAGCCGATTGCTCCTGAGGGGAAGAAACCCCACTGATGCCCTTTGGCAAAACGGGAAGAACCATCCGAACGGAAATTGAATTCAAACAAATATTTGTCGAACATTGCGTAATTAACGCGACCGATAAAAGAACGTAAGCCTTCTGATTCGGATCTACCCCAGTTGGTTTGTTGTGCAGCTGAGGCTGCATTCAGTTCTTCGAGGCTTGAATGGAGTCTGTCTTTTCTCCAGGCGCCGAGTTGACGATCAGACCAGAATTCTTCAGCAGCATTGAACATTGCAGTGATGTGATGTCCCGGAGCGATTTCACGGTCATAGCTGATTCTACCTTGGAATAATGTTTTATACCCTTCATAATTAGAGTCGGTAATACCATCTCCTCCGTTGTCCGGCATTTCACGGGCTACCGTATTACTCTGGAAATTCCATTGTTTTAAAGGATTCTGAACAGCTTTTGAGAATTGATTGTAATATCTCAATGCATAGCTTACATTCAGTTTCAGGCCTTTCAGAGGTTCCCATTCCGCATAAGCATTTCCATTGAATTCCTTGCGGGAGGTAGTTGTACGGTATGCTTCATATTCGGCAGCTACGTTACCGGCAGCAGAGTTTTCACCATAAGCCATGGCACCACCATATTCGCCCGTTTCAGGATGCTTGTTCAATATACCAGATACTGCATATTTCAAACCGGCATTTTCCAAACCACTTCCACGGGGAGCAGTTGTTTCGGACCATTGGCCGTCTGACTTCATACCGATTTTAAAGTTGTCCCGAATTTTATAATCCAGGTTGAAACGCATATTGTAGCGGCTGTAGTCATTATGAATCTGCAATCCTTTCTGATCCATAATACCGATTGATGCGTAGAAATTCATTTTGTCCGAACCACCTGAAGCCGAAATAGTCTGGTTGAGTGTACCACCTGTGCGGAACATCTCATCAAATTGGTCGGTGTTGGGAAACAGAATAGGGTCCACCATACTCATGGCCATCCATTGCTCCACTGTTCCTTGGCGGAAGTTGGTTGAACTGTTTCCTGTGCCGGCAGCCCGCATGTGCATAGTTAGTGCGCGAGAGTAGTCATTCATGTAGTCGTAGAACTCTACCGGGCTTGCCCAGGCATAAGAACCATTATAAGTAATCTTTGCCTTACTCTGTCCCAGACCGTTTTTGGTGGTAATCAGAATAACACCATTAGCAGCACGCGAACCGTAAACGGCTTATGAAGCAGCATCTTTCAATACGGAAATGCTTTCGATATCATTCATATTGATACGGTTGATGTCAACATCAGGCATACCATCCACTACAATGAGCGGGTCGGAGTTATTGATAGAACCTAAACCGCGCACTTTCAGTGATGCTCCATCGGAACCTGCAAACCCAGTAGATTGGTTTACCACCAATCCCGGCACTAAACCGGAAAGCCCGGAGGATACATTGGAAATGGAACGGCTGGCAATTGCTTCATCAATCTTCACTGCTGATACCGACCCGGTCAGGTTAACCTTTTTCTGGGTACCATAACCAATCACTATAACTTCGTCCAATGCTTGTGAGTCTTCGTTGAGGGTTACAACGATATTTGTTTTGCCTTTCAGGGCAACCTCTTGTGTAGTGTATCCGATGAAGGATATCACAAGAGTGGCATTTGTTGAGGCATCAATGCTAAAATGACCGTCAATGTCTGTGATAGTACCACCTGTACCTCCTTTGATGGTGACATTAGCGCCGATAATCGTTTCTCCTGTGTTATCTTTTACCGTACCGGTAATCTTGGCTTGCTGTGCCGAGACGCTTCCGATACCAATAAAGACTAATAGGAATACCAAAAAATGTTTCATATAGCTTAAATTTAAATGAATAATAAAAGGTTAATTTCATGTAAGAACTGAGGGCTTTTACTTCTTAAGGTGGAAGTGGATTTATATGCCCCTCTTTAAGATGTGTGATTCATAAGTATTACTTCATAGGCGTCCTTTCTCTTTTAATGGTTAATATGCTTTTCTAAATCGTTTTATAAAGTGATGGCAAATATATCGGTCTTTCATACTCGCATTGGAAATATGGCTACATCTTAGCTACATCAGTATTGCTTGCTGACTACATCAATACTTTCTCTGTGTAAAATTAATGTATTGATTATTAATTATATAAATGGATGTTTTGAGTTTAAAAGACTACTTCTCTTTTTCTCAAAGAATAGAGTGTTATTCATCAGAAAGATCTTATCTTTGCTTCTACGAAACCAAAAGTTGACCGCTATGAAACTAAAGACGTATGCTACATTCTTTTTTCTTCTCTTATTGTGCTCATCATTGAGTGCCGGTTGGCAACGGCCGATAACAAACTATACACGCCATGCTTATAAAGCCGGTAATCAGAATTGGGGGTTACACCAACATGAAAATGGCTGGATGTATGTGGCCAATACCAATGGACTGTTGGAGTTTGATGGCGCTGGATGGAATCTTTATCCCATGCATAATGCAAAAGCCCGTGCTATGAAAATAGGAAATGACGGACGGATTTACATCGGTGGAATCGGTCGTTTTGGCTATTTTACTCCGAATCGTTTGGGAGGGTTAGATTATACTTGTCTTTCGGATAGTTTGCCTCCTAACTCTTCTATAGGTGTTATCTGGAATATTCTGCAGGATAAAAACCGAATCTGTTTTCAGTCGGATCGTAGCTTGTTTTATTGGGAAAATGACCATTTGGAGTATCTGGAATGTAGCGGTGAAATATATACTTCTTCTATCGTATACAATAAATTTTATATAGGTGCTGCCGAAGGATTACTCATTCTTGATGGGAAAGACTTCACTGTAGTACCCGGTTCGGAGATATTGGGAAGAATTTCCAGTTTGTTACCTTATAACGGTAAGGTTCTGATAGCTACCCGCTATAACGGACTCTTTACTTATGATGGTGAAAAGATCGAGAAATATACTTGTGCGGCAGATGAGTTCATGAAGAAAAACCGTGTGTTTTGTGCAGCTCTTAATCATTCTTTGTTGGCCATAGGCTCTGTACAAGACGGGGTGTGCTTATTGAATCTTGAAAAAAATGAGATCGATGTCATATCTATTAGTAGCGGATTACAGAATAAAACAGTGCTTAGTATGGCTTTTGGTACACAGGAAAATCTTTGGTTAGGACTGGATAATGGAATTGACTATATTCATTTGAATTCTCGTATATCCTCTTTATATGGCAACAAGCCGGTTATAGGTTCGGGATACACTTCTTATCTCTATCGGGATAAACTATATTTAGGAACCAACCAGGGACTGTATTATACCGTGCCTTCTGTAGATTTGAATCAGACGATACCAATGGAGTTTATTCCTGGTACGGGTGGTCAGGTGTGGTCGTTTCTGAATCATGATGATAAGCTGTTCTGTGCTTCGGATAATGGCATTTTTGTAATAGATGGTGCTAATGTGGAACATCTGGATGGCTTGAGGGGGACGCGTCTGCTCGTATCTCTCAGCCACCGACCGGATGTGTTGATTGTGGGAACATATGGCAAATATAGCGGACTACATTTGTTGCAGAAGGAATCCGGAAAGTGGAAAGTAGCCGGCCGGCTTCGGAACTTTACCTATTCTGCAAAAAGTCTTTTGGCTGAGAAAACAGGTAATGTATTATGGATTACTAATAAGGATAGAGGTGTCTGTCGCCTTCAACTGTCTGATGACTTGAAAGAAGTCATAAATTTGAAGAACTATAATAACCATTCTTTTCCTACGGGATATGATGCTTGCCTGGCTCAGATAAACAATGAAACCGTAGTGGTGTCACACTATGGCTTATGGCGTTATAATCAGGTTACGGATAGCTTGGAAGAGTATTCGGAGCTGGAATCTTTATTGGATGGGAAGACTTCCTATACTTATCTTACTACAGATATTTCGCATAATATGTGGTATGTAGTGGGCGGAGCATTGAAACTGTTGCGCTATGATGCCATGAAAAATACTTATTATAAGAATCCTCATGAGTCTTTTCTGAAAGGTTCGTTGATTGAAAATAATGAGAGTGTAAATATATGTGACGATCAGGCGGTAGTAGGCACAGAAGAAGGTTTCTCATTGGTAAGTCTTTCTCCGGTTACTACGGATGTTACGCCATTGTCTTTGCAGATTCGTCGGGTATATCTGACCGGACAACGTGACTCGTTGATCTATGGGCGTAGTTACCGGTATGATGATTCACCGGTGATTATTCCTTATCATCACAACTCTCTTCGTATTCAGTACAATGTGAATACCTATGATCCTTCCCAGGCATCCCTTTATTCATTCCGCCTCAGTAATGGTAGTGATAAAGGTCAATGGAGTGAGTATAGCGAGAATAGCGTGAAGGAATTTACAGGTTTGCACGAAGGGAAATATGTATTTAGTGTAAAGCTGATGACAGATAAAGATCAGGAACTGGTGATTACGAGTTTTGCTTTTGAGGTATTGCCTCCCTGGTATCGTGCATGGTGGAGTTATCTGATCTATGCTGTCATGTTAAGTGGCTTGCTCTACTATATATATTATCGTATTGCCGATAGCCGCAAGCGCCGCCTTCACGGTTTCGAGCCTTGTTTCAAGGTCTTCTTGCTCTTCGTCGGTATAGTTGCCTTCAAAGTCACGCAGAGCACCTTCCAGAGCTTTTTCCGCTGTCTCAAGGGCTTCCTTGTCTTCAAGCTTCACATTGTCCTTGGTGATGCCGTCAACCGCCTTGATC
>ERZ773148.2029-NODE-2029-length-16089-cov-3.581078_pt1 | contig 16089 bp, 9 predicted proteins | sample MGYA00580846_ERZ773148 | MGnify/ENA primary metagenome ERZ773148 (study PRJEB29015, sample SAMEA2737879) | human gut metagenome | biome: human gut; feature: human-associated habitat; material: faeces | place: China | collected 2012 ... | reverse complement strand
GGATCTGCGTGATAAGACATTCCGCAATGTCGTACAGTACTCCAATGCAGAGATGGATCGTTTTTCAACGGCATCCCTGATTACGAGAACAACCAATGATGTACAGCAGATTCAGATGGTAATCGTGCTGATGCTTCGTATGGTTTTATATGCGCCAATTCTTGGTATCGGCGGTGTTATCAAGGTATGGCAGACAGGTGCCGGAATGGGCTGGGTAATCGGTCTTGCCGTTGCGGTTATTATGGCACTCGTGCTGTTTTTAATGGTTGTTGCTATGCCGAAGTTTAAATTAATGCAGAAGCTGGTTGACGGTGTCAACTTAGTTTCAAGGGAAATTCTTACCGGACTTTCCGTTATCCGTGCATTCGGAAGGGAAAAAAAGGAAGAAGAACGTTTTGATGAAGCCAATAAAAAACTGACAAAGACGATGTTATTTACCAACCGTGTCATGACATTTATGATGCCTTGCATGACCTTTATTATGTACGGACTGACGGTTCTGATTGTATGGGTTGCAGCACATAAGATTGATAACGGCAGTATGCAGGTCGGTGCAATGACCGCATTTATTACGTATGCAATGCAGATTGTCATGTCTTTCTTAATGCTGACAATGATGTCTATTATGCTTCCGAGAGCGGCTGTTGCGGCAGACAGAATTGATGAAGTATTAACTGTAAAATCTGAAATTGTAGACCCTGAAAAGCCGGAAACACTTGAAAAGAAGGAAGGGGTTGTATGCTTTAACCATGTGAGCTTTAAATATCCGGGTGCGGAACACAATGCCCTTGAAGATATTGATTTTGTGGCTGAACCGGGTAAGACAACGGCGATTATCGGCAGTACGGGCTGTGGTAAATCAACGCTTGTAAACTTAATACCAAGACTTTACGATGTTACGGAAGGTTCGGTGACAATCGACGGACACGATATCCGTAACATTACCATGAATGAACTGCGTGATGAACTCGGCTTTGTGCCGCAGAAAGGTGTGCTGTTTTCCGGTACGATTGCAAGCAATCTCCGTTATGGCAGAGAAGATGCAACCGATGAAGAAATCCGTGAAGCGGCTGAAATTGCCCAGGCATCGGATTTTATTGAAGAAAAAAGTGCAAAATATGACAGTCCGATTGCACAGGGCGGTTCTAACGTATCCGGTGGACAGAAACAGCGTCTGTCGATTGCAAGAGCCATTGCAAAGAATCCGAAGGTCTTCATTTTTGATGACAGTTTTTCCGCACTCGATTTAAAGACCGATGCGGCACTCCGTAAGGCACTGGCAGAAAAGGTATCCGACAGCACGGTTATTATTGTTGCACAGCGAATCAGTACGGTGCTTCATGCAGAGCAGATTCTTGTCATGGATGAAGGCAGAATCGTCGGCAGGGGAACACATGAAGAACTGCTTGCAAACTGCGAAGTATACCGCCAGATTGCAAAATCGCAGATGTCAGAAAAGGAACTCGGACTTGCGGGTGATACAGAAAGGGAGGAACAGTAATTTATGGAAAATAAAGATGTAAAAATGCCTCCGAAGACAAGAGGACCGATGAGAGGACCTGGCAGAGGCATGATGCCCGGAGAAAAAGCTAAAGACTTTAAAGGGTCTATCGGCAAATTACTTGCGTATCTTGGAAATTACAAAATCGGCATTATCGTAGTGATGATTTTTGCGGCGTGTGCGACCGTGTTTAACGTTGTCGGTCCAAAGGTTTTAGGTAAAGCTACGACAGCACTTTCCGAAGGGCTGATGAATAAAATCAACGGCACCGGCGGTATGGATTTTAACTATATCGGAAAAGTCCTTTTATTTGTGCTGGGATTATACAGCATCAGCGCCGTTTTCAGCTTTGTACAGGGCTGGATTATGACGGGGATTACACAGAAGCTGTGTTACCGGTTAAGGAAAGAAATTTCCGAAAAAATTAACCGTATGCCGATGAAATATTTTGAAAGCAGAACTTACGGTGAAGTATTATCGCGTATTACCAATGATGTAGATACTCTCGGAATGGGATTAAACCAGAGCGTTACAACGATTATTACATCGGTTGCAACCATGATTGGTGTGCTTGTCATGATGTTAAGCATTTCACCGCTGATGACACTGATTGCCATTGTCATTCTGCCGGTGTCAGCCGGACTGATTTCATTTGTTGTAAAGAAATCACAGAAATATTTTAAGACACAGCAGGAATATTTAGGTCATATCAACGGACAGATTGAAGAAACCTACGGCGGACATACCGTTGTAAAGTCTTTTAACAAAGAGGCTTCTATGGTTAAGCAGTTTGACGAAACCAATACGGTATTGTATAAATCCGCATGGAAATCGCAGTTCCTATCCGGAATGATGCAGCCGATTATGAATTTTGTCGGAAACTTAGGCTATGCCTGTGTGGCATTAACCGGAGGTCTTCTTGCAATTCAGGGCGCGATTACAATTGGTGATATTCAGGCATTTATCCAGTATGTTAAGAATTTCACACAGCCGATTACACAGATTGCACAGGTTATCAATCAGGTACAGTCTATGGCAGCAGCCTCCGAGAGAGTATTCGAGTTCTTAGAGGAGGAAGAAGAAGACCAGTTTGCGCAAAATCCGGTACGCTTAGATAAAATCGAAGGCTGTGTGGATTTTGAAAATGTACACTTTGGTTATAAAGAAGATCAGACAATTATCAATGATTTTACCGTACATGTAAAACCGGGTCAGAAGGTTGCCATTGTCGGTCCTACAGGTGCCGGTAAGACAACGATTGTGAAGCTGCTCATGCGTTTTTACGATGTCGGCAGCGGTGCTATTTTAGTAGACGGACACAATATCAAGGACTTTAACAGACGGGAATTAAGAGATGCGTTTGGCATGGTGCTTCAGGATACATGGCTGTATAAGGATACCATTATGGAAAATATCCGTTACGGAAGACTGGATGCAACCGATGAAGAAGTTATTGCGGCGGCAAAAGCAGCGCATGCACACCACTTTATTGAAACCCTGCCGGGTGGCTATCAGATGGAATTAAATGAAGATGCAAGCAACGTTTCACAGGGACAGAAGCAGCTGCTTACAATTGCGAGAGCAATTCTTGCAGACAATCCGATTCTGATTCTGGATGAAGCGACCTCTTCTGTGGATACCCGTACAGAGATTCAGATTCAGAATGCAATGGATAACCTGATGAAGGGCAGAACGAGCTTTGTCATTGCTCACCGTCTGTCTACGATTAAGGATGCAGACGTGATTCTTGTCATGAAGGACGGCGATATTGTAGAACAGGGAAATCATGAAGAACTTCTTGCAAAGGGCGGCTTCTATGCAGACCTTTACAATTCACAGTTTGATGAGGCAGAAAGCGCGTAAGATACGGGCATTTTGATAAAAAATGGAAGTTATTAAAGATGAATATTTAAAATATTAATTCAAAACAAAGAGTAAAAAGGAGAAACAGCCTGGCAGAGGTTTTTTCTCCTTTTTTCACGGATAGTCCTTGCAAAACTTTAGAATTTCTGTATACTTGAAATGTTAGGTGTTTTCATGGCAGAGCCGGAGGGATTTGATGAAACAGATTGCGTGGGTAAAAGTTATCCAAAACAAATATGTAAAAAGATGTATGAGTATTGTGGGAATTGTAATCGTTTTACTGGGTGCCATGCTGTTATATCATATTACAGGTTTAAGAAAAAATGAATATACAAAAAAGGAGCCATTGCTTTTAAACTGGACTGTTGTCAGTGAAAATCAGACGGATACGGATGTGGATTTGAATACATTCCGCTTTGATAATATTTTAACAGACAAAAAGACAATATATTTATCCCGTACTTTTGTGGATAAAGGGCAGTTTCAATCACCGGTACTTGTGGTTCAGACGCATAATGCAACGTTACGTGTCTTTGTGGACGGAGAATGTATTTACAGTTCCGGGCTGGAGCGGTATGATTGCGGGAAAATGGTTGGAAGCGGCATGCACAGCATTGCTATGCCTAAAGATGGAGAACAGCATGAACTGATGCTGGAATTTAAGGCAAACGGTGATTCTTATGTTACCCGGATGAACGATATTTATATTACTGATTATGCAACAATTTACACTGATTTTTTAGTGACCAACAGAGTTACTTATGCACTTAGTGTCTGCCTTTTGTTTATCGGATTTGTCCTGCTTTTGCTTGGGATGGTTATGATGCTGACGCGGACCTGGTTTACACGTTTGATATCACTGGGAATTTTCTCGCTGATGGTAGGTTTATGGACGATGGGAAAATATAATATCCTACAGATTTACCGGGTACCGATATGGCTGTGTACCTTTATTGAGTATGCCAGCATGTATATCGGTCCGCCGTCTCTGCTGCTTTTTTTCAGGGATTATCCGAAAAAAGCAGACAGCAAATGGATAACGTGGATGTATTACATAATTTTCTGGGTAGATAGCGGTGTGACGGCACTTTTATTTGTGCTTCATTTTTCAGGTGTCTGGCATCTTCCGCATATGCTTCGGCTGGAACAGGCATTTGTAGCAATTGTCTGTGTTTATCTGATTATATTAATGATTGCCTGTGTCAGAAAGGGAAACCGGCAGAGCAGACTGGTTATCTGCGGTGTGATTTTGTTTTTGCTGTGTATCGGAGCGGAATGGTCAGGTTATATGGCAGGAAAATACTGGGGTCATGAAATGTCATGGACAACAGGATTTTCATCTTTGGGAACTGTGATTCTGATTAGTATTTTACTGCTCTCATTAAGCTGGGATATTGCGGGAAAAATGGTCGACGAAAAAGAACAGGCAGTTCTTTATAAAATGGCATATACGGACAATCTGACGGGACTTTATAACCGCCGCTTTTGTGAAGAACGATTAAAATCATATTGTTATAATAACATTCCATTTACAATTTTTAATTTTGATATGAATGGGCTGAAAGCCACGAATGATACCCATGGGCATAGCAGTGGGGATAAGCTGATTAAGGGGTTTGCGGATATTTTAACAAAGACGTTTGGGGACAAAGGTATCGTTGGCAGAATGGGCGGCGATGAATTTATTGTAATTGTAGAAAACATCGAAGAACTTAATTGTCAGGAAGAAATCCGACATTTTCAAAAAATTATGAGTGAGGCAAATAAAGCACAAAGTGGGTATGTTTACAGTACGGCATACGGCTATGCAGACAGTTCTGAAATTGTGTCAGACGGTGAAATACGCGATGTCAACATGGTTTACAGACTGGCGGATAACCGCATGTATGAGAATAAAAAGACATGCCATGATGCAAGAAAATAGTTAGAAAGTGGAAGGAACAAAGGAATTTATGAATAGGACTTACGACAAATTTCAGGTAGTATTACTAAGCGAAGTAAAAGGGAAAGACAGCAATGCGTTTATTTTTGAATTACGTCTTACTTCGGAGGACAATTGTCGTATCAGAATTATAGATTTTGACGCATTTGATATTGACGGAAACAAGTACAGCGCGGGAGCGGATAAAATCAGTACAACAGATGTGATTTTAGGACACAGCAAATTTTTTGCCGAAACCAAAAAGATTAATGTAAAAATCAGTTCGCAGTTTAAAGCAAGAATCGGCTGTATGGCAGTCTTAACGGTTGCCTGTATCGAAGATAAACAGCAGATGAAATTCTGTTTCCAGAGAAAAGGAACAAACCGCTGGGATTGTGTCGGTGTGGAATTTATGGAGTATGAAGGTCTTCCGGCAGCAGAAGAAGAACCGGTGGAAACAGAAGAGGCTTTAGAACCGGTTGAAGAACTGACTGACAAAGCAGAAAAACAGGTACAGGCGCAGACGGAAGCACTGACACAGACTGGAGCTTCGGCAGTGAAAGAAGACGGTGAAGAACAGGCAGCAGTGGTAGTACAGGATTCTCCGGCAGAAGACATCCCGGCAGCACAGGATGAAAAAGCTGCAGCAGAATCACTTGAAGAATATCTGGAAAGAGAAGGCACAGAGTCCGTCTTAGGGCTGTCCATGAAGGAATTTGTCAACCGTTTTGCATTAGGTACACAGACAGTAGAAGATGTTTTAAAGCAGTTAAATGTCAATGTGGCGCAGGAAGAAGAACCGACAGAAACAATCAGTCAGTCGGCGCCGGTATCCCAGCCGGAGGAAGAAGAACAGGAGCAGTCCATAGAAGACTATTTAAACAGTCTGATTGAATTTGATGAAAAATCATCAGAAACCATCGGCCTTGCCGTTTCTAATATGAGAATCCGTGCAGAAGAACAGGGGGACACCGTCTGTCCGGTTCTTTACTGTGAGGTCAGCTATTCCAAAGAAACCTATGTATTGGTGCGCTGTCCGATGATAAAGGTGATTTTTTACGATGCAAAGGGATGTATCGACAATGTTGCCATGCATCCGGTATCCCGTATCCATACAGGTCAGGATATTGTTGAAATGGCATTTAAGAAGTCCACAGTGAAAAATTGGAAAAACAAGAGCAAAATCAAAGTACTCGTAACGCTGTAAAATAGATAAAACATTTTTTTTGGTTAAAACATAAAACATAAAAAATAAAAGAATTAAAAGAAGAAAGCTGCGCAGCCGGAACAAAAAACGGCTGTGCAGCTTATTTTATAAAGTTCTGAAAGCTTAAAGGATGTTGGCTGATATGCAGCTGGTATATCGATATAAAGGATTCTGATAATTACGGTTTTTAAAACTACATCATATTGAAATAAATGTAATATCATCTTGACAAAAAAACAAAGAAGCAGTATAACATAAATAGTTTGAGAATCAAAACATTGTGTTTCTGAACGAAAACAAAATACTGTTATGGCAGATGAGAAATTACCTGCGGAATGGAGATTAATATGAATAATCAGTTACCACAACTTATATTAGGAGATGTTATTGTGCCGGTGCCGGTGATTCAGGGCGGCATGGGTGTTGGAGTGAGTCGAAGCCGTCTTGCGGGAGCAGTTGCAAAAGAAGGCGGTATCGGTGTGATATCAACAGCACAGATCGGTTATGACGAGGAAAATTTTGAAAAAAATCCGGCGGAGTGTAACCGCAGGGCAATAATAAAACACATTGCGCAGGCAAAAGAGATTGCAGGCGGAAACGGACTGGTCGGTGTGAATATCATGGTGGCATTAAAGCATTACAGACAGCACATTGAAACGGCGGTAGAAGCGGGTGCAGATGTCATTATTTGTGGTGCGGGACTGCCGGCAGATTTACCGGGAATTGCCCAAAACTATGCGCGTGAGCATGGAAAAAAGATGCCAAAGCTGATGCCGACTGTGTCTTCCGCGAGGGCGGCGGGAATTATTTTAAAAATGTGGGACCATCATTACCATACGGTGCCGGATTGTATTATTGTGGAAGGACCGATGGCAGGCGGACATCTTGGATTTCAGGAAAGTGTATTGGAAAATATTGAAAATATCGATTTTGACGCGATTCTTTGCGGGGTCATTGACAGCAAAAAGCCATATGAGGAGAAATACACAAAAAAGATTCCGGTTGCGGCGGCAGGCGGTATTTTTGACAGACAGGATATTGACCATGTGCTTTCATTAGGTGCAGATGCCGTACAGATTGCAAGCCGTTTTGTTGTCACTAAAGAATGTGATGCATCTGATGCATACAAACGTGCATATATTGAGGCGGGAAAGGGTAATATACAGATTGTAAAAAGTCCTGTCGGCATGCCGGGACGTGCCGTGCGCAATGCATTTATCAGACAGGTTGAGCAGCACAAACAAGAAATTACCGGCTGTTATCAGTGCCTTGAAAAATGTAACCCGAAGGAAGTGCCGTACTGCATTACACAAGCGCTGATTCACGCCGTGAAAGGCGAACTAGAGCAGGGGTTAATTTTCTGCGGCGAAAATGTTTCCAGAATCCATGAAATGACAACCGTACCGGAACTGATGCGGGAATTGACACAAGGTTGACACACCACCCCGGTATTTAGTACTATAGTAAGTGAAAAAGAACGAATGGAGAAACCAATGAAAGAATTTTTGCGTGCTAAGATTTTTGCACTTTCACAGTATCTGGAAATGCTGCTTTCGCTGATTTTAGGACTGGTTATTGTAATTCTTGCAGGGAAACTGCTGATGGACGTATTTAATCCGCAATATATTTTTGCAGGAGAAGACGTCTTTGCATATTATCTGGAAACTGCAATGAATCTTGCGATTGGTGTGGAGCTTATTAAAATGCTTTGCATGCACTCGCCGGGAACTGTTATCGAGGTCCTTTTATTTGCAATTGCAAGACAGGTTGTTGTATCCCATTCTTCTGTGATACAGACACTGACCGGGGTATTTGCAATTGTTGTGCTGTTTGCTACAAGAAAATATCTGTTTATTCCACACGATGAGGTAGAAAAGATTACCGTACGCGGTAGTATGACTGTAGCAATGGCAAACCGTGTTGCTAAAATCAAAATACCGGAAACAGATGGAAAACTGCTCCGTGATGTGATTGAGAAGCGGATTTGTGAGGAAAGCCTTTCAAAAGAAATCGGAACCTGCGTGGATTACGATAATTTTGCATTATGCATTGCAAGTATCAGAGAAGGTAAAGTAACAAGAGTTGATATTTTAAAAAATAAGGATTGATAAGGAGTAAAATTATGGCAATTGTACATGTGACAGGTGAAAATTACGAAAAGGAAGTATTACAGTCTGATAAGCCGGTATTAATTGATTTCTGGGCATCATGGTGTGGACCGTGCCAGATGTTAGGACCGGTCATTGAAGAAGTTTCAGAAGAAGTGACGGATGTAAAGTTTGTAAAAGTAAGTACCGAAGAAGCACCGGAACTGGCAGAAAAATTTTCTATTATGTACATTCCGACACTGGTACTCATGGAAAATGGAACGGTTGTAAATAAATCCACAGGCTTTTTACAGAAGGAACAGATTTTAGAACTTCTGAATACAAAAAATTAAAAAAATTAAAAAAAATTAAAATTTTTGTTGACAAATGAAGTTTGAAAGATTATCTTATTACTTAATTCAACAGTCAAATGCAGAGAACAGGAAATGACTTTTTCAAATCACCGCTCACAGAGAGCCGTAAGATGATGAGAAGCGGCAGCAAGGAATGAAAAAGCCCTCACCTGCGAGCAGTTCCGGTGAAAGGCAGTGTAATTGTATACAGCCTAGTAATTGGAATCGGTACCCATCGTTAACAGGGCATGCCATAGAGTCGGTATCCTATTGATTCTGACAGCAGTGGCAGTAGAGAGGCCGGGATATCCGGCAAGCAAAGTGGTAACGCGGAAGTAATGTTAAATCAGCCTTCGTCTTTGCACCAAATCATTTAGATTTGTGTGGAGACGAAGGCTTTTTTGATACTATGGACAATGCGTACAGAGTGTTTGACTGATGAAATATATCATAATAGGAGAGTGACATCTATGAACACTTTAGTAATTGTTTTAATTGCAGCTGTTATTTTATTCGGCGCATATGTTGTCTATGGCCGTTGGTTAGCCAACAAATGGGGAATTGACCCTAAGGCAGAAACACCGGCAGTAAAGTACAATGATGGTAAAGATTTTGTCCCGACAAACGGATGGACAGTATTTAGTCATCAGTTTTCATCTATTGCAGGTGCAGGTCCTGTAACCGGTGCAATTCAGGCAGCGGCATTTGGCTGGTTACCTGTACTCCTCTGGATTCTCATCGGTGGTGTATTCTTCGGTGCTGTTACAGACTTTGGTGCCTTATATGCTTCCGTTAAGAACGAAGGAAAGTCCATGGGTATGATTATTGAAAAGTACATCGGTAAATTCGGACGTAAGATTTTCTTACTGTTCTGCTGGTTATTTACATTAATTGTTATTGCAGCATTTGCCGATATGGTAGCCGGAACATTTAATGCGTATACAGTTGTTGACGGACAGTCACAGTTATCTGCAGCTGCTTCAACAAACGGTTCTGCCGGTATGGTATCTATCATGTTTATGGTATTTGCCGTTGTATTTGGTCTGATTCAGAAGAAATGGAATCTTTCAGGCTGGAAAGAAGCAGTTGTTGGTATCGTATTTATCATTGCTTCATTTGTAATTGGTAACTACTTCCCAATTGAATTAGGCAAGAACGCATGGAGCTATATCACATTTGTATATATCTTTTTTGCAGCAGTTCTTCCAATGTGGCTGATGAAGCAGCCTCGTGACTACATGACAACATTTATGTTCATTGCCATGATTGTCGGTGCAGCACTTGGTCTGGTTGTAGCTCATCCGTCTATGAACCTTCCGGTTTATACAGGATTTAACAATGCAAAGCTTGGAACAATGTTCCCAATCCTTTTCGTAACGGTTGCCTGCGGTGCTGTTTCAGGTTTCCACAGCCTTGTATCTTCCGGTACATCTTCTAAGACTGTAGCAAATGAAAAGGATATGCTTAAAGTTGGTTACGGCGCTATGATACTTGAAAGCTTACTTGCTGTTATCGCTCTTTGTGTTGCAGGCGCAGCCGCAGCAGCAGACGGAACAGCCGCTACTGGTACACCGTTCCAGATTTTCAGCCGTGGTGTTGCAGGTTTCTTTGAAATGTTTGGTGTTCCGGTACATTTCGCAACCGTATTTATGACAATGTGTGTATCTGCACTTGCTCTTACATCACTTGATGCCGTTGCACGTATCGGACGTATGAGTTTTCAGGAACTTTTCAGCGTAGATGATATGGAACATGCAGAAGGATGGAGAAAGTTACTCTGCAATACATATTTCTCAACAGTAATAACACTTCTTTGTGGTTTCGTACTCACAAAGATTGGTTATGCAAACATCTGGCCGTTATTTGGTTCAGCAAACCAGTTATTAAGTGCACTTGTAATTCTTACACTTTGTGTATTCTTAAAGGTAACAGGACGCAGCAACAAGATGCTGTTCCCGCCACTTATCATTATGCTTTGTGTAACATTTACAGCACTGGTACAGCGTACAATCGCTATGGTTAAGGCAATCCAGACAGCAGCATCTGTTACAATTCCGGCAGGTACTGCTACATGGGGAAGCGTATTTATTGCCAACGGGCTTCAGCTTATTATTGCAATTCTGCTGATTGTACTTGGTCTTATCATTGTTGTAAATTCAGCTAAGAGTTATGCAAAGAGTGAGAAAAACTCAGAAAAGGCAGCTTAATTCGTATAGCAGCTATATAATAAGAAGCTTTACATAAAAACTCCCGGATTTTTTCTATATCATATATAGAGAGGATTCGGGAGATTTTTGCATAGGAACGGCAATCCCAGCGATAAAAATATTGAAATTCTGTCGTGTTCATAGTAATATATAAATAGTGTGAAAAAACCTTAAATTTAAAATAAGAAGACACAATATCGTAAAAGACAGGGGAATAAATAATATGGAACAGGTTGTTTTTGGTGGAAGAATGAATATCCCAAAGGGGACAACATTTTTTAAGACAGGCGAAAACGTTGAACATGTATATCTGTTAGTGAATGGACAGGTACGTGCAAAAAGCGAATATATGAAGATGAATCTCGATAACGGAGCACTGTTAGGAATTCTTGATATTTATTCAGAAGAATATCTTTTTGATTATGAGGCCGTTACGGATTTGATTGTATTGTGCTTTGACATTGCACATGCAGACGGTATTCAGAAGCTTTTAAAACTGGGTAAAAACTATCAGGAAATTGCTGTGAATTCTTTATTTGCGCAGTTTCATGAAGTGTATCGGTTATATGAAAAAAGCTTTTTGTCTTATGCATCAGAAATGGATGATTTTAATGTCATTGATAAAGAAGAAGATTCTGCAAAGGTGGATATGGAAATCTGCACCTATATGAATCAGATATACGCATTGGATAAAAAAGTTTTTCATGAACTTTTTACAGCCGGGGAAATGATAGCATATGAACATCTGATTACCGGTTCAAAGCTGGTAGCGGATATCAACCGTACCGCGTTAAAACTGGTGGATGTTTTAGGAAAGGCAGCACTTGGTATTCAGGACGATGAAGCCCAAAATAAAGCAGCAGACGACCTTTCGGATGGTGAAGATACGGCAGAAGAAGGCATGGATGAAAGTGCTTATGACTATGCACTGGTTGAGAGTGAACTGGCAAATTCCATGAAGCAGATTCTGGATTATTCCCAGATAGATGAAAAGGAAGCTTCCAGATTTACCCTCATGGTTTCACAGTATATGAATCTGCCGGACAGAAATACTTCGGACAACGATGTCAGAAAATTAAGAAAAGATATTGCAGAGCAGTTCTATCAGATTTATGAAAATGTTTTCTTACATTCATTAAAGGATACTTCTCTTAGCAGGGCAGTCGAATTGTTCCTGAATTTTGGCTTTATGGATGAGAAGGAATTTGATAAAAAGGGATTGGCGGAACTGTATTATTTCAAGCCGGACTTATCGGGTACGGGATTTTCTATTTATACCGTATATGGCTGGCTGAAAGCAATATACGAGGGAAAAAGAGAACCGTCCAAAGATGAATTTGACCAGGATTATAAAGAAAACGTAAGAAAAGAAAAGGCACTGCACCATCTGTCAGCAGCAGAAGAAACAAAGATGCTGTCTGACCAGACAGCCAAAGTGCAGTTTGAAATCCGTAATATGTTTAAGGTTATCAATCGTCTGACAACGAATGAAATTACAATTTTCAGCCCGATTCTGACACAGAAGAAGTTCAGTAAGAGCATTCAGAAGTCGTTTCTGTCAGCAAAGAAGCTTTCCGAGGCGATGCGTGCGATTATGAAGGTGGATTATTCACTGTTCCACAGAGAGCAGATGTATTATGACCCGGAAAATAAAATCGATAATATTGTAGTCATGAAACAGGTCCTTCCGGACTTTATCCTGATGCCGAATGTCGGCAGCAGAGGTATCATGTGGCAGGATATTTCGGAAAAGAAAAGAGATACACCGGCAAGATTTGTGCTTTCTGCATTTTTCAACGGCAATCTTGAAAACAGTCTGATTAACATGGCAGCAGTTTACCGCTGGGAAATCTGCCGTACTGTACAGGGCAATTACTGGAATGATGTTAGAGAACATTCTCTTACATCCGAGTACTGCGATTATGTACAGTTTTACCGAAAGAATAAAGATCTGACGGAAGAAGCCAAAGAAAAAATCAGGGCACAGTTTAAAAGCTGTCGTAACAGTTACCGTGAAATGTTTGCAAAGGATTATGACGTATGGGTTAAATACGAATCCCAGAACTCTATCCGATTAAATAAGGTTGTGAGAGGAATTCTTTATATGTACTGTCCGTTTGCGGCAGAATATCGGAAAAAGCTTGAATCGCAGCCAATCTTTAATGCGGCATCAGCACGGTTTAACAGAGAAAATACAAAGAAAGTACGTGAGTTAAAGACATTTAATTCCAACGTATTAAAAAGAGGCGGACAGGTTACTGAAGTGTTACAGAAGAATCTGGATTTTTATGAATTAGGATAAGAAGAAGGAGAAGACAAATGTTTAGTCAGTTATTTGGTGAATATCTGGTAAGTGAAGAAGTACTTACACCGGAGCAGTTAAGAGAAGTATTGGATGAACAGGCAACAGCAAAGGTCCGTCTGGGAACGATTGCGATTGCAAACGGATATATGACACAGAACGAAACGGAAGAAGTCAATCATTTACAGACACAGTATGACAGACGTTTCGGTGATATTGCGGTAGAAAGAGGCTATTTATCAGAACGGGAAGTGGATGAACTTTTGGAGCAGCAGGGTTGCGCATTTATGAAGTTTTTGCAGATTATGTTTGAGAAAAAATATATTACTGCCAGCGAACTGGATGAATATCTTGACAGCTTTCAGACATCCAAGGGCTTTTCAAAGTCCGAAATGGAAGCGTTAAAGGAAGATGATATTGACGGGATTGTACCGTTGTTTGCATTTTCTGCAAAACCGTATGTAACTGATATTGTGGCATTGATTTTGAGAAATCTGACAAGATTTGTTACACAGGATTACTATATCGGTTCAATTAAACGTGTGACAGAAATCCGGTATCAGAGTATTATCGGACAAAAAACATACGGTTCTCATGTTATTTATACAGCATTTGTGGCAGGGGAAAATGAAGATGGACTGCTTGCGCTTGCATCCGATTTTTCAAAGGAAGAACTGGTACAGGCAGACAGCTATACATATGACACATTAAGCGAACTGGTTAATATGTGCCTTGGTCTGTTTGTAACGGCAATCAGCAAGGGTGAGTTATTTGTAGATATCGAACCGCCGTTTGTCTATGAAAACCAGACACTGACCGGGGACGGATATATTGTTCCGCTTTATGTCCATGGCAAAGAGACAGAAATTTTTATTGCTGTAGACAGTGATGTTCAAATCGGTGTAAAGCCGACATCTATTGATATTCAAAAATGTGCCGACAGTGAGGTAGCAGACGGTGTTAAAAAGGTCATGATTGTAGATGATTCTGCTTTTATCCGTAAGACATTAAGAAATATTCTTGAAGAAGCAGGCTATGGTATTGTCTGTGAGGCTGTAAACGGAGAAGAAGCCGTTCAGTTATATAAAGAGTATAAACCGGATATTGTCACAATGGATATTACGATGCCGGTTATGGACGGTGTTACGGCATTGGAAAAGATTAAAGCATACGATAATACAGCAGATGTCATTATGGTGACGTCAGCCGGACAGCAGAAGAAAGTGATTCAAGCATTAAAGCTGGGGGCATATGAATTCTGCATGAAGCCGCTGGATAAGGATGAATTGTTAAAAGTATTTAAAGAACTGAATGCATAAAATACATAAAAACGGGAATAATACAGGTATTGCAAAAGTATATTTTGTAGTGCCTGTATTTTAAAATTGTACTAAATTAAGAACTATGCAAAAGAGTATTGATTTTATGATACATGAATGATATTATAATGCACGTAAGGATTGTTACAATATTGTCAAAGTTGCGATGAGCAATTTTTTTATTTAGCAATCAGTGTATACAATGTGCAGAGATTATGCAAGGAGGAATTCAAAAATGTTACAGAAGGAACAGTGGAATGGTTTCGAAGGTAGACTTTGGAAAGAAGAAATCAATGTAAGAGATTTCGTTCAGAACAACTACAAGCCATATGATGGTGATGAAAGTTTCCTTGAAGGTCCTACAGAAGCAACAAACAAGCTTTGGGGAAGACTTCAGGAATTACAGAAAGAAGAAAGAGCAAAGGGCGGCGTACTTGACATGGAAACAGAAGTTGTTGCCGGTCTTACAGCATATGGTCCTGGATATATAGATGAATCAATGAAAGACCTTGAAAAAGTTGTAGGTCTTCAGACAGATAAGCCGTTAAAGAGAGCATTCATGCCTTACGGTGGAATCAAGATGGCGGTGCAGGCTGCTGAGACATATGGTTACAATGTAAGCGACAAGCTCAAGGAGATTTTCACAAAATATCATAAGACACACAACACAGCAGTATTCGATGCATACACACCTGAGATGATGAAGGTCCGTCATGCAAAGATCCTTACAGGTCTTCCTGACACATACGGCCGTGGACGTATCGTGGGCGATTACCGTCGAGTAGCATTATACGGACTTGATTACCTCATCGAGGAGAAAAAGAAGGATAAGGCAAACTGTGGCTGTGGACAGATGACAGATGATGTTATCCGTTTAAGAGAGGAAATCGCAGAGCAGATTAAATGTCTTGAGGATATGAAGAAGCTTGCAGAGATTTACGGATATGATATCTCAAGACCTGCAACAAACGCAAAAGAGGCAGTTCAGTGGTTATACTTCGGATACCTTGCAGCAATCAAGACACAGAATGGTGCAGCTATGTCCGTAGGACGTATCTCTACATTCCTTGATATCTATATTGACAGAGATCTTAAGAATGGAACACTTACAGAGAAGGAAGCTCAGGAGATCATCGACCACATGGTAATGAAATTCCGTATGGTTAAATTCGCAAGAATCCCATCTTACAACCAGCTGTTCTCAGGAGACCCGACATGGGCTACACTTGAGGTTGCTGGACTTGGACAGGACGGACGTTCTATGGTAACAAAGACTGACTACCGTTTCCTCCACTCACTGAACAACATGGGACCTTCACCAGAGCCGAA
>ERZ773148.2028-NODE-2028-length-16093-cov-3.139294_pt1 | contig 16093 bp, 13 predicted proteins | sample MGYA00580846_ERZ773148 | MGnify/ENA primary metagenome ERZ773148 (study PRJEB29015, sample SAMEA2737879) | human gut metagenome | biome: human gut; feature: human-associated habitat; material: faeces | place: China | collected 2012 ... | reverse complement strand
TGATCCCGCAGAAGATCTGATAATGGATGTTTCCATTCAACGCATCCATCATTGTTTGTCCTCCTGAAAAAATAATTTCTGTTATGCAGAAAAAAACAACAAGGCGCCAGATTCTCCATTTGGAGTTTCTGACGCCTTTGTCATTTCTGTTATCTAACTGATGATTTTATTTTACATTTTTTACCGCCAAATACAATAGTTTAAAGCCTAAACCTTTTTGTGCCTTAGCACAAAGTCCGGATTTACTTTATTTATTTTGAAAACTTCCTTAATTTAGCGACCAACAGCCCCAGTGCCAGTTCATTGCGGACTGAAAACTTTGTAATATCCACATTTAAAAGGGCTTCGATTTTCTTGATTTTGTAATTGACTGTGTTCCGATGCACAAACAGCTCCTCTGCCGTATCCTGTACACTACCGTTGTGCTTCATATAACAGTCCAGTACTTCCACCAGATTACTGTTATTTAACGCATCATATTCATCCAGCGGCCGGATGGTATCCTGATAATATTCTTCAAAGCAGTCTGTATTTTCTATATTAAACAGCAGGCGGTTCACACCCATGGATGCATACGTTCTTGTCGTATCTTCCTCATTTTCCATTTTTGACAAATCCACAATTTTTCTTGCAATCTGATAGCTTTTTGACAGACGGCGGAAACCCGCTGCGGTACTTCCAACACCAACAAATATAGATTCCGTGTTTTTCAATAACGATACAATCTGTTCTTTGACAGTCTCTGCAAATTCAGCTGCTTTTTCTTCCTTCATGTCACTAAATACCATTAAAATTCTGTCATTTTCCGTAAATACAACAACATCATGTTTTTCCTGCTCCATCACGCGCGCCGCTTTCTGTGCAAAACGCTCCAGACGGTCTTTTAAAATCGGTGCATAAAATATTTCTTCCTTTTCATTTTCAAGCCGGTCGCAGATGTCCATCATCACAACCACGTAATTCCACTCGGCGAAGTAGCCTTTCTGCATGAGTGCCGATACGTATAGTTCTTCCTGCTTCGGCGTAAATATAGCATAACGGAATGCTGCCGACAACTGCATTGCGCGCTGCTGGGACTGCGTAATTGTAAAACAGATCATCCGCATCATATCTGCCATATGCACACTCCACGGCACTTCAAAAACCGGAAAATCGTGTGCATTGCCAAAATCAATAACATCCTGCGGAATTTCAGCCACATAAGGTCCGATGTTTACTACCATTGCACTGGCATGATTTTTATAGACCCGATCCACCAGCGCAAGCAAAGACATTTTTTCACTGACACCGATTCCTGTTGTAAATGCAATTTCCCCACCGGACAAAAAATCGGCAATTTCTGTTGTATCTACCATATGCACCCATTCGACCGCATTGGTCAGACCGTTTTTCCCGGCGACCAGCTTAATATCTGCACAGCCCGCCTGCCGGATGGCTTCTTTTAAAACTACACTCATAACCTGCCCTCCTTTATTTATACAATCGCCATGACTCCTGACAGCAGTAATAAAATGTATGTCATTTTCATAAAAATTTCCTGTGGCAGCTTCTTTATCACCTTTGTGCCAATCCATGTACCTGCAAAAACAGGAATAATTCCTGCTATTAACAAAAACCACACATGGCTGTTAAAATGTCCCGCCTGAAACTGGATTCCTGTAATGTAACAGCCAATCGTCAACCAGATTAACGCAATAGTTGCCCTGAATTCCTCCTTATCTTTTAACGCCCCTGCCGCATAAATGACAAGCAATGCCCCGCCGGATACAAACATTCCGTGAATAATACCCGCGGCAAAGATGACAAACAACATAAGTACAGCCGGAAGTCTGAGCTGTTTTTTCACAAACAGCTTATCCAGCGCAATCACAATAATCATAATGCCGTAAAATGTCAGAAGCTGCTGCATCGGAAATACTTCAAATATTTTCATTCCCACAACCATACCGGCTGCCATCAGCACAAACATCTTAAAAAATTCCTTCCAGTTAATATGCCGGAATCCGGTAATTACAATCATCAGACTGGAAATCTGTGCAATTGCATTGAGCAGTGCCTTTGCTTCGTCCACACCAATTAATTTCATAGTCGGCGGCATGGAAATCAATGTCCCCGCAAAGCCTGTAATTGCCTGTAAAAGATTGGCACCAAATAAAATCAAAAGCACTAAAATTTCTTTTACGCCCATCGCTTTTCCTCCTTACAATGCAAAAAGGAGACAGCTGCTGCAATCTGCAACACGGCTGCCTCCTTTGGCAATTTTTTTATATTTTTATCATCTTCTGCAGGCTTGTGTTTCTGCCCAGCAGGACGACACATCAATTAATGTGTCATAAAGAACATAATCGCAAATAACGCGCCGACAACCCATGTGAACGGCTTAATTTCCTTTACTCTGCCTGTAAAAATACAGATAAATACATACGTAATCAGACCGAATGCAATACCGTAGCTGATATTATAGGCAAATGGCATCATCGCGATTGTCATAAATGACGGTACGGCTACTTCCGGCTTATGCCATTCAATATCTGCAACGCCACCCATCATCAATACGCCGACATAAATCAGTGCTGCTGATGTCGCACAAGTCGGAATCAGTACTGCAACCGGGCTTAAAAACATTGCAACGAAGAATAACACCCCTGTTGTAAATGCCGCAAGACCTGTTCTTGCACCTTCTGCAACACCGGCAGAGGATTCTACAAAAGTTGTAACCGTAGAAGTACCGCAGATTGCACCTGTTACTGTTGCAATCGCATCGGATAACATCGCCTTTTCAAAGTTCGGTACTTCGCCTTCTTCTGTGAGCATATTTCCTCTTGAACATGCACCGTAGAGTGTACCGAGTGTATCAAACATATCTACCATACAGAATGCAAGTGCTGTTGTAATCATCAGAATCACTAAATCCGCTGTAGAATGGGTTGCAAGATAAGCGGAAAAATCAAAACCTTCTGTAAATACCTTTAAAAATGCCTGTGAACCCCAGTCACCGAATGCAGTAAACGGATTGAAGTTCATATTTGCCGCAAATCCTTTGTAAAATCCCGGAATGGTGCAGCCAAGGATATAATAAAGACCTGTTCCACCGAGGATTCCCCATAAAACAGAACCCTTTACTTTTTTGTAAGATAATACGGCAATAATAATCAGCGCCGCAATTGTAACAAGCTTTGGCATAATTTCTGCCCAGGTTGCATTCCCGTTAAACAGGTTAAAGCTTGTCAGGTTGACACAGGTAGAGCTTGAAGGAACAATAATTCCCGCATCCTGTAATCCCAAAAATGCAATAAACAGACCGATACCGGCTGAAATTGCCATTCTGACACACTGTGGGATAGCATCAAATAACATCTTACGGACACCGGTCAGTGTCAGGATGATAAATACTACACCATCTAACAATACAAGAATCAGTGCATTTGCATAAGATAATCCGAATGTAAAGCAGACTGTGTATACAAAAAATGCATTCAGTCCCATACCGGATGCCAATCCTAAAGGAAGATTTGCGAGGAATGCAATTAAAAATGTACCGACAACGGCTGAAATTGCTGTTGCGATATAAATGGCATTATATGATACAACGCCAAGTTCTGAAAACATATTTGCATTAACCATGAGAATATACGCCATCGCCATGAAAGTTGTAATTCCGGCAAGCACTTCTGTTTTCACTGTCGAGCCATGCTCTTTGACCTTAAAAAATTTTTCCATGAGTCTTTCTCCTATTTTTTCATTTATCCAAACACAGTCTGATTCTGTGCTGAATTCTTTGTATTCCCCAACTCCCTCAGACAGGCATTATAACACACTTTTTTCTTTATATCCACCCCATACCGCGCGAAACTGCATAAACCATATACAAAATATACGCACCAATCATGGCAATGCCCTCTTTACGCTCTATTTTGTCACCTGTTGCGGCAAAAATATAAATAATAATACTCAGACCGATTAAAATAACCGTGTCATACAACGACTCCGTTATCACCGGAATCGGATGAATAAAAGCTGACACGCCTAAAATCAGCAGAATATTAAAGATATTGGAACCGATAATATTACCTGCCGCCATACCGTTTTGTCCTTTTTTTGCCGCAACCACAGATGTGACCAGTTCAGGAAGTGATGTTCCCATGGCTACAATCGTAAGCCCCACCAGCGTTTCTGTCATATGACAAGCAAGTGCAATGGTTTTTGCACTGTTTACAACAAGCTGTCCGCCGATAATAATCGCAGCTACACCACCAAGAATGTACACTGCGCACTTCCACGCCGGAAGTTCCGCAATTTCTTCATCCTCCACTTTATTTCTAAGCGCCATCAGAACCGTAAAGGCAAGATACGCAATAAACAGCAGAATCAAAATCACCGCATCCAATCTGCCAATTGTTCCTGAAAGCAGTATACCATCCGCAGTAAAAACCTTCTGCCCTGTAAATACATAATCTGCAATCATGACTGCCAGTATCACGGAAACAATAATTGAAAACGGAAAATCCCGCTTCATAATGCCCCTATCCACTGTCACCGGTGTAATCACGGCGCAGATTGCAAATATCAGCACCAGGTTAAAAATATCTGACCCGATAATGTTACTGATTGCGATTTCATTAGAACCCGCTATTGCTGCCGATACACTGACTGCCAGCTCCGGCGCACTCGTCCCCATTGCTACAATTGTAAGACCGATGACCACACCCGGAACTTTCAACTTCCCCGCAACGGCCGAACTGCCTTCCACAAAAAAGTCTGCCCCTTTTACAAGTGCGGCAAACCCGATTACCAGTAACACCAACTGTATAATAATTGTCATATTTCCCTCTTTTCTTTCAGCCTTTCGTTGACAAATAACCTGAACAGTGCATAACACACCGAACAGATCGGAATAAAGGTCAGTATTCCCACGATACCAAACAAACTTCCGCCGACTGTTACTGCCATTAATACCCACATTCCCGGCAGTCCCACTGAGCTGCCGACTACATGCGGATATATGAGATTTCCTTCAATCTGCTGTAAAACGAAAAACATAATCACAAATATCACTGCCTTGACCGGATTTACCAGCCCTATCAGTATAATTCCCACAACACAACCGATAAAAGCACCTACAATCGGTATCAGCGCTGTAATGGCAATAACAATGCCGATTAACAGCGCATACGGGAGACGGATAACCAGCATGGTTACACAGAACATCGTTCCAAGAATACACGCTTCCAGACACTGTCCTGACAAAAAGCTTGCAAATGTGGTATTGGCAAGCCGTACCACACGAAGTACTTTTTGGGCTGTTTTTTCTTTTGTAAATGCATACAGAATTTTCTTCGTCTGCCTTGCAAGTGTTTCTTTCTGAAACAAAACATAAATAGAAAAAACAAATCCAATAAAGAAATTCGTCACACCCGATACAATACTTGTCACTGCACCGATTCCGCCGCTGATAATTCCCTTTGTACCGGCAGTTACAAAATCCATTGCTGATTTTAACAGCGATTCCCAGTCAATCTGCACCGAAGCCAGCTGCTGTTCAATCTGCGGATAGGCTTTGGCCTGCTCCATCAAAAACTGCTGCACATTTTGAAACTGTCCCGGAATCAGCTTTACAATATCTGCAATTGTAGATACCAGCTGCGGAATCACAATAACCATAGCTGCTGCCAGAATTACAATAATTGCCAGTAATGTCAGGACATATGCACATGTTCTTCTAAGTGCCGCAAATTTTTCAGTCTGATACTGTTCTTTCTGAAAAAGATGCCGTTCAATCTGCTTCATTGGCACATTCATAATAAATGCAATGACCCCGCCGATTAAAAAAGGCATAAACAGTGTCAGAATCTTTGACATCACTGAAAAAATCAGCTGTAAATTCTGTAATGCCCAATATAGAATAATCAGCACTGCCCCAATTGTAATATACTTTTTAACTTCCTCGTTTTTTAAATTCCGATTCATTCTTTCCTCCTTTTTCTGCCTGCAATAAAGAAAAACGAGACTTTATTGCAACACAATCGTTACAATAAAAGTCTCGCTTCCTACAACGTGCTCCGGAGAAATCTATTTTCCCGTACTGACGAAATCACGTTACATATACTGCCCGTATATGCAAGCTACTCCCTTTTATCTGTAAACATCATAACATAAAGAAAATCCGGCAGTCAACCTTAAATTTTTTAAGCCAGTGTGCTATACTGTGTATACATGTATTATTACAGAAGGAGTGATTTTGTGAATCCAACAGCTGAAAACGATTTTTCAACCGGAAGCATTCCCGCACACATGCTGCGTCTTGCGCTTCCTATGACACTGGCACAGTTAATCAATGTCTTATACAATATTATTGACCGTATTTTTATCGGAAGAATCCCCTTTGATTCTACCAATGCGCTCACCGGTCTCGGGGTTGCCTTTCCAATCTGTACGATTACCATTGCTTTTGCCAACCTTGTCGGCATGGGCGGCGCACCGCTTTTTTCCATTGAACGCGGGAAACGAAATGATGCCGAAGCCGAAAAAATCCTCGGTAACAGCTTTGTCCTTTTACTGTTGTTCGGCCTGTTTATTACAATAACGGGGCTGCTTTTGAAACGTCCGCTTTTATATCTGCTCGGCGCAAGCGAAGCCACCTTCCGTTATGCCGATTCATACATTACCATCTACCTGTGCGGTTCTGTTTTTGTAATGTTAAGCCTTGGCTTAAATTCATTTATTAATGCGCAGGGCTTTGCAAAAACCGGCATGCTGACCGTTTCCATTGGTGCGGTCTGCAACCTGCTGTTAGACCCTGTTTTTATCTTTTTACTGGGACTGGGTGTACAGGGTGCAGCTCTTGCAACTGTTATCTCACAGTTTATTGCCGCCTTGTGGACATTCACTTTTCTGACCGGGAAAAAGACGATGATACGGCTCTCTCCAAAACAATTTGCATTGGGCAGAAAACGTGTCTGCAAAATCCTTGCACTGGGGCTTTCCGGTTTTACCATGTCCATAACCAACAGTGCCGTCCAGATGGCGGGCAACGCCAGCCTGTCCATACACGGCGGGGACTTATACATCGCCGCCATGACTGTTATTAACTCCGTGCGCGAAGTGATTCAAATGCCGGTCAGTGCCCAGCCGATTCTCAGCTTTAACTACGGTGCTGATAAAAACAGCCGGGTAAAGCAGACCATCCGCTATATGTCTGTGGCTTTGCTTATCTATACCGTAGCGGCATGGATTTTAACCATGATTTTTGCCAGACAATTTATCCTGCTTTTTGATTCGACACCGGAACTGCTCTCACTGGGTGCCGCCTGTATGCACATTTACTTTTTCGGATTTTTTATGATGTCCTTTCAATTTGCGGGGCAATCCGTTTTTACGGCACTTGGCAGATCCAAAAATGCCATTTTCTTTTCGCTTTTAAGAAAGGTAATTATTGTGATTCCGTTAATCTATCTGCTTCCGCTCACGCCGCTTGGTGTAAACGGCGTATTCTGGGCAGAACCGGTTTCCAATTTTATCGGCGGAGCCGCCTGCTTTATCACTATGTATTTTACGGTTTATAAGAAGCTGTAAAATACACAGCTGTTCTTAGTTGTCCGCAACAATCCTGGCATGGCTTCCGCCGTCCGGTGTCTTGGTAACAACAATCTGCCGCCCGATACGCTCCTTTAATTCGCCGACGTGGGAGATAATTCCCACAAGGCGGTTGCTCTCCGATAACCGCAGTAAAACATCAATCGCCTGTTCCAGTGAATTTTCATCCAATGAGCCAAACCCTTCATCAATAAACATTGTATCAATCTGGATACCACCCGTCTGCGACTGGATTTCATCGGATAATCCCAGTGCCATTGCAAGAGATGCCTTAAAGGACTCTCCACCCGATAAGGACTTGACACTACGGATACTGCCGTTATAGTGGTCAATCACGTTTAATTCCAGTCCGCTCTGCGCTCTTAGATTATCTGCCGTCTTTGCGCGCACCAGTTCAAACTGCCCCGATGTCATCTGCATAAAGCGGGTATTGGCCCGGATAATAATACGGTCAAAAAATGCTGTCTGAACATATGTTTCAAGCATAATTCTGTCCTGACCGCTCAATGCACCGTTTGCCGTATTGCTGAGTGCCCGTACCCACTGATACTGCTTTTCTTTTTCGCTGCTCTTTGCCGCAATCTTTTTTACTGCACCTGCCGCCCGCTCATTGACCGCAATCCGCAAATCCAGTTCCTTCTTTTCGTTCTGATACTGCTTCTGACAGACTTCCTTTTCCTGCCGCAGGGTCAGTAATTCCCCGTACTTTTTCCCACTCTCATTACTTTCATTGTTTTCTTTATCTTCTTCACCGCTTTTTAGCTGTGCAGTTAAATCAAGCACCCTTCTCTGCTCTGCTTCAAGCTTGATTTTACAATCCTGATACTGCTGCCCTGCCTGCTTTGCCCGCTGTTGTATTTCCTCTTTCTGCCGGACTTTCTGCGCAATGCTTTGTCTTGCCGCTTCTGCATTTTCAAACTTTAAAGTCTGTTTTAATTCATCCGCCTGCTTTTTTAAAGCTTCACCTTCTGTCTTTAATACAGAAATACGGCTGGTACACTCTGCCACCTCTTCTTCCAGTTCTTTCTGGCGCTTTTCGCACTCCGGTAACTGCCCGGAAATCTTCTGCTCTAATGCGACATCGGCTTCCAGTCTGGCTTTCTGCACCATCAGCTGCTGCTTCTCATCTGCCAGTGCTTCTGCTGCCTGCTGTGTCCGGTAACTCACCTGCTTTATCACGTCAATCATCTGTTCCTGTGATGCTTCTTCCGAATCTGATAAATGCGATAAATCTGATACATTTGACATATCTTGTACCCCGGCAACGATCGTTGGATGTGTATCACTTATCAATGCCGCATACTGCGCAAGCATTTCTTTATATGCGCTCTGTACCCGTCCTTTTGCAAGTCCTGCCTCTGAACTGAGTTCAGAACGTATTTTCGTCTTTTTGTCATAATCGTCTTTTTGACTTTTTAACTGCTGCTGGGTCGGCGCATTTTCATGAAGCACTGCTTTCTTTGGGTGGTGCAGTGAACCGCATACCGGGCAGGCTTCATCTTCACGCAGGTTCTGTGCCAGTATGCCCGCCTGCTCGTCAAAATAACGTTTTTCCATTTCCTCGTAAATGCTTCCTGCCTGTGCCAATTGCTCTGCCGCCATAATATACCGCTTCTGTATGCGGTACATTTCATTAACAAGATTTTTATTCTGTACAACCTTTTCCTGTAAGACTTCTGTTTGCCGACACTGCTGTTCATTTACGGCAAGCTGTGCCGCTGTCCGTTCAAGTGCTGCACCGCTGTCCTTTAATCCGGCAAGCTGCTGCTGATACTGCTCTCTTTGCTGCTTCGTTTTCTGTGCTTCCTGCTTTCCCGTTTCCAGTAAATGCTCTTCCTTTTCAAGCTGATGCTTTTTCTGTCCGGTTTCATTCAAAATAAATTCCAGCTTTTCATAGCCCGGAAGTGCGAGCTGCTCCGCTTCAATTTGTGCAGTCAGGGTGTTGTTGTTTTCCTGCAGTTTTTCTGCCTGTTCGTATTCTATCTTTAACCGGCTTGCAAGCGTACCCAGTTCTGCCGTCTTCTGCTTTGCCTCTTCAAGTGCTTTTTCTACTACTTCCCGCTGCTGCTGTTTTCCAAGTGCTCTGTCAAGCTGTGCCATTTCCGCCGACAGGTCATCTGATTTTTGGACAACGGATTCCTGTATCTTTATATCTTCTGCCATAATATTTGCAATCAGTTCCAGACAGTAATCCGTATCCAGTATAACTTCTTCTTTTTGAAGATTTTCCAAAGAATCGGCATAAGCACTTTCTTTTTTACAGCGCACTTCTGCCAGATACTGCCGGATACTTTTTTCATCGTCTTTAATCGCGTTATAAAGTGTTCCGGCTTCCTTTTTTAACTGTTCCTGCAGCTGCAGATACGGTCTGGTATTAAATATTTCACGGAAAATCGCAGCGCGCTCCTTCGTTCCCGACAATAACAGCTTTAAAAAATCCCCCTGTGGAATCATCGCAATCTGCGTAAACTGCTCTTTGCGGATACCGAGCAGTTCTGTCATTTTCTCATTTACCGCACTGATCCCGCTGATAACACCGCCGTCCGCCATTGTAAGCTCTGCTTTGGCGGTTTCCTTCGTTTCTTTTCCCGCACCGCGTTTTGACGGACGCATATATTCAGGATTTCTGCAAATCACATACGTCTTTCCTTTTAATAAAAATGTCAGTTCGACGAATGTCGGTGTCGCGGCATCGGCATATTTACTGCGAAGCATTTCCGTCGTTCTGCTACCGCCACTTGCTTCTCCGTAAAGAGCATACGTAATGGCATCAAACAGTGTCGTCTTTCCTGCGCCGGTATCCCCGGTAATCAGATAAATGCCGCCGGTTCCAAGTTGTGTCATATCCAGTTGTGTTTTTTCGCTGTACGGTCCAAATGCGGACAGAATTAATTTTAACGGTCTCATACTACTCCTTATTCCTAAGCAACTTGTTGCGAAGATGCGATGAGAAATTCGCGCAGGCGATTTCTCATCTGCCATTATAGATGTTTGCTTTCGTCTGGAAGCAAACATCCGTGTGAAAAATCAGCACATCCGTGTGATTTTTCACACTGCTCCTTATTCCCAAATAGATTCTATCAGCCCGCCGACAAGCTGTTTTTGTTCTTCACTCATCGGTTTGTGGTTCTGCTGTTCATAAAAATCTTCAAACAATTCCAGCGGTGTGCGTTCCACCGCCGCTTCACCAATCTCTAAGCTGCCACTGTTACGTGTTCTTATATTGTCATAATCAAGACGCATAATATTCGGATAGATACTGCGCAGTCTGCTGATGGCATCCGGAATATCTTCCTCGTCCGTCAGTGTAATATGCAGATAATCATTGACCGCTGTATTCATATAATTTTTTCTAAACGTCAGTTCTTCATAACTTCCCTTAATTTCCCTCATATCATGAAGCGGTATCACCGGCACGGTGTGAATCTGTGGATTTTTTCCTTTTTCTTTTAATTCAACAACTGTAATGCTCTTAATATGATTCACCTCAGAAAATGAATATTTAAGCAGTGTCCCGCAGTAGCGCACACTTTCCCTGCTACAGTGCTGTGCATTGTGAATATGTCCCAGTGCCACATAATCAAACGGTTCAAACACCGATGCATCCACATTATCCAGCCCTCCGACAGATACTTCTTCCGAATCACATCTGCCAGCCCCTGTTACGAACTGGTGTGCCACCAGTACATTTCTTTTAGACGTATCAACCGGCGTATGCTCAATTACCGTCTGTACAGTCTTTGTATAGTCCGTTAAATCTTCCTCATAAAACCGTCGCACCGTAGACGGCTTGATAAACGGAAGCAGATAGACACACACTTCTCCCGCATCGTCCCAAAGTGATACTTTCTCCATATTTCCCTCAAATACCGGCGCAATATGAATTCCCTCTGCCGTAAACAGACTGCTTCCGAATGAGAGCCGCTCAGCGCTGTCGTGATTGCCGCTGATGATAAAAACTTCCTTTTTCATCTGCGAAAGACGCGTAAGAAATGTATCAAACAGCACAACTGCTTCTGCGGGCGGCACCGGCTTATCGTAAATATCCCCCGCAATCAGCACCGCATCCGCCGCCTCATTCTGTACGGTGTCCAACACCTGCTGTAAAATATATTTTTGTTCTTCCAGCATTGAAAATTCGTTGACACGCTTTCCCAGATGCAGATCCGAAATATGTATAAACTTCATGTCACTCCCCATTTTTATAAAACTTCATTGCAAATATAAATTTAATTAATTTAGTATCAGTATAACACAAACATATGTTTTGTCAAGTATCTTCATCTCATTCTTACGACGCAGTTTTCTTCTTATGCAAAAAAGAGTGCCCGTTTTCACAGACACCCTTTCCTATTCCTTTACATTGTCAAATCCCAATGTGACAATCTTATTCTTCGTCCTCGTCTTCTTCGCCTTCATGGATATCTGCCTTTGGCTTATCCAGTCCTTCAATCACGATATGATTCTTTTCTGCGTAATCCCAAAGCGCTGCATGAACTGCTTCTTCTGCAAGTAAAGAGCAATGCACCTTTACCGGCGGAAGTCCGTCTAATGCGTCCATAACCGCTTTATTCGTTACCTGCAAGGCTTCATAAATGGTCTTACCCTTTACCATTTCCGTTGCCATACTGCTGGTTGCAACCGCAGCACCGCAGCCGAAGGTCTTAAACTTACAGTCTCTGATAATCTTTGTGTCTTCGTCAATATCCAGATAAATACGCATAATATCGCCGCACTTTGCATTACCGACTGTGCCGACACCACTCGCATTTTCGATTTCTCCGACATTTCTTGGGTTATTAAAATGGTCCATTACCTTTTCACTATACATACTTCACTTCTTTCCTTTCCGTATTTTACTATGCGTTTTTCTTTTCTTCTTTTACAAAATCTTCATATAACGGTGACATGCTTCTTAAACGCTCTACAATCTTTTCAAGCTCGGATACAACAAATTCTGCATCGTCCTTTGTCGTTGCTTCTGAAAGTGTCAGTCTTAATGAGCCGTGTGCAATTTCATGCGGCAGACCGATTGCAAGAAGCACATGGGACGGGTCGAGCGAACCGGATGTGCAGGCTGAACCGCTTGAACCGCAGATGCCCTTCTGATCTAATAAAATCAGTAAGGATTCACCTTCAATAAAACGGAAGCAGAAATTTACGTTATTCGGAAGACGGTTCGTTCTGTGTCCGTTTAATTTTGCATATGGTACTCGTTTTTCAATCTGTTCAATAAAATAATCTCTGACAGCAACTTCTTTTTCAATGCGCTTGTCCATTTCTTCCTGCGCCAGTCTGGCTGCTTCTGCCATACCGACAATGCCCGGTACATTCGTTGTTCCGGCACGTCTTCCACGCTCCTGCGCACCGCCGTGTACAAACGGTCCGATTTTAATGCCGCTTCTGATATAAAGGAAGCCCACACCCTTTGGCCCGTTAAACTTGTGTCCGCTGGCACTTAATAAATCAATATTTATTTCATCGACATTCATCGGGATATGTGCAAATGCCTGAACGGCATCGGTATGGAATAAAATACCGTGCTTCTTTGCAACCGCACCGATTTGGGCAATCGGTTCAATCGTTCCGATTTCATTATTGGCGGTCATGATACTGATTAAAATCGTATCCGGACGGATTGCATTTTCCACTGCTTCCGGTGATACAACACCGTCTGCATCTACGTCTAAGTAAGTCACTTCATAGCCGTGCTTTTCCAGATACTCACAGGTATGCAGCACTGCGTGATGTTCAATCTTCGAAGTGATAATGTGCTTACCATTTTCCTGTAATGCTTCTGCAATACCTTTAATTGCCCAGTTGTCGGATTCACTTCCGCCTGCTGTAAAGTAAATTTCCTTTGCCTTTGCACCAAGAACGGCAGCAATCTGTTCTCTTGCCTTTTCTACGGCTTCCTTGGTATCTCCCGCAAAGCTGTATACTGCAGACGGGTTACTGTAATTCTCTATAAAAAAAGGTTTCATTTTTTCAAAAACCTCAGGTCTTACTGCTGTTGTTGCTGCATTATCAAGATAAATCAACTGACTCATTTTCATTCTCCTTTATATTTCATACGGCAGCAGCCGCTTTGCAGTTTCACCGGCAGTCCGGTACCTGCAGAACCGGGATTTATATTTTATTTCATAGTAATCCCGTATGTTATATGTATTATACAGGATTTCCCTGCAAAGTCAAGTACTAAATAACATAATCGTTGCTTTTGCTGTGATACCATTCCACCAAGTCTTCCAGTGTAATATTGTCAACAACCTCATTAATGGCATCATTAATCTTTTTCCACACGATAAAGGTTACGCATGAAGCTTCACGCTCACATTCCACGGCATCATCCTCTACACAGCTGACCGGTGCAAGTGTTCCTTCCGTCAGTCTTAAAATCATGCCCACCGTGTACTCCTTTGGAGGACGGCGCAGCATATAACCGCCCTGTGCCCCGCGGATACTTCTTACATACCCCGCTTTATTTAGTATGGATATAATCTGTTCCAAATATTTATCTGAAATATCCTGACGTCTGGCAATATCCTTTAAGCTGACTGCCTCACCTGTATTATTCAGTGCCAGATCCAGCATCAGACGCAGGGCATATCTTCCCTTTGTTGAAATTTTCATATTCGTTTTCCCTCCTTTATTCCACCGCTTTTCCGATAATCGTGCCGCCGCCCAGAACATATTCACCGTCATATAAAACGAGAGCCTGTCCCGGTGTCACCGCACGCTGCGGTTCATCAAATACACATTCGAGTGTATCCTCATTTATCATTCTTACCGTACAGTCCGCACCGACATGGCTGTAGCGGATTTTGGCTTTTGCACGTACATCACCTGTAAATGCTTCTGCCGCCATGAAATTTAACTTATTTGCATACAATTTTGATGCAAATACATCTGCATTTTCACCAATAACAACTTCATTCGTATCCGGCCGGATTTCCGTCACAAATACCGGATGTCCCATTGCCAGTCCAAGTCCTTTACGCTGACCGACCGTATAGTGGATAATGCCCTTGTGCTTTCCGATGACATTGCCATGAATATCAACAAAATTGCCTTCTTTCGGGATATAATCCGTTTCCCGCTGGATAAATCCGGCATAATCGTTATCCGGCACAAAACAGATTTCCATGCTGTCAGGCTTATTGGCAACCTGAATACCGATTTCTGAGGCAATTTTACGAATCTCATCCTTTGTATAATCTCCGACCGGCATAAGTGTCCTTGAGAGCTGTTCCTGTGTCAGATTGTACAGCGCATATGTCTGGTCTTTTTTTGCCGTTACGGAATTGCGGATTGCATATCTGCCGTTTGCAAGCTGCTCAATCCTCGCATAATGTCCCGTTGCAATATAATCCGCACCGATCTGCAGGCTTCTTTGCAGCAGGGATTCCCATTTTACATAGCGGTTGCAGGCGATACACGGATTTGGCGTGTATGCGCGCTCATATTCGGATACGAAATAGTCTATGACGTATTTCTTGAAATCAGCCTTGAAGTTCATCACATAATACGGAATATCAAGCACTGCTGCCACTCGTCTGGCGTCCTCCACTGCGGATAGTCCACAGCAGCCGCCCTCCTGTGACTGTTTAAATACGTCCTCGTCCTGCCATATCTGCATTGTGACTCCGATGACGTCGTATCCCTGTTCCTTTAATAAATATGCCGCTACTGACGAATCCACTCCGCCCGACATTCCTACTACAACCTTCTTTTTCATTAATAGTCTTCCTCAGGCGCCTCTTCCTTCTCGCTGATATCATTTACAGGCCTCTCGAGTCCCTCGATTTTGATGCCGTTTTTCTCTGCATAATCCCAAAGTGCCGCATGGATTGCCTCCTCTGCGAGAAGTGAGCAGTGTACCTTTACAGGTGGAAGTCCGTCAAGTGCCTCCATAACTGCCTTGTTTGTAACCTCAAGCGCCTCCTGGATTGTCTTGCCCTTTACGAGCTCTGTTGCCATGCTGCTTGTTGCAACTGCTGCGCCACATCCGAAGGTCTTGAATTTGGCCTCCCGAATAATGCCGTTGTCATCTATATCCAGATACATTCTCATGATGTCTCCGCACTTTGCGTTTCCTACTGTGCCGACACCACTTGGATTCTCCATCTCTCCTACGTTTCTTGGATGGTTAAAATGGTCCATTACCTTTTCACTGTATGCCATGTCCTTAGTTCCTCCTAATTTTCATGTATATATTAATGATGTGATAGTCACTATAATTTCTGACCTGATCATTTATGCCTCAGCTTTGCCGTTTTTCTTTACGAAATCCTCGTATAACGGTGACATGCTTCTGAGCCTTGCTATGATTTCCTTTAACTTGTCCACTGTATAGTCGATATCCTCAAGAGTGGTCTTCTCTGATAATGTAAGACGCAGTGAGCCGTGTGCTATCTCATGTGGCAGTCCTATTGCAAGGAGCACATGCGATGGGTCGAGTGAGCCTGATGTGCAGGCTGAACCTGAGCTGCCGCATATG
>ERZ773148.2025-NODE-2025-length-16095-cov-13.128803_pt1 | contig 16095 bp, 10 predicted proteins | sample MGYA00580846_ERZ773148 | MGnify/ENA primary metagenome ERZ773148 (study PRJEB29015, sample SAMEA2737879) | human gut metagenome | biome: human gut; feature: human-associated habitat; material: faeces | place: China | collected 2012 ... | reverse complement strand
GGGTTTCGTCCTCAAACTGCCGGTACCAGCGCACGGAAATCGGAAAACTTTCGCCGCTGCCGGCTTCCAAAGCGGCGGACAGCTGCCCGTCGTCAAAAAACTCCGGCCGCACGTAATCGGGACCGACCGTACAGGAGGCTGCCGCCAGCAGCGAAACCAACGCCCAATGTCTGCCGTTCATTTCGATCCTCCTTTCCTGCCGCTTTTTTTCTTCTGCCGCCCCGACCCGCCGCCGGCCCGTTCCTTGATTTCCTCAAACAGGACAAAATAGGCGGGGATAAAGATAATGCCGATTACCGTTGCGGCAATCATGCCGTAAAACACCGAGGTGCCGATCGCAATCTGGCTCGAAGCGCCGGCACCTTTGGCCACAATCATCGGAAACACGCCGAGAATAAAGGTCAGCGCCGTCATCAGCACCGCCCGGAAACGTTCCGACGCCCCTTTGACCGCCGCATCAAGAATGCTGTCGCCGCCTTCGCGGTAGGCCTTGGTAAATTCAACGATCAAAATCGCGTTTTTGGCCGCCAGACCGATCAGCATTACCAACCCCAGCTGGGCGTAAATGCTCAGCGGCTGCCCCATCAGATGCAGCCCGGCCAACGCGCCGAGAATGGCAAAAAGGGTGGAAAACATAACCGAAAAGGCCAGCATCCAGCTTTCATAAAGCGCCACCAAAAACAGATAGCAAAACACCATTGCCAGCATAATCAGGAAAACAACCAGTCCGGCCGCTTCCACTTCCTGCAGGCTGAGGCCGGTCCAGGCAATCTTGTAGTCGGCCGGATCAAGAATTTCCTTGGCCGTTTTTTCCACCGCCCCGATGGCCGTTCCGGTGCTGACGCCTTCCGCCGCGGAAGCGGTGATTGAGGCATCCGTATACTGATTGTAGCGATTGATGATTTTCGGCAGCATGACGATTCTGACGTCGGCAAAACTGCCGATTTTGATCATCTGTCCGGTGCTTGAACGCACATACATGTTTTTCACGTCATCCACTTTGCCGCGGTAGGTATAGTCAGCCTGAATGATCACTTTGTTGATCTGCCCGGTCAGGGTAATATTGTTGACATAACGCGAACCGAGGTTGTTTTGCAGCACGGCAAACAAATCGGACACCCGTATCCGGTACGATTCCAGCTTGGTGCGGTCAATGTCGAGATAAACGTGCGGCGTATCGGCGGTATAAACGCTGAAGGCGTATGAAAGCGCCGGATCGGAATTCAGCTTGTAAAGGAACTGCTGCAGCTTTTCAAACATCTCGTTTGACCCGAGGCTCTGGTCGATCGCCAGAAATTCGAGCGACAGGCCGCTGCTGTTGCCGATGCCGGGAATCGCCGGCGGCGCAAAATAGTTGATGCTCACGTTTTTCATCTCCGCGGTCGCCTTTGTCAGCTCCGCCGTGATCGCGTCGATCGAAAGCCCGGGAGAAGTCCGCTCGGCCCAAGGTTCCAGCCCGATCACGCCCATTGCCACGTTTTCTCCGGCGCCGCCCAGAAGACTGTAGCCGGCAACGCTGATAAAATAGCGCACGCCGTCGATCTTCATCGCCTTGTCCGCCACTTCCGCCAGCATTTCGCCGGTCTGGTTGATGCTGGCGGTGTTGGACAGTTGCAAATTGGCAAAAATAATGCCCTGGTCCTCTTCCGGCAGAAACGACGTCGGCGTCAGCTTGAAACCGCCGGCCAAAAGAACGATGACGCCCGCCGTCACCGCAACCGTAACCGGCAATTTGGCGGAAAAGAAACCGACCGCGCCGAGATATTTCTCTTTCATTTTGTCGATCATGTCGTCAAACCATTTGAAAAATCCGCGCGGCTTGTCTTCTTCGTCGCCTTTTAAGAAAATCGCGCACAACGACGGACTGAGCGTCAGCGCGTTGAAAGCGGAAAAGATAATCGCGGTTGCAATCGTCACCGCAAACTGCTGGTAAATTTTGCCGGTAATGCCGGCCATCAACCCTACCGGCACAAAAATCGACAACAACACGAACGTGGTGGCAACAATCGCGCTGCCGATCTGCTGCATCGCCTTCACCGACGCGGCATGAGAATCCATTTTCTCGTAAACCATCAGATACTGCACCCGCTCAACCACGATGATGGCGTCGTCCACCACCAGCCCGATCGCCAGGATCATGGCAAACAAAGTAAGAATATTGATGTCAAACCCCAGCAGATAAATAACGCCGAAAGTGGCGATCAGCGACACCGGAATGGTAATCAGCGGAATAAGGGTGGTCTTGGCCTTCTGCAAAAAAACATAAGTTACCAGCACCACCAGGGCAAAGGTAATGACCAGCGTTTCAATGATGCCGGCGATCGAAGAACGGACGTAAAGCGTGGAATCGTAGGCGATTTTCAGTTCCATGTCGTTGTCAAACGAAGTTTGCAGATCGGCAATCGCCTTGGCCACGTTGTCCATGATGCTGAGCGAATTGGAACCCGGCGTCTGGCTGAGCGACATGATTACCGCCGGCGCATTGTCAAATTTGGCGTTCATGGTATAGGTGTCGGCGCCGAGTTCCACCCGCGCCACATCTTTCAGACGGACCAGGCCGCCGTTTTCCGAAGTGGCCACCACAATGTTGTCAAAATCTTCCACCGTATTGAGCAGACCCTTGGCCGTCAGCGACAAAACCTGATTGGTGCCGGCCGGGCTGGGAGCAGTGCCGATGCCGCCGATCGAAGCCTGTACGTTCTGGCTTTCGATAATCTGCACAATGTCCGAACTGGTCAGCCCCAGAGAAGACAGCTTTTCCGGTTTCAGCCAGACGCGCATGCTGTACTGAGGACCGAAAATCTGCACGTCGCCGATACCGTCCACCCGCGACAGCGGATTTTTCAGATTGGCGTAGGCATAGTTGCTCAGATAGAGGTCGTCATAAGTGTTCTGCGGCGAACGCAGCGCCAAAAGCGCCAGCATGTTGGACATCTGGGTATTCACTTCCAGCCCCTGCTGCTGAACAATTTCCGGCAATTGCGACATCACCTGGTTCAGGCGGTTCTGCACCTTCACCTGGGCAATGTCCGGATCGGTGCCGATGTTAAAGGTGATCGTCAGCTTGTAACTGCCGTCGTCGTTGGAACTTGACGTCATATACAGCATGTTTTCCACGCCGTTGATCTGGTTTTCCACCGGCACCGCCACCGTATCGATCACCACCTGGGCGCTGGCGCCGGGATAGGTGGTGCTGACCACGATCTGCGGCGGCGTAATTTCCGGATATTGCGAAACCGGCAGCACCGCAATCGCCAGCAGCCCGAGCAGAATCATGATAATCGAAATCACGCCGGCAAACCGAGGCCGATCAATAAAATACTCAGAAAACATCAGTTTTTCTCCCCGGCCGCCGCAGCGCCCTCCATCACGATTTTAAACTTGTGTCCCTCGTCCCCCGCACCCATCTTGTCCAGCACAATACTTTCGCCGGGCGTAAAAGTGTTTTTGAGTATATAGTTGTTGTTGCCGTATTCGCTCAAAATATCAACCGCCGTCTTTACCACCCCGTTTGCACCGGCCACATAGATATAACTGCCGTCCGGTTCGATATAAACCAGATCCTTGCGCACGATCATGCCGCGGTATTTTTTCTCCACCAGCACATTTACGTAAGCGTTGGCGACAAGCCGCTTGTCCGGGTTGGCAAAATCCGCGTAAACCGCAATCGAATTGGTGCTTTTGTCGATTTGGTTGTCAACATAGCCGAAAGTCCCCGCCTGCGGATAAACGGCGCCGTCGGCCAGCTTCAGCCTGAGCGTTTCGTCCGCAAACATTTCCGGGCGGCCGGCTTCTTCAAGATAATCCTTGTCGGTAATCGAAAACACGACCCGGATCGGATTATACTGGATCACCGTCAGCAGCACGTTTTCCGGCGACACGTAATCTCCCTTGGAAAGCGGCACGTCGCCGACAACTCCGTCAATCGTCGCCCGGATCACCGTATAGTCGTAATTTACCTGCGCCTCCGCCAGAGCGGCTTTGGCCTGTTCCAAAGCGGCCTCCGCCGACAGGAACGAAGCCTTGGCGTTGTCCAGTTCGGTTTTTGAAACCGCCCGCGCGCCTGCCTTCTGCATCCGCTGATAATAAACGCTGCTGTTGTTGAAACTGGCCTCGGCCTGAGCAACCGCGGCCTTGGCGGCGTCAAGCCTGGCCTTGTATTCGGCCTGGTCGATAATCACCATCACGTCGCCGGCCTTCACCTCGGAACCGCCCTTCACCCGGATCTCGTCGACAAAACCGCTGATGTACGGCCGCACGCTGACGTCATGAACCGGCGTCACGTAACCGATGTAGTTTTTTTCAACCTCTGCTTCCCGCTCAATCAGCGGTGCCGCCGAAACCGTACGCTCGACGGCTTCTTCCGCCGTCTCCGGCATTTTTTTATAATGCTGCCAGGCAAAATAACCGGCAACAATCAAAACCACAAAAAACAAAACCGAAAACCGGCCCGCGTCCTTTTTTTTGCCGTCGTCGCTCATTCCCGTGCCTTTCTTTTGCAATTGCTCCGTAAACTAAAATTTAAATAGTGGAAGCAAACTCTAATTCAAGACGCTTCTAATGAATTTTGTCCGCGCATTTTAATCAAATTTTTATATATTCCGCCTATTTTATAAGGAAAATTTCGTTTCTTTGAGGATAATGCCGATGTTTGCCGCTTTGTTTTTACCAGATCAAATGCTTTTGATCCGCATTTTGGCCGCTTTTTTGACCGCGCTAGCCGTCGTGCTCGCCTGCGGCGGCAGATTTATCGCCTTTTTGCACGGCTGTCAGGGACTGGGCCAGCCGATCCGCGAAAACGGCCCGCAAAGCCACCTGTTGACCAAAAAGGGCACCCCGACCATGGGCGGCATTCTCATTTTGGCGGCAATTATCGTTTCGTCCCTGTTATGGTGCAGCCTTTCCAACCTGTTCGTCTGGCTCTGTCTGGCCGTCATTCTTGTTTTCGGCGCCACCGGTTTTGCCGATGACTATGTCAAGGTCAAAAAACACACACCCGACGCCATGACCGCCAAAATGAAACTCCTGCTGCAGTTTGTCACCTCCTTTGCCGTGGTCTGGCTGGTTACCGCCAACACTTCGGAAAATCTGCGTTTCAGCCTGGTGGTTCCTTATGTTAACCGTATTTTTGACCTGTGGTGGCTTTACCTTCCGTTTGCCATGGTCGTCATTGCCGGCACCTCCAACGCCGTCAACCTGAGCGACGGGTTGGACGGACTGGCCGGCGGCCTTTGCCTGACCGCGTTTTCGGCCTTCGGAGTCATTGCCTTTACCACCGCTTTTCCCGAAACGGTCAATTTCCGCAGCGTCCTCATTCCCGAATGCGGAGAAGTCGCGGTCGTCTGCGCCGCCGCCGCCGGCGCCTGTCTCGGCTTTCTCTGGTTCAACAGTTCGCCCGCCAAAGTGTTCATGGGCGACACCGGATCGCTGGCTCTGGGCGCTCTTCTCGGCACCGTTGCGGTGATGACCAAACACGAAATCCTGCTGGCCGTCATCGGTTTTGTCTTCGTCGCCGAGGCGCTTTCGGTCATGATTCAGGTTTTCTGGTACAAACGCACGAAAAAGCGCGTCTTTCTGATGGCGCCGATCCACCACCACTTTGAACAACTGGGCTGGAAAGAAACCACGGTGGTCGCCCGTTTCCGCATCGTTGCCGTCGTCTGTGCCGTTATCGGCCTTTTTTCGCTTATTTTCTGACGGAGGACCATGGTGCTGATCTTTTCCCACAACAACCGAAGCCTCGTTGCCAACTGGTGGTGGACCGTTGACAAAACGCTTCTGGCCTGCATCAGCATTTTAATCGTCCTCGGCATCCTGCTGACTTTTTCCGCCAGCCCCGCGGTGGCAACGCGGATCGGCTTTGACAGCTACCACTTCATCAAACGCCATCTGTTCTTTGCGCCGCTGGCCTATATGGTCATGATCGCCCTTTCCATGCAGAAGCTCAAATTCATCCGCCGGCTTTCGCTGGTCGGCTACCTGGCAGCCATCGCCCTGGTCGTCTGCACTTTTTTCTTCGGCGAAGCCAACAAGGGCGCCGCCCGCTGGCTGATGGTCTTCGGCTTTTCGCTCCAGCCGTCGGAATTTGTCAAACCTTTTTTCATTGTCACCGCCGCCTGGCTGTTTGACGGCGAACGCCGGCATCCGGAATTTCCCGGCAATCTGCTGTCGACCGCCCTGTTTCTGTTTACCGCCCTGCTCATCGTCCGCCAGCCGGACATCGGCATGACCATGGTCATCACCGCGGTCTGGCTGTTTCAGTTTTTCTTAAACGGCATGCCGCTGCTTCTGCTCGGCGTCGCCGGGCTGATCGGCATGGGCGCCGTCATCGCCGCCTATTTTGCCTTTCCCCATTTTCAGATCCGCATTCACCAGTTTCTGGCTTCCGGCGGCGAACTGAGCTATCAGGTCAAGAAATCGCTTGAGGCCTTCCAAAGCGGCAGCCTGTTCGGCCGCGGTCCGGGCGAAGGCGTGGTCCGCTCTTCCATCCCCGACGCGCACACCGATTTCATTTACGCGGTGGCGGCGGAAGAATACGGCGTGTTCCTCTGTCTGGCGATCGTCGCCCTGTATCTGGTCATCGTCATCCGTTCAATGATTATTTCATGCAAAGACAACAACTTGTTTATTATTTTATCGGCCTCTGGACTGGCTGCCTCTTTCGGGTTACAATCCATCATTAACATGGCTTCGACCCTGCACCTGATGCCGACCAAGGGCATGACGCTGCCGTTTATTTCCTACGGCGGCTCGTCGATCATCGCCACCGCCGTCGGCATGGGCATGCTTCTGGCCATTACGCGCAAAAACGTTCATGCGGAGGACAAAGATGACGTCTAAAAAGAAAAAAAGCAAAAAACCGCTGATTATCCTCACTGCCGGCGGCACCGGCGGACACGTCTACCCGGCCGAAGCGCTGGCGGAAGAACTTTCCCGCCGCGGCTGCCGGCTGATGCTTGTTACCGACCAGCGCGGTCTGAACAACTATCACGGCACGCTGGGCAAAATCCCCAACCGTTCGGTTTTGTCCGGCGCCGTCATGGGCAAATCAAAATGGTTCAAAATCAAAAGCCTGTTTAAGACCGCAATCGGCGTTCTGCAATGCATGTACCTGCTGCTGAAAGAACGTCCGGCCTGCGTCGTCGGCTTCGGCGGCTATGCTTCCTTCCCCTGTTCGATGGCGGCAATCCTGCTCGGCACCGACCTGATCGTCCACGAACAAAATTCGGTCATGAGCCGCACCAACCGCTTTCTCGGCCGCTATGCCACCGCCGTCGCCGCCAGTTTCAAAAAGACGAAATATGCGCCGGCCGGACGCAAAACCGTACAAACCGGCATGCCGATCCGTAAGGCGATTGCCGAATTATACGGCCGCCCCTACCCCAAAACCGGCAAAACCCTGCCTTTTAACATGCTGGTTCTGGGCGGTTCCCAAGGCGCCAAAGTGTTTGCCGAAGTCATTCCGCAGGCAATAAAAATGCTTGCCTCCAAACAGCAGAAAAGAATCCGTATGACCCAGCAGTGCCGCCGGGAAGACCTTGATGCCGTCCGCGCCGCCTATGACGGAGCCAAATGCACGCTTGAGCTTTCGCATTTCTTCGACAACATGCCGGAACTGTATGCGCAAACCCATCTGATAATCTCCCGTGCCGGCGCCTCCTCGGTTTCGGAAATTGCCGCCGCCGGCATTCCGTCAATCCTGGTTCCGCTGCCGACGGCCGCCGACGACCACCAGACTTCAAACGCGGCCGAGTTCAAAACCAACAAGGGCGGCATCGTCATCGCGCAAAAAGACTTTTCGCCGACGGCCCTCGCCGCGGTCTTAAACGACCTGCTGGAAGACCCGGCCGTTTTGAAAACAATGGCGGAAAACACTGCCAAATTCGCCATTACCGACGCCGCCGTCCGGCTTGCCGACCTGATCGAAAACAAAATCATCATTCCGGCCGCAAAACGGCCGGCGGAGAAATAAAATGTTCCGTATCCGCTTCAAAATGCCGCAGAAAAAAGACCCGTTGATCAAAATTCTGCCCGTCGTCCGCGGCCGCTATCTGCAAAACATCAGCCTTGCCCGCCACACCTGGTTCGGCGTCGGCGGCAACGCCGAAATCATGTACATTCCGGAAGACGCCGACGACCTTGCCCATTTCCTGCGCAACAAACCGCACAACGTTCCGGTCTGCCTGATCGGCGGCGGATCCAACCTGCTGGTTCGCGACGGCGGCGTGCCCGGCGTGGTTATCAAACTGGACAACGCAAGCTTTCAGAAAGTCACCGTCGGCAACGGCACCATTACCTGCGGCGCCGGCTTTCGCAACATTGATTTGAAAAAACATCTGCTGAAGCACGAACTCGGCGGACTTGAATTTCTCTGTTCGATTCCCGGCGTCATCGGCGGCTCGGTCAAAACCAACGCCGGCTGTTTCGGCCGGGAAGTCGCTGACGTAATGCAAAGCGCGGAAATCATGAACGGCGAAGGCAAAATCCAGACCGTTACCGCGGCCGACCTGGGATTGTCCTACCGCAGCAGCCTGTTCCCCGACGACTGGATCATTCTTTCCATCACTTTTAAAACCGAACCTTCGACCCGGGAAGAAATCGCCCGGCTGCTGGAAGAACACAAGCAATACCGCAAAGCCCGCCAGCCCTATAACCAGAAAACCGCCGGCTCCACTTTCAAAAACCCGGAAGGGCTGAAAGCCTGGGAACTGATCAAAAAGGCCGGCTGCGCGGAACTTGCCGTCGGCGGCGCCAAAGTTTCCGAAAAGCACTGCAATTTTCTCATCAACACCGGCAACGCCACTGCCAAAGACATTGAAACCCTGGGTGAAACGATTATTCAAAGGGTACGGCAGGAAACTTTCATTACGCTCGAATGGGAAATAAAAAGACTGGGAATAGAAAAATAACCATGATTACCGCACCGACAGTTTCCCCGTCATCTCCGGCGGTTTCCGCCGCCGACAAACGGGTTTATCTGCCCCGGCTCTGGCCTTACCGCCTGATCGGCAACGTTTTGCTGCTTATTTTGCTCGGTTTTGCCTCGGTCGGCATGGTCATCGCCAAAAACAACCTGGTCACGCAAAAACTCAATTCCCTCTCCGATTATTTTTACACCCTCACCTCCTATCTCGGCTTTACCGTCGACGACATCCTCGTCTACGGACGCAACAAAACCGCAATCGAGGAAATCAACAACATCGTCAACACCCGCCGCGGCGACAACATACTCCGCCTCGACATCCGGCAGATGAAAAGCGACCTTGAACAGCTGCCGTGGGTCAAGTCGGCAACCGTCAGCCGCTCCTACCTGCCCAACCTGCTAAAAATCACCCTCAAAGAACGCCGGGTACGCTCGCTGTGGCAGATTAACAACGCTTTTTACCCGATCGACACCGACGGCGCCGTCATCCGTGCCGATTTTGTCCCTTCCCGTCCGGTGCTGCTGATCGTCGGCCGCGGCGCGCCGGAGCATCTGAACGAACTGCTGACCGCGGTTGAAGACGATAACGAGGTTTTTCCCCGGATCAAAGTCGCCAACTTCATTTCCGGCCGCCGCTGGAACCTCATCCTGGACGACGTCGAAAACGGCATCACCGTCAAGCTGCCGGCCGAAGACATGGACAAAGCATGGAAAAAATTGCTAAAATTGAACAAAACCCAGGGACTTCTTAAACGTAAATTAACCATCATTGATTTAAGATTCGCCAATAAAGTTTTGGTAAAACCGCGCCGAACCTCCGACGAAGAACGTCTGGCTTCGGACGCGGAGGATGAAAGCAACATTTGACAGCGAAAGGCATGAGATCGTGACTCATTCATTTAACCGATTGACCACAATTGCCGCTTTGGACATCGGCTCGTCCAAAGTCTGCTGCGTCATTGCCCGCATCAGCCGCGACCAGAAAATCAGCATTGCCGGCTACGGCTACAATGCGTCCAAGGGAATCAAAAACGGCATCATCACCGACATCAAACAGGCCACCTATTCGGTCTGTGACGCGGTGGAAGCCGCCGAACAAATGGCCAACGAACGTGTCAGCCGCATCATTGTCAACATTTCCGGCGACCGGGTAAAAAGCAGCATCAAACGCTCGGCGATCAATTTAAACAAATCCAAACCGGTATCGGAAGCCGACATAAAAAAAGTCATCGAAAAAGGCATCAACAAAATCAACGTCGAAAACAACGAGCTGATCCACTGCCTGCCGACCGGCTACCGGCTTGATTTCGGAGAAGAAACCAACGACCCGCGCAATCTTTACGGCGAAAGCCTGTCGGTCGACGTGCTGCTCGGGCTGGTACCGGAAATCATGTACAGAAACGTCAAAACCGTGCTCGACAACTCGCATCTGGAAATTGCCGAAAAGGCGCTTTCCTCCTATGCCTCCGGCCTTGCCTGTCTGGTTGACGACGAAAAGGAACTGGGCGCCACCGTAGTCGACATCGGCGGCGGCACCACCAGCATCGCCAGTTTCAAACACGGCCATCCGGTATACTTTGGCTCAATCGGCGTCGGCAGCAACAACATCACCAACGACATCGCCTGGGGGCTGACGACCTCGTTTACCCATGCCGAGCGTTTAAAAACGCTGCACGGCTGCGCTTTCATGACGTCGCAGGACAAAAACGAAACCATCAACGTCTACCCGGTCGGCGAGGAAGACGACAGCCTGATCAAACAGGTGCCGAAATCGGAACTGATCGGCATCATCACCCCGCGGGTGGAAGAAATGTTTGAAATGGTCAACGGCAAACTGGCCGACCACGGCTTAAAAGACATCAGCAGCCACCGCATCGTGCTGACCGGCGGCGGATCGCTGTTGTCGGGCATGCGGGAAGTGGCCGCCATGATTCTCGACAAGCAGGTGCGTCTGGGCCGCCCGCGCAGCATTGCCAACATGCTTGACATTTCAAACTATCCGGTACTGCAGTCGCCGGCGTTTTCTTCCGTCATCGGCCTGCTTTTGTTCGTCATCAACTATACCGAGCGCAAACCGAACAAAATCATCAGCAAACCGGCGGGCATTGAAGGCGGCCGTTTCGGACGGATCCTGAACTGGCTGAAACAAAACTTTTGACAAATTAACGAAAAATATCGTTTTGGTAACGAAACCTTAAGCACTTTTCAAATATTGTATATTAAAATTGAATAAGCACAATACTTTTGGGAGCGAGCAATGTCGATAAAATTAGCAGTACCGGAAACCAACATGATCACCTTGAAACCGCGCATTTCCGTTATCGGAGTCGGCGGCGGCGGCGGCAACGCCGTCAACAACATGATCGTCAAAAATCTCGAAGGCGTTGATTTTATCGTTGCCAATACCGACGCTCAGGCGCTTGCCAATTCAAAATCCGGCCGCAAAATCCAACTCGGCGTGGAAACCACCCGCGGGCTCGGTGCCGGCGCCTGTCCCGAAGTCGGCCGCAAAGCGGCGGAAGAAGCTGCGGAAGAAATCGAAAAAGAGTTGGAAGGCGCCAACATGGTGTTCATCACCGCCGGCATGGGCGGCGGCACCGGTTCCGGCGCAGCGCCGGTCGTTGCCCGCATTGCCAAACAAAAAGGCATCCTGACCATCGGCGTCGTCACCAAGCCGTTCCAGTTTGAAGGCCGCCGCCGTTACCAGATTGCCGAAGAAGCGCTCAATGACTTTACTTCGTCGGTCGACAGCATCATCATCATTCCCAACCAGAACCTGTTCCGCATTGCCGACAAAAACACCACCCTGGCCGACGCTTTTGTCATGGCCGACAACGTGCTTTACGACGGCGTCCGCTCAATTACCGACCTGATGATGATGCCGGGACTGATCAACCTCGACTTCGCCGACATCAAAAGCATTATGGAAGACAAAGGCAAAGCCATCATGGGCACCGGCGAAGCGGAAGGCGAAGACCGCGCCATAAAAGCGGCCGAACAGGCGCTTTCCAATCCGCTTTTGGACGACAGCAACATGAAAGGCGCCAAAGGGGTGCTGATCAACATCACCGGCGGCATGGACATCACCTTGTTCGAAATCGACGAAGCCGCCAACCGCATCAAAGAAGAAGTGGACGAAGAAGCCAACATCATCTTCGGTTCCAGCTTTGACGAAAATCTGGCCGGCAAAATCCGTGTTTCGATCGTTGCCACCGGCATTGAAGGCGGCCGGACGGAAATGCCGAAAGCCAAACCGCAGCCCAAAACTGCCAACTACATTGAAGAAAGCTTTTCCGATGAACCCATCATTCCGATAACCCCGAGCGAAGAAATGGATTCCAATCTGGCAAAATTCGCCGCCACCCTGCCCGCCGATCCGGAAGAAAACGAAGAAACCCCGGCCCGGCTGCAGGAAACGGATGAAGAACCGGCCGTTGAACTGACGGAAGAAGAAATCGCGGTCGAAGAAAAAACCGAACCGGCCGCCGTTGTCGAAGAAGAGCCGGAAATGTTTGCCGATCCGCAGTCCCGCGCCCCCTCATCCATGGGTGACATGCCGCAGGCGTCTTCTTTGTTCAATGCCATTCTGAACAAAAACGAATTTAACGACGTCGACGCACAGCTGGAAAGCCTGATTTCCAGCCAAGGCAGCACTTTCAGCGCCAAAAACGCGCCGCGGATGGTCGAGGAAGAACCCGAACTGTTCGGCCACAATCCGCAGCTTTTTGCCTCGCCGAAAGAAGAACCGGTTGAAAAACTGATTGTCAACGACGAGGAAGAAGAATACACGCCGACCCTGATTGAACGCGTCACCGGCTTTTCCATCGCCAAACGCAACCGCAAGAAAAAAATGGAAGCCGAGCATTATCAGGAACCGGTAACCCCGTCTTTTTCCGACAGTGAGGAAGACCGCGTCAACCTTGATATCCCGTCGTTTCTCAGACGTCGTTGATACAGTAAGAAATTCTTTTTTTCATACCGGACTTGCGTCCGGTATTTTTTTATCCTTCGACCAGCTGCAAAAGAACTGTTAACGCTTTGAAAAAATAAGATTATTTGCCTTTTTTGCCTGTAGCGGAAAAAGGTACGTTAAAATGCGGCAAAAATCAAGACGAAAAAACAAGGGAAAGCGGAGAAAAATAATATAACCATTTATCGTACAATATTTTACATCACCTGAACGAAATATTATGGATAAAGGGGAAAGGTCATGAAAATATTGTATAAAACCATGGGATTGGGGCTTTTGTCCGCGTGCCTGTACCTGTTGTGTGCGGCGCCGGCTTCGGCCAAAGTCTGTTTTGTCGGCGACGAAAACTGCGGTGCCGGCGGCAGTTTTGAACCGGCAGAGAAATTGCCTAACGAAGACCTTTGCAGACAGGAAGGCTATACTTCCCTTGCTTCAACTTGTCTTAATCCCGGAGGAACCTGTCCCTATGACGCCAAATATGTCAAATGCTGCGGTTCGGAATATGCCTATCAGGCCTGCGTCTTTCCTCTGGAAACGATAAAAGTTCAGAATTCCGAAGGCAAAGAGGTAACCGACAAATGCGGCAATTTGTACAAATGCCGGTGCAACAGCGAGTACAAAACTCCGGCCGACTGGAGTGACGAGGCCTCAAACAAATGTCAGCCGGGCGGCGGGGTGTGCATCATGAGCACCACCGATACGGTCTATTACAACAAATGCACTTGTGACGGCAATTATTTCCCCTATGAAGAAAGCTGTCCGAAAAACACGACGGAAATCGACAGCTGCACCGACAGCGACGGCCTGACCCGCAAAAGCTGCCAGTGCCCCAACACATACAAAACCTGTACCTACGGCGGCGCGCCTGGCGCCGATACCTGCATCCAGAACGGCATAACTTTGTACAGTTCGTGCAACACGCCGGAACAGGAATGTATTAACGCCGGCTATTACGAAAATTGCAGCAAACAAAGATGTTATTATGACACGCAAAATATGGAAAAGAACAAAAGCACTTATCCGATAGCCTGCGAAAACAGCAACGACGTCTGTCCGTATATGTTCGGCTACTATTTCTGCCGCTGGAGCCCGCTTAATTTCTGCAAGGCCAAACACGCGGAAATGAATATCGAATCGCCCGAAAACTGGCCGTCAACCTGCGTAAACTATGAAGGCGTCAAAGGCACGGTAATCCCCTGCAAGATCGATTATGACGGCGAAGGCAAGAGAATGTATAGAAATACGACCGACCCGACCAAATATCTCGGCTATTACCGCTGCAAGATTACCTGTGACCAGCGTCTGCTGTCCAAAGTGGGTACGGCGGTTACGGCCGACGAACGCTTCGGCCAGTATAAAGGAGCCTGGAATGCGTTTTATATCACGCTTACCTCGCCGAAAAACGGTTTTAAGGCCGGCACGCACCTGTTCTTGCGTTCCGACTTCAGAATGCCACAGGCAGGATTGTCATACGATAACCGCAGCAACGGAGACAAGCTGATTTATGCCAAGGGACAAAGTTCACAGAAAATGTATGCTTCGATCAACGGCATCGGCGCATTATACAAACTGGATCCGTCCGCTTATTCCGAATGTGACGAAGAGTACAACGATACCGGTAAAAATCCGGAACTGCGCATTCCGCTTGAATATGCCAATAACATTTTAAGCCGCGGCTTTACCAATATCGATTTGCGGCTGACTTATCAGGATGACAGCGGCAAAGCGCAGCAATGGGGCGGCAGAACCTTTACCGTTAAGAAAGAAGACGGAAAATCCCTGTCAACATACATATGGGACAATATCGGGTTGATTCAAACTCATGAACTGTCTTTGAACAGCCATACCAGCAATTCTAATGATGCTCTGTATGACTCGGCTCGGACAGTAATCAACCAAAACGACGGTACCAAAATTCGTTTTACCGGCGATGTTGGATTTAATACGGCCGTAATCACCAAGGAGAGCACGCAATACGATCCTTTGAGACCGAGCGGAGATGCGACCAACACGTCGCTTGCCCGTCTGGTTTTCCATGGCGACGGTTACCATATTGTTGAATTCAAAAACGCCAAAGTCAGCGGCTCAACGGGCCGTGCCCCCGATTTTGACACGAACGAAGGTGCCGGAGGAACGATAAATATCGATAACTCTACGGTTTACGCACACAATATCTTCTCATTTTTGAACGTAAACGTCAACAACAGGTCTAAACTTTACGTCCGCAGACTTTTGGCCAGCGGCAGACACAGCGACTACGACAAAAATACTTCCGGCATGTTCAAACAAGGCAAGCAATATTGTGTGGGAACGGTTGTCCGCGGTTCTTCGTCGGTTGATGTCAGCCATACGCTGGTCAATGTCTGGGAAGACAGATACCTTTATGTTGGCGGCGGCAGCACTTTTACCTCGGCAAAACCGATTCGTCTGCGTAAAGCGGGCAATTCCGTTGCCTGCATTGCCGACAGCAGCAGCTCGATTTCCGCAATGGGAACAAAGTATACCAGCAGTTTCAGCTTCCCGTCAGACGGTAGCTATATGACGTTGAAGGGTTCAAAATCCGGCAGCCGGCGTATTATGTATTCGGTTTCCGACAGTGCCTGTATGCCTACCGGCCAGAGCAGAAACTTCAACAGTTCTTCTCCTTACAGAGACCACTGTACCGGCTATAAAAGCAATCAGTATAACTTTGCCGAAAACAACCCGTTTTCGGACGAATTTACCTTTGCCACACCCGGAAGCTTTTCCGTCTACGTTTCCTACAGCGGCAGTCCGAATACCTACGGAAAAACGCAAACGATCAACAGCTGGTATCCTAAACTGAAAGAGGCTACCTTTGAACAGAATACCTGTAATTCAAAAGGCCAAAGCGTTAAAGAAGTAAAAGTAACCGGTTGTCATTCGGCAGCCAATACCAATAACTGCACTCAAGGGGGTAAGCAAGTGTTTTGCACAGCCGAATCCGGACCGCGTTGGTTTACTTCGGTAGTACCTTATTATTACAGATGTCATAACAGTTCCGGTTATTGCGCCAACAGCAGCAAGTACTCTTACGGCTGCACCGGTGAGCGCAAATTCCTTTGTTCGGGGTGCTCTTATTGCGAGAACGGCATCGGTTATGCCGACTGGAGCGACAGCACCGGCGGATTATAACCAATAACCTTTGATCCCCGCCCGTTGTCCGTTCCGGTGGACAATAAAA
>ERZ773148.2018-NODE-2018-length-16135-cov-10.315174_pt1 | contig 16135 bp, 22 predicted proteins | sample MGYA00580846_ERZ773148 | MGnify/ENA primary metagenome ERZ773148 (study PRJEB29015, sample SAMEA2737879) | human gut metagenome | biome: human gut; feature: human-associated habitat; material: faeces | place: China | collected 2012 ... | reverse complement strand
TAATGAACATCGTTCATCAATGCGCTGTCAGTTTGACAATGAGTAAGGCGGCTGTTATATTGTAAGTGTCAGTTAAACAAGTCAAAGGAGACTACCATGTTCTACGTAATCAAATATTACCAGCGCAACAAAGAAACCGGGGTTTACGAACTTAAACATATGCACTGTGACACGATCAAAGCAGCATGCGAGTATCTTCAATTCATGGAAAAACATCCCTCTTACGTTTTCGTCTCCATGAAGAAAGTAGGCTGATTATGATACATCAGGTAGAATGCTGGGACTATAAAGAAGATTTCACAGCAGAAAAGCCACCAACCACTCTAGAGTATATCATAGACTTCGACATGACAGATGTATGTCTCTATGACACTTTTGCGACATTTGATATAATCGTAGTACGTCCCACTGCCATGAAAGAACATGGTCGAGTGGCGATACAATCACGTTATTATGTTATCGACAACACATGGATGGATTGGCGATGAACCCGGAAACCTTGCTTGCCATCATAGCATATGCAATCGGAATGGTTTACATTTGCAGGAGGTATCGATGAAACAAGAAAAGCAAGATTATTTAAATGGATACGAGCTTTCAAAGCTTCATGACTTCATCAAAGCGAACGGTGATATGCACGAGCATGGAAGCGTTCCTAAACATTTGAGCTATTGGGCTGAAAAAGGCTATATAGCTGGCATAGATGAAAGGGAGTTTAAAAGGGATTTAATTCTATATTTTTAAATTTAGATTTGTGAAGATTCTATGAAAAGACCGAATTCCAGTCTTTTCGCTTTTCACGGGTGTATAATGGATATCGTCAAAGCAAGCCGACCGTTCAAAGGAGATTACATTATGGCTGCTATCACCCGGACTTTCAAGAGTTTCGAGCTGACCGCGTACGAACTGGATGATTCGATCCCGCCCAGCGTGCGCACTGTCGCCCAGTGCGTCGTGCTGGACACCAACATGAACGCCCGCAAAGCCCGTATCGCCTTCCGCGATGCCGGCGCGGCGCTTCCCAAGAACTGCACGATCAAGTGGGTCGAAGACGAGGAGAAGACCTATTCCATGCCCGTGGAAACTTTCCTTGAGAACGCTACCGTCATCGACGCTTAAACCATCTGACTAGAAGGAGAAAACCATGCCTGAGAACAAAGACATCGCCATCGCCGAGGAAATGCCCGTCAACGACCTCGCACCTGCCCGCACGTACGCCATCGCCGAGCTTGCCAAGCCCGAGGACAACACGTTCTGCTCGGTGAACCCGGAACTTGGAGCGGATGCCAAGAAGCTGATCTACAACGCGTCCAACAACCCGACGCACAAGATCGACGACTTCATCAACAAGCAGATCGCGCTGAAAGACCTGTTCGTGGAGATCATCGAAATCGCAGACGAGGACGGCACCGTGGAGCAAGCCCCGCGCATCGTCCTCATCGACGACAAGGGCGAGAGCTACCAGTGCGTGTCAAACGGCGTGTGGGGGTCGCTCAAGAAGATGTTCGCCGTCTACGGAGCGCCAACCTACGAGGAGCCTATCAACGTGGTCGTCAAGCAGGTGAAGGTTAAGCGCGGCACGATGCTCACCCTCGAAGTCGCTTAAAGTTCTCAATCACAGGCCGCACCCAGCGTGCGGCCTTTTTTCAGGAGGAGCCATGTTGTCGCTTGCAGACAAGGATTTGATGGAGCAGTTCGTCGCGGACTCGTTAAACAGGGTGTTGAAAAAAGAGCTATGGGCGCATGCCGTCGTCCCGCAAGGCGTGGCCGTTTTCAAGCGCCATCATAACGGGCGCATCGAATATATGTTCACCAAGGACGACAAGTTCGATATGAAGCGGGACGACATAAACGACCTGCGCGAGCTTGTGCGCCGCTACGTCATAGACGATTATATCGGACTCGTCTTCGTCATGCATTCGCAAGCGCTGAAAACGGTTTCCAAGCATATCAAATATCGTTATTGAAAGGAGGTATGATATGCCTACGAAAGACGGGGTGTTCTACGAGCTTTCCGATTCGCCCTATCGCGCGCTCTACGGCGATTACACGTTCCACTTTTCAAGCCGCAAGCATCAGGAAAGCTTCCTCGATAAGCTGCCGGTTCGGGTCGAATGGCTGTGCGACAGTTTTTCGAAGCGCTTCAAGTTCGAAATCGACGCTCGGTTAATCGCAGTGTTCCAGCTGTATTTCCAGGTCGAGACGCGCGGTTGTTATGTTAAAACGGTTGATGGTGAGGTGTTGAGATGCAAGCAGAACCTAAGATTGCATGGACTAAAAGCCAGCGTGCAAGGCTCAACTCAGCCGTGCGAAAGTACAATAATGCGATTCGACGCGCCCAGCGAGCCGTTCCAGCCAATGCCCCCTTTCTCCCGGCACAAGTAAGTTATCAGGATCTGAAAGCATCCATCAATAGCGCGCGGACGCTGAACAACACGGTCAACCGCCTGTTGCGAGTCACGCGTCCGCGAGCTCTGGAGCTTGCCAGCGTGGGAGACGGAGGTATCGTTACCCGTTACGAGGTGAGCGAGTTTCGAATCGCCAAAGCTGTGAACGAGCGCCGCAAGAGCTTGCGCCGCAAGAAGCTCGGCATCGATTACGGTCAGACGCTCGGGCGGATGGGCACCATCCAGCAGAACAACCTCGCACCCGACACCCGAAGCGCACGAGACTTCTCGCCCGCCGGTCTCAAACGGTTTTTGCAGCGCGCCGAGCGGATGATGGCAACGGCGAACATAGATAAGATGCGCCTGTACTACAAGAACTACATTACCGCGCTCGGCACCGTGTTCGGCGGGTACCCGGAATACGATGCGGCCATCGACTCCATTGCCCAGAAGATCAAGGCCATGATGAGGGACGAGCCTGACAGACTCCTCGATTTCTTCGAGTCAGGAGACGAGATTCTGCACATAGAATACATCTACGAGCCGCAGGATCGCGACACCAAGCTGTATTATTTGGTTGAGCGCTGGAAGATGCTATGAGATGCGATATTTCACGGCTGACTTCGAGACGACAGCCGACGATCTGACAGAAACGCGTGTATGGGCGTGGGCTGTCTGCACCTTGAAAACCTATGATATAAAGCATGGAACCGATATCGACGGGTTTCTCAGATGGTGCGAGTGCGCCCCTAACGCCCGAGTGTATTTTCACAACTTGAAGTTCGACGGGAAATTCCTCATAGACCATTTGTTGAAGTCAGGGTGGGAGTGGTCTGAATCGTCTCACGCGGGAATGCCGTACACTTTTACCACGTTGATATCGGACATGAACCAGTTCTACAGCATCAAACTTCATTATAAGAAAGGGCATTTCGTAGAGTTCTGCGACTCGTTGAAGATCATACCCCTTCCCGTTGCCAAGATTCCCGAAGCGTTCGGTTTCGAGGCGCATGAATCCAAGCTCGAAATCGACTACACAGAGCATCGAGAGGTCGGCCACGAGCTTACGCAAGAGGAAATCGACTACATTTCGGCAGACGTGAGGATCGTCGCGCGAGCGCTTGGGGTGCTGATCGATCACGGTGCTACCAAGATCACGGCGGGATCGAACGCCATCGCCGAGTACAAGAAGACGATAGGAGGCGAGAAGGGTTTCAGGCGCATGTTTCCCGTGTGCGACTACGACGCTGAGATACGCCCGTGCTACAAGGGAGGATTCACCTACGTCAACCCCGATTTCAAAGGGCGCGACATCGGGGAGGGAATCGTCCTGGACGTTAACAGCCTCTACCCTTCCGTCATGGCCGGAGTCGGAGGCGAGATCCTGCCGTACGGCGATCCGGTTCTTTTCGAAGGGGAGTACGTCCCGGATCCTCGATACCCGCTCTACATACAGACCGTGTCCGTCGACTTCAAGCTCAAGCCCGGCTTCATCCCTTGCTTGCAGCTCAAAGGCAATTTGAGCTTCATGCCGACCGAATACGTAGTCGATTCCAAAGGAGAGCAGACGCTGGTATTGACAAGCGTCGACTTGGCGCTTCTGCGCGACCACTACGACATCTATTCCATCCGCTACGGCAAAGGCTGGAAGTTCAAGGCATCGAACAAGCTCTTCTACGATTTCATCATGACGGCCAACGAGGAGAAGGTGCATGCGGCCGAGGAGGGAAACGCCGGCAAGCGGTACATGGCGAAGCTCAAGATGAACTCCTCGTACGGGAAGATGGCGACGCATCCGGTCAAACGGAGCCGCCGGCCGGTCATGTGCGAGGACGGCATAGTGCGCTACCCGCTGCTCGAGCCGGAAGAGACCGACGGCATGTACCTGCCGGCCGGGGCTTTCATCACGGCATGGGCGAGAAACAAGACGATACGGAGCGCGCAGAAGGTGAAGGATCGTTTCCTCTACGCCGACACCGATTCTCTTCATCTGGTCGGAACCGAGATCCCGGAAGAGCTTGACGTGAACGATTACCGTCTGGGAGCGTGGAAGCTCGAAAGCACGTTTCAGCGCGCCAGGTTCCTGCGCCCGAAGACCTATATCGAGGACGAGGGCGGCAAGCTCACCGTGCATTGCGCGGGGCTGCCCGAATCGTGCCATCCTCACGTCACATGGGATAATTTCCATGTCGGTGCGAAATTCCCGGGAAAACTCTATCCCAAGACCGTAAAAGGCGGTATTATACTATACGAAGGTGATTTTGTCATCAGAAAGGAGACAGGCTTATGAGCAGGTACCAACCGAGCCTCCGCGAGCTGGCCATGGAGCCGGACGAGGACAAGCGGCTCGAGATGGCGGCGCGAATCGACGAGGACGCGGCGGAACTCGACGACCGCTGGGACGAGCGCGAGGGCTGGCGAAACGAGCGCGAGGAGTGGGACGCGGAGCGCGACCGCCTGAACGCGGAGCTAGACGAGGCCATCGCCGAGCGCGACCGCTACCGCGAGGAGCGCGATGAGTCGCGCCGCAAGTACGCAGACCGTTTCTTCGCCGTCGAAGGCCAGACGCTGCTCCATGCGAACGAGGTAGGCGAGGAAGCTCGGCGCGAGCCGATCCGCTCAGCCGACGAGATTTGGGATTAAGGAGATATTATGGCAGTGAAGCAACCTAACATGAAAGCCGCCGATTCGCCGATCGTCATGAAGACCGGCGATACGGCAGCGCGCGAAACCGCCGCGCAGAAGGCTGTGGAGGCGACCATCAACGAGACCCCGGAGGTAGCGTCCGCGCTCGCGGCTCGCGGGATCCCGGCGACTTACGACTCGAACAATCGCGCCTACGTGGAGCTTGCGGGAACCACCGACGAGATCCACGCCATCGGCGAGTACCTGACGAGCTACCAGCCCGCGCGAAACGCGTTTCTGAACGCGCTCGTGAACCGCATCGGCCTCACCATCGTGACCTCCAAGCTGTACCGCAACCCCTGGGCGGTGTTCAAGCGCGGGTACCTCGAGTTCGGAGACACGATCGAGGAAATCTTCGTCAACCTCGCCGACGTTCACGGCTTCTACCCCGAGGGCGCGGAAGACACGTTCGCCAAGCGCGAGCTTCCCGACGTGCGCACCGCGTTCCACCGTATGAACTTCCAGAAGTTCTACAAGACGACCGTCTCCTCCCAGCAGCTGCGCCAGGCGTTCCTGTCCTGGACGGGCGTTAGCGACCTGATCGCGCGCATCATCGAGTCTCTCTACACCAGCGCCAACACGGACGAGTACTACGTCATGCGCTACTTCCTGGCCAAGTGCCTCCTCAACGGCTATATCGGCTCGGTGGAGATTCCCGCAATCGGCAAGGACAACGCGATCGACATCGCCACGCAGTTCCAGTACATGTCCGACCTGTTCCAGTACCAGTCGACCAAGTACAACATGGCGGGCGTGACCACGCACACGGACTTCGAAGACCAGTACTTCATCGTCACGGCCAAGTTCAAGGCCACCATGAACATGAACGTGCTGGCCACCGCGTTCAACTTGGAGTACCGCGAGTTCCAGGCGCACATGATCACGGTCGACACGTTCACCGACTTCGACTGGGTTCGCATGGACGCGCTCTTCACCGACCCGGCCACCGGACAGCTCGACCCCAACTACCACCGCTTCACGCAAGAGGAGATCACGCTGCTCGAGTCCGTGCCGGCGGTGCTGGTGTCGCGCGATTGGTGGATGGTTCTGGACAACTACGTGGAGGCCGCGCAGTGGTTCAACGGAGAAGGCCTGTACTGGAACCATTGGCACCATGTGTGGAAGACCATCAGCTGCTCGCCGTTCGGACAGGCGGCCGCCTTCACCCCGACCGCCCCGACCATCACGAGCGTGACGGTCACGCCGGAGACGGCCACCCTTTCCAAGGGCGCGGATCTGCAGCTGAGCGCGGCCGTGGTCGGCACCGGCATCGTGAACCAGGGCGTGCAGTGGACGGTGACCGGAGGCGCTGCATCCGGAACGACCGTCACCAACGGCGGGTACCTGCACGTGGCGGCCAACGAGACGGCGAAGACGCTCACCGTCACGGCAACCTCCATCCAGGACGGCACGAAGACGGGCGAATCCACCATCACCGTCACCGCATAGCCTATGTTCCATCGAGGGCGGGATTCTTTTCCCGCCCTCCTTTCCGAAGGAGGTGAGAAATGTACCAGCCCAGCACGGAGATCCGCATAGGCACGGTTCCGTGGAACCCGAACTACAAGCACGTTCGCTGGTATCCGAACCTGAACGCCCAGATGGGAGGCATCGCCTCGTTCATGGACGCTAAGCGGACGATATCAACCTACACGTACCAGCGCCTGGAATCGGCTATCGACGTGGACGGCAACCCCGAGCAATACTACAATTACAACTACGTGATGTTCCAGAACGAGAACTTCGGGACTAAGTGGTTCTACGCGTTCATCACGCGTGCAGAGTACAAGACGGCGAACACGACGCGCTTGCACTTGGAGCTGGATTACGTGCAGACCTACATGTTCGACTACGACTTGAAGCCGTGCTTCGTGGAGCGCGAGCATGTGAACGACGACGCGATAGGCGCTCACGTCAAGGACGAGGGAATCGACCCGGGCGAGCTTAAATGCGTGTACTCCGTAATCGACAACGAGGACATGGATTGCTACATGGTCGTTGCCAGCGCCGTGGAGCCGCTGAAGGACGGAACGTACGTCAACAACGGCGGGGACAAGTACATGGGCGTTACCAGCGGGACGAGCTTGTCGGTGTTTTTGACCGTGGACGACTTCAAGGGCTTTATGAAGGCGTTGTCCGACAACGGCCAGCAGGACGCGGTGAGCCAGGTCTACATGGTGCCGCGCGCCGCCATCCCGACTATCGTCAAGAAGACCGACGGGTGGGGATACTGGGTGGACTCGAACGCGGCCACGCCCCAGGTAACGAAGGACTACGCGCTCGGCTTCACCAGCCTCGACGGCTACGTCCCCAAGAACAACAAGATGTTCTGCTATCCGTTCCAGTACGCTGAAGTGACCAACTTCACCGGAGCCGACCAGCAGTTCCGACTCGAATTCTGCGGAACGCCCGGAACGCTGAGCTTGCAGAAGACCGGCGGGTGCGATGCGAACTCGCGTCTGGCCTACATCCCGCTGAACTACAACGGGGTGAACCGCTTCGTCGAAGGAGCCGTCTACTTGGAGAAGTACCCCACTTGCAACTGGGTGTACCAGGCGTTCGCCAACATGCTCGGCGCGTCCCAGGTGGACACGTCGTTCGGATTGTCGTTCAACTCGATGAGCCAGCTGCCGTACGTCAATTCGTTCATCGACTCCACGCAGAACATCATCGGAGGGGCTCTACAAGGCCTGTCTTCGGGAAACGTCGCCGGGGCTGCCGCGAGCATGATCAACTCCACGATCAACGGAGCGCAAGACCTTACGAACACCTTCGCGAACTTCTCGAAAGCATCGAAGACCCCGAACACGCAGCGCGGAGGCACTAACTCGACTACCGCGCTCGTGAACTTCGGAACCTACACGATAGGCGTTCGCAAGTACACGTGCCGAGCCGAGATAGCCCGCCAGATCGACGACTTTTTGAGCGTGTACGGCTACAACGTTTCCGTCGTGAAAACGCCGAACATCACGGGGCGCGCTTCATGGAACTACGTGAAGACAGTTGCCGCGAACATGAGCGGATCGGTTCCGGCCGGATACCTGGCGATGTTCAACAGGCTGCTCGACTCCGGAGTCACGTTCTGGCACACGGACGACGTGGGCAACTACAGTTTGGGCAATGCTATAATATAAGAAAGGAGGTATGCATGAACCCTATCCAATCCACTACCACCCCTTACGGACTTCCCTGGGGCAACATGCCCAAGAACGCGCGTAAATCCGCTCGAGAGCTGGACAACGTCGCCATGAACTCGCAAACGATGTTCCTCTGGCAGATGCGCCTGTACGAGCTGGCGATGAGCGTTTTCGAGTGGGAGAACCTGCCGGAGGGCATCAACGAGCGCCAGATCGAGTGGTGGCTGCTTCGCGACGGATTCTGCGTGTTCCTGCACGACGAGGATATCGCGCTCGACCCGATCCAGCGCAGCCCGGAAGGCTACGCCATCATGCAGTGCATGTTGGAGGGAAACTTCGACATCTACTCGCAGCCGGTGAACCGCATAGCCTACTCGGTGATGGGAGTCAACATCCCGCTCACCATCGAGAACTCCGTCATAATCTGGAATTCGAACTTGCGCGTGCCTACCTGGTTCGCGCTCAACATGTACGCCAAGAAGCTGTGGGCGATAGACCGGGCGATCGATGTGAACGTGTACCAGCAGAAGACCCCGCGCGTGGTGAAATGCTCGCAGAAGCAGCGCCTGAGCTTCGAGAACATGATGGCGCAGGTGGACGAGTACAAACCCCTCATCATGACGGACAAGGACTTCGACCTCGAATCCATCGACATCCTCGACAACTCGTCGCCGTACGTGGCAGAGCAGCTCTACGAACTCAAAGACAAGTACTGGAAGGAAGCGCTCGGTTTCCTCGGAATCGCCAGCTCCGAGTCCAAGTCGGAGCGCGTCATCGTGGACGAGATGCTCGCCAGCCTCGGCGGCACGGAGGCGCAGCGGCTGTGCCGCCTCGAATCCCGGCAGTTCGCGTGCAAGCAGATAAACGAGATCTTCGGTCTCGACGTTGACGTTCATTTCCGCGTGTCGGAGAAGCGCCAAGAGGAGCAGTGGGCTATCGCCGACGGAGAGTTCGACGAAAGCAAGTACGCGGAAGAGAACGGGATCGAGGTGAACGGAGAATGAGCAAGTACAGCTTGCAGCTTCGATGGCTCGTCGAGCAGACGCTTGCAAACGGCGGCTGGGATCTGCACGAGGACAACTGGAACAACGCCTACGACAAGCTAGGGCTGGCCGACTACCCGATCTTCGACGAAGCGTACCGCAATACGCTGAACAACAAGATAATACGCCATTACTGGATGTACGAGATCGGTTCTGAAACAGCCGGCCTTTTCCGCTGGAACCTGCGCGATGCGATGTTCCTCATCATGCCGTACTACAATCAGATGTATCTGTCGGAGATCACGGCGAAGGGGATCCAGCCCCTCATCGACCACACGCGGACGATCACGGAAGACGCGACCGGCACCGCCTCGAATGCCGCGAACACCAGCGCGACATCTACCAGCAACGCGCAGGACATTTTCAGCGACACGCCTATGAGCGCTCTCAACTTCGACAACATCAAGGCGGGAAACTACGCGTCCACGGCGGACTTCACCGACGCTTCCACGACCGATTCCGGCAAATCGGATTCGAGCGGCAGCTACGACAACAAGCTGTCGCGCACGGAGACCGGGCACGACAAAGCGGAATCCGAACTGCTCTTGATTTGGCGAGACACGTTCGTTAATATAGACCGTGACGTAGTGGAAGACAAAGCGCTGCGCGAATGCTTCATGACGATATGGTAAGGAGGAGCGCATGAACCAGCCCACACCGGACGTAGCGCCGTTTCGCTACTACGTGCAAATGGTTCTGCCGGCCGTCTACGGCGACGAGCTGAGCTATTACGAGGTGCTTGCCAAGGTGACCGAAAAGCTCAACGAGGTGATCGAGAACCTGAACAAGCAAGGCCAGAACGTGAACGATCTGATGGTGTTCTACAACCAGCTGAAAGCGCGGGTGGACGCGCTTGAAAACGAGGTGGACGCGATCAAGAACGGCGAGTACGTGCATCTGTACCTGGATTCGATCGTCAACTGGATAGATGCGAACCTGCAATGCCTGGTGGCGCGCATCGTGAAGTTCGTATGCTTCGGCCTGGGAGACGACGGGCATTTCAAGGCGTACATCCCCGCCACTTGGCAGTTCCTGCAGTTCGACACGGGCATGAACCCCGACGACTCGACCACGTACGGCCACTTGATCGTCAAATGGTAAAGGAGAGAGAAATGGCAGAATCGACCAAGAACATGACGGTTGGCGCGGGTAGCGCCAGTGCGAGCGTCACCGCTACCGTCACCGACCAGATGCCGGGCGTTCCCTGCCCGACGACTCCGGGCTACACGTATACGGGCATGCGCTACGTGCCCGTGTTCGCCGACCCTCCGGAGTGGTCTAGCGCGAACACGTACGAAGCATTGGAGATCGTCGTTCACGAGGGGAATTCGTATACTTCGAAGATTCCCGTGCCTGTGGGCATCGATATATCGAACGGCCGATATTGGGTTCTCACCGGGAACTACAATGCTCAGGTCGAAAGCTACCGCAAGGAAGTGGAGGCGCTTAAGGCATCCACCGAGAAAGGATTTTCCGACATCCGGGCTTACGTGGCTCAAGAGGTGGATACGACGGCCGTGTATATCGGCAACTCTTATACCGATGGGGTGGGCGGCACGTCGTCCGGCGGTCTTTTCGGTCAGACCAGCAAGATGTTCACGAATGCGTTCAAATACACTTCCAGCGGCGCGGGCTTCCTGATCAACAGCGTGACGACCGAATCTTTCAACGACCTTTTGAACAAAGCCATACAGGATACGAAGGTGACAAATAGCGAAGTCACGCACTTGATCCTCATCGGCGCATGGGGAGACTCCCGAAGCCTGGCCGAACTTGGAGCGACCAACTGGATAAACCAGGAACAGGCGGCTATGAAGACGCTCGCCGACAACGCGAAGGCGAATTTCCCGAATCTTCGAAGGATCGTCTACTATTGGGCTGAATCCAGGCGAATCCCGATCATCAATACGGGCGGCGCATTCGATTCTCCCGAATGGAGCTACCGAGTCCACAACAACATCGACTTCATGACGCGCAAGAGCGGAATCGAATACGGCGGATGGATAGGATGGTCTATCTGGCAGAATCAAACGGCGTTCTCTGCCGACAGCTACCACCCCAACGATATCGGGTACGGCATCATGGGCGAGCAGTTGATCAAATCTTTCCATGGGGACTTGGAATATTTCGCGCGCACCTGCCAAGTGAAGGATGCGTATTCATCGATCATTCCGGGAATAACCGGCGATATCCTTATCACGGATTACCCCGATAGGACGCTGTACTCTTTCAACAACATCAACATGAACGGGATCCCGGACACGTTCACGATCATGCCTTTCAACACGGCAACGGTTCTATCGACTCTGTTCAATGGGGCGGATAAGACAATGCCGAGCCAGTATTGCCCTTATGCTCAGAAATCGGAGGTAACGCCCGTGGACGGAGTGATGGTGCCTTCGATCAGCCGACCGAATGCGGACACCAACTTTTCGCTCAGAATCGGAACTCGAATCAATTCCGGGAACATAGAGATATACGGCATCCAGTACAACAATTCGTTTCCGACTGATAAAACCAACCTTCCTATCTCTACCTATTCGGTGTATAACCCGAAGACTTTCATTCTTCCCCATAACCCCTATTACATTCAGAAATAGGAGAGAAGATGGCAGACGAGCCGACAGGCGGGGGCAACCCCAACTTCTTCAAGATATTCAAGGGGGCGTATCTGCACGCCCCCTCCCCGGAGGCTATTTTCACAAGCGCCAAGCTGATGCTGTCATGTGTCAACGACGTGCAGTTCATGGGCGACTGCATGGTGATGGGTTACACACCAGGCGCTGCTCTGACGGTGCTACCACCGGAATGCCGACCTCCGACCGAGGTTCGCATCCCTGTCGTCGTGGATACGAAGCTTGACGTTCTAGCCGTCCAGACCAACGGCACCGTCTCGCTCAACGCGACTACCGACGGGATGGTGTACCTGTCCGGGGTGTCGTTCAATATAAGCTCGAATTGGTATGCGAATTAGGAGGAATTAAACATGGATGTTAACGATATTGTCACTCTTATCGGTAGTCTGGGCTTCCCTATCGTGGCTTGCGTGGGCATGTTTTACTTGTACAATCGTACTCTTAAGGACTTTACTAGCACACTTGACGACATTGCGAACGAGATTAAGGAGCTACGGGAAGAACTTAAAGAGCTGATAAAAAATGCTTAGGGGCATCGACATATCCAACTGGCAAGCGGGGTTGGACGCGGATTCGGTGTTCCCTAACGTGGACTTCGTGATCTGCAAGGCTACCGAGGGCGTGGGTTTCGTGGACGGGTACTGCGACAGCTGGGTGCAATGGTGCCGCGCTCACGGAAAGCCCTGGGGATTCTACCATTTCGCGAATGTGAATTCTCCCGCCATGGAAGCGACGCACTTCATCAACAACACCTCTAACTACTTCGGCGAAGGCGTTCCGGTGCTTGACTGGGAGGGCGGCCAATCGGTTGAGTGGGTCAACGAGTTCGTGCGCGTCGTGCATGATCAGACGGGCATCTGGCCTTGGATCTACGCCAACCCCTGGCGCTTCAACCAGGGCGGCGTGGAGCAGAACTGCATGCGCTGGATCGCGAGCTACCCGGACGTGCTTCGCCCGGGACTCGACTACGACCCCGGCGAGCCTCCGGAGACGGACGGCCTCGTCGGCTGCTGGCAGTACGCGTCCGACGGGCAGGTGCCCGGATACGCGGGCAACCTGGACGTGAATCGCTTCTTCGGAAGCGTCGGCGCGTGGCAAGCGTACGCGGGTGTCCCATCTTCGGGACAACCTGACCCGTCGCCTTCGCAGTCGGTTTTGGAGAACGATAGATTCCGCGTGACAATCGAAGAGAAGTAATGTATGATGGTCATGCGCCGGAAAGCAAGCTATCTTCTGCGTCTGTGGGGCACCCGGTGAAACGGGCACGGGCGCATACGGAGAACAGCCCCCTCTGTGATAGTCTTTTCGGTTAGCGCCCTTTGACTTAGCCCCTGTCGCTTGGACACCCATGATGGCAGGGGCTTCTTCGATAAAGGGCGGGCATTCCAAGTCAAAGGAGGAACGTGGCAAAATACTGGGACATATCCAAGACGCTTTCGTACAACTGCCTGTTCAATTTCATCTACGGAATCAGAGGCGCGGGCAAGACCTACACGGGGCTGCAGCACTACGTCAAGCGGTATCTGCGCACGGGAAGACGGTTCATGTACCTGCGGCGCACGGAGGAGGAGCTGAAGAACCTGGCCACCCGCAAAGACGGACGGCTCTTCAACCACGTGCAGAAGGAGTTCCCGGGGCATGCGCTCTGGGCTGAATCCAACATCCTTCATATCGACAAGGAGATATGCGGCTACGCGCAAGCGCTGTCAACGGCGCGCAAGCTCAAGTCCGACGCGCTGGACAACGTGGACACTATCCTGTTCGACGAGTTCGTCATCGACAAGGGGTTCCAAACGTACCTTCCCGACGAGGTGACGGCGTTCTTGGAGCTTTACGAAACCATCGCGCGACCCGGTTCGCGTGATTACGACGTAACCTGCATGTTCTGGGGAAACGCGGTGACCTCGGCGAACCCCTATATGGACTACTTCAAGCTGGAGCTTCCCTACAAGACGGACGTATGGAGGCGCGGCGAGTTCCTGACGCAGATGGTAGCGCCCCCTGAGCTGATCGAAGCGAAGAAGGGCACGCGCTTCTACCAGGCGATAGCGGGCAGCGACTATGCGGCGTACGCTGCCGAGAACAAATGGTTGCGCGACAATCCGAAGTTCATCGCGAGAAAGGGCAAGAATGCCGAATACCAGTTCACGCTCCTTTACTACGACGATGCTATCGGAATATGGCGCGACTACCGAAACGGATGCTATTACGTATCGGAAGACGTTGACCGCCAGTGCCGCCACGTGTTCGCCGCCACGACGGAAGACCATGAGCCGAACACTCTGCTGCTCAAAGGCTTCAAATCCTCGCCCCATCTGGCTAACTTGAAGAAGGCTTACGACATGGGGTGCGTGCGGTACGAGTCCATGAAGCTCAACAACTGGTTTCGGGATATAGTTAGGATGGGATTGTGATGGCGCGGGAGATAGTGCCGCAGCTGGGCGGTAGAAATTGCGTTTACACCTATATGGGGTGGTCGTTGATCACCGCACCCGATTCGCTGCAGTACAAGCTTCGGGCGGATGCCGGCGAGAACTATGATGCAGAGGGATTCGCCGTTATAGAAGGACGATACGTGATCGCATGCACCGAAGCGTTCGGAGGTGTCGGAGACTACGTGGATTTCCAGCTGGACACGGGGTTGATATTGAATTGCATCATCGGAGACGTTAAATCGTCGGGAGACCCTAATTACAGCGAATGGGGGCATCTTTACCCGCCGAATTCGATTAGCGTGATAGAATCGGTCGTGGAGTACTCGAAATGGTATCCTAGCCATGCCAATCCTGGAACGCCGGGGTGCAAGCCCGAATGGGCTGGGAACGTCGTTCTCGCGTTGAACTATGGAAACTACTGGGAAATAGACCCTCCGGGAGGAATCGATATGGCGAGCGTGATCATAATCAGCGCCACTAAAAAAGGCGGCGTTGAGAACGCCTACATTGGGACTATAGGCAACGACGGCTATATATACTTCAACGATATAGACTTCTACAGATTCAAGAACACAGGAACATGGGAGGACAACGTCTACGTGCTGAACCGCACGCGCCGATCCTGGACGAAGACGACCATGTTCACGAAGATCAGCGCGCAGAATCTCAATTCAGGCTCTGGAAGCGTCGCGCCCGGCGGATCAGGCGTTGAGGGCGCGTGCCTTTGGGCGGTGGGAATCGCAGACGACAACAGCCATGGCTACGATCAGCCGACGCGAGACGGAGGCGTTGACTTCGACTGCGCGAGCCTTGTGTCCTGGGCGTTCCGCGAGAACGGATGGGACGTTCCGTTCCCCTCTCCTTCCACCTACACCATGTCCAGCGTGTTCACGGGGCTTGGGTTCAAGAGGTACAACGGGAACCCGGCAGCGTCGGATTTGGTGCGCGGGGACATCGTTCTGTTCGAGGGCGACATATCGGCGGGCACCGGGCACGTGGAACTGTACCTCGGAGACGGGATGCTCGTGGGCGCGCATATCAACGAGTTCGGGGGCGTGGCCGGAGGGCAGCCGGGAGACCAGACCGGGAACGAGATATCGACCGGCGGGTATTACAGGAGCTGGAACTGTTGGCTGAGATGGGAGGGTTAGGATGCTGTCGCATTATATTGCACTTGTAGTAGGCACTATGTTAGGTATCGCTATTATGTGTCTGGTGAGCGGTAATAAATGAACGTTGTTCATTAATTCGAATTATCGCAAAAATTATCACTTGCTTGCTGTATAATACAGTTGTAGGGAGGTAGAAAATGGATGCATTTTTCATTGGAATGATTTTAGGCGCTATGGCAATACTTGTGGTAGAGGCAATGGCTGTGTCGATTGTCAGCATGGTGGATGACTTGAAGAATAGGAGATAATCATGTTTCTGGGAATCCCTATGTTCGCATGGTTCGTGATCGGCGTTATAGTTGTGGCAGTGCTGGTTACCGTGGCGAATTGGTATATCATGTACTGCGTGTTCGACTGGGCAGTGCATCATGTAAAGCATGTTTGGTTGGAAGAAGACTGAATGAAGATGCACGAGGAACAGATAGCAGCATGTCTGATTATGGCGGTCGTCTTGGCCGCCTTACTCATTGTCAAACTGACAGCGCATTGATGAACGATGTTCATTAATTGCATGATTGAGATGACAATTGGAAAATGATTTGGCATGTTGGCATGCGCGGGTTGTAATAGGGCTACAAAATCCACACGACAGATGAATATGGGGGGGGAAGAGGGTGTCAGATTCCTAGCATACTATCCC
>ERZ773148.2016-NODE-2016-length-16141-cov-3.951573_pt1 | contig 16141 bp, 10 predicted proteins | sample MGYA00580846_ERZ773148 | MGnify/ENA primary metagenome ERZ773148 (study PRJEB29015, sample SAMEA2737879) | human gut metagenome | biome: human gut; feature: human-associated habitat; material: faeces | place: China | collected 2012 ... | reverse complement strand
AAGCTGTACCCAACAGCCACAGAAAAAGAGCTTGCCTACTATGTATCTGATAATGTACTTGAACCTATCGGCAGGGACTACCTTTATTCTGAATTGGTAAACCCTATCTTTACAAAGGACGGGGACAATGTGAAAGTCAAGGTAGCGGTAAAATTCCTTGATAATCAGACAAAGGCGACGCAGGTATCACAGTATGAGCTTGTGTTACAAAAGGATAGTAACTGGAAGATTGTAGGATAAATGATATAAAAAGACCGTAGCCTGTAATATAACACTCTGATGTGATATACAAGCTACGGTTTTGTCATTGATTATTTATAGGTAAGGAAATAGTTGTAGAAAAGCCTTTATTTAATGCACTTGAAATGGAAACTGTTCCTTTATGAATAGAAATGATTTCTTTCACAAGAAGAAGTCCTAGACCATGTCGCAAATCTAACCTATTATCTGTACTTTGTAAATAATGAGGTGTCGATTGTATTTTTTGTAGTTCTTTTTCGGAAATTCCTTTTCCATTATCGCTGATTACTAATTCTAAATTATTTCCATTTATTTCTAATCTAACTGAAATTATACAGCCGTTTTCATTATGATTGATACTGTTAGAAATAATATTTTGTATTGCTCGACATAGCAATCTTTCGTCGCCTATAATAGTGATTTGTTCTGTATTATGGTTTAAGTTCAATTCAAATTCAAACTTATTATTTATATTGCTGTTTAGATATTCAGCAACAATTTCTCGTATCAATTTACAGAAATGAACTGGTTTTTCTTGATGTGGTTGCACATTATAATTTAATTGGCTTACAAGGTTTAAATCTTGAACCAAATTTTTGATTTTTACACTTTGAATTTTGATAATATTAGCTTGTTTTCTAGCGTTTTCCTCAACATTTAATGAAGAAGATATTCTATCTGCATATCCCATAATCATGGAAAGGGGTGTTCGTATATCGTGTGAAACGCCACTTATCCAGTTTGCTCTTGCTTGATTTTGTTTTTTTAATTGCAATGACGTTTCGTTGATACGATTTCCAATTTCTTCCAATTCTCCATTTATATTAAGTGTAACCGTTTCGCCGTGTGATAGTTTATCTATTCCATTGAGTATAGGGGAAATTTTTAACATCACATTTCGTTTTGATAAGTAGTACACAATAAATAGAATGGCAATATTTGATACTAACATAATCAAAAAAAGAAAGGGTGTTTTCTGTATTGCTGATAAGGGAAGATAGTTAGTCATAAATTTTGAATAGCTGTTCTTTGGATAACCTAATACTAATAAATCATTTCCTTGTTTCCATGTAAATACGGGATAATTTTCGATATACCCCTTAGAAAAGGTAGCAACATCTTGTAATGAATAGTTTAATGGTATTTCTTTTGGTAGATTGTGTTTCCATACTACATTACCATTATCATCTATTACTATTCCCCAGATATTGTTTGTAACTAAATCTTTTTGACATTTATTATTTAATATATATTCTCCATTTTGAATAGTAAGGTTATTAGATACTTTTTCTAGTATTTGAATAGGATTATCTTTGCTTATACTGTTGACAGTACCATTAAAAGTTAGGAAGAAAATTAATAAATCTAAAAGCACTATAAGAATTACTACTGATAAGTATATAAAGAAATGTTTACTGATAAATTTTCCAAAATTACGCATTATTGTAACCTGCTTTCCACGTTTATTTTATATCCCAATCCTTTAACAGTTATTAATGATTTTGGTTTTGAGGGGTTAAGTTCAATTTTTTCTCTTATACGTCGAATATGAGCAAGGAGAGAATTTCCATATCCAAATGGGTTATCGCCCCATACAGCTTCACAAAGAGCGTCTATTGTTACAATATGATTAGCATTTCGTACAAGTGTTTCTAAAATATCATGTTCTTTTGCGGTAAGAGGTAAAACTTCATCGTTCTTTATAACTTGTGCATTAGCCAAATCAATTTTACAATCATGTAATTCTATAAGAGGGCTATCTTCCTTATAACATCTGCGTAATACGGCATTTAGGCGAAAGACAAGTTCTTTTGGCATAAAGGGTTTTGTTATATAATCGTCAGCTCCTAACCCAAAACCAGAATATTTATCTTGTATATCATCTTTTGCAGTCAAAAATATTACTGGAATATTAGTGAAACTTCTTAGTGCGTCCATAAGTTCAAAACCGTTTCCGTCTGGAAGCATAACATCTAATATAGCTATATCTGGTTTTTCCTGTTGGCAGATTTCCAAAGCTGATTTTACACAATCAGCGGTAATAATATTAAAAAAGTTTTCATCTTCTAATATGGTAATGAGCATACTTCTTAAACTTTCTTCATCATCAACTATTAATACTTTTTTTGATTTTAAGTATGTATCTTTCATTTGTTTGTCACACTCTCTTTATCTTTTTCTTTATCCTATTATAACATTCTGAAAAAAGTTGAACAGTCATTTTCGCATTTGTAAGGTAAATGTAAGGTAGAGAGAATGTTGCTGTAATGTCGGTGTTTTATATTATAAGTAACGAGAAAGGAGTTAAAAATTATGAAAAACATGATTGAAACTAAAAATTTGACAAAAACATACAAAGAGTTTATTGCAGTAGACCACGTATCTTTACACATTAAGAAAGGTAGTATTTACGGTTTTCTCGGACCAAATGGTGCTGGGAAATCTACGACTATGAAAATGCTTTTGGGTTTGACTGCACCTACTGATGGAGAATTTCAAATTGATAACATGACTTTCCCGAATGACCGTGTTCGTATTTTGAAAGAAGTTGGTTCATTTATCGAGTCTCCGTCATTCTATCCAAATTTAACAGGTAGAGAAAACCTTGATATTATTCGTAGAATTTTAGAACTTCCAGCGTCAAGTGTTGATAAAGCATTAGAATTAGTAGGATTATCTGAATTTGGTAATCGCTTGGCAAAAAAATATTCTTTAGGAATGAAACAGCGTTTAGGTCTTGCTTCTGCTCTACTTGGCGAACCACCAGTTTTAATTTTAGATGAACCAACCAATGGTTTAGATCCAGCAGGTATTCACGAAATTCGCAATCTCATTAAAACACTTCCAAAAAGATATGACTGTACGGTTCTAATTTCGTCACATATGCTGTCAGAAATTGAATTATTAGCAGACGATATTGGTATTTTAAATCATGGAAGATTATTATTTGAAGGAAGTCTTGATGATTTGAAATTGACGGCACATCAAGCTGGCTTTGAAAATGATAACTTAGAAGAAATGTTTTTATCTATGATTGATGAGGACAATGCCAATAGAAAGCAGAGGTTAAAATTATGAAGAATTTAACCGTAGAATTAAAAAAATGTAAACGTACTGGAATATTAGTGGTTTTACCGCTTGTTGGACTTCTTGGTGCATTATACGCTTTTGTAAATTTTATAGTTCGTAAAGAGGTTTTGTTGAGTTTACCGCTTCCGCCTATGGACGTTTTGCTGACACAACTTTATGGAATGGTTATGGTTCTTAATATGTTCGGCATTATCGTGGCAACAACTTTAACATATAATATGGAGTTTCAAGGAAATGCAATTAAAAAGATGTATATGCTTCCTTTTAAGACATCATCTATTTTCAAAAATAAATTTTATATATTATTTGTTTTGCTTACTTTTTGTATCGTCTTGCAAAATGGAGCATTGTGTATTATTGGAAATATCTTTTTACCCAACGGAACTTTTGAGTTACTAACACTTGTCAAATATACAGGATATTGCTTTGTATCATCTTTACCTGTATTGGCATTTATGTTTTTGGTGTCATCACGATGTGAAAATATATGGTTTACATTAGGTATTGGAGTAGCAGGTTTTTTTAGCGGTATGGCAATGTCCCTTTCAGATATATCACTATTTCTTGTCAATCCATTTGTACTGATGATGAAACCTGCGGTAGCTTCAACAGCAAGTATTGATACAGGTATTTTAATATTGGGAGTTTTTGAAACAATCATATTCTTTATGATTGGCTGGTATCTTTGCAAAATAAAGCATTATGAATAAAAGGGGGGCAATCGTATGTCAATTATTGAATTGTTAAAAATAGAATTTATGAAAGTAAAAAGGTCTATGATTTTACCTTTGCTTTTAATTCCGCCTATCTTAGTTGTGATTTCTGGCGTATCTAGTATTAGTATGTATATGACGCCAGAATATACAGACGCTTGGTCGGCAATGTTCATTCAAAGTGCATTACTTTTTGGATATTATTTACTTCCATTTTCAATGGTAATTGTTTGCGTTATGATTTCCAACAGAGAAACAAAGAATAATGGTATATTAAAAATGCTTGCTTTGCCCATCAGTAAAGGAAAACTTGCATTGGCAAAGTTCTTTGTATTATTAAGTTTTTTAATGATTGAATTATTAATCTTTTTCAGTTCATTCATCATTGCAGGCATTATTGCTACTAAAATAATGAATGTGGCAGAAAATATTCCTGTTTTCTACTTACTCACATGGACATTAAAATTGTTTGCAATAATGATTCCAGCTATTGCTTGTATGTGGGCGATTACTGTACTATTTGAAAAACCACTATTGTCTATGGGATTAAATTTACTCTTAATAATTCCGGGGGTTTTAATTGCTAATACGCCTTTATGGTTAGTGTACCCTTATTGTTATAGTGGTTATGTCGTATCAGACGCATTACATACTGTAACAACGATGCCGGCTGGGCGAACTACACGCCGGCTGCCATCATCCACAAGTACCGCTATCCGGCAAATGCCGAAGAGTGGGACCGTTACCCCAACGTCGACTGGGAGGACTACCTCTTCAAGAGTCACGCCATGTCGTACAACACGAGTGTCAACGTGTCGGGCGGTACGAAGGTGGTGAAGTATTTTGCGGCTGCCGACTTCGTGAGCGAAGGTGACTTGTTCAAGACCTTCGAGAACAACCGCGGCTATGACGCCGGATTCGGCTACAACCGTATCAACGTCCGCAGTAACCTGGACTTCACGCTGACGAAGACCACGAAGTTCTCGACCAACCTCTTTGGTTCGAATGCCCAACGCTCCCTGCCGTGGGAGATGGCGGACAACGACCAGTCCTACTGGGCTTCGGCTTATAAATCGGCACCTGACGCCATGCGTCCTGTCTACTCCAATGGCATGTGGGGATGGTATGCCCCGCGTGATGCCGATGTCCCCAACTCCGCCCGTATTCTGGCAACAGCCGGTTCGGAAAAGCGTACGACGACCAAGGTGACGACCGACTTTATTCTGGAACAGGACCTTGCCATGCTGACCAAAGGGTTGAAGTTCAAGGCAAACTTCTCCATGGACTACAACTTCGTGGAGAGCAAGCGCGGTGTCAATGATATGTACAATGACGCCCAACAGATGTGGATAGACCCGAGCACAGGTGAGATCGACTATAAGTTTGACCCTGATTCGGGTACGGGTATCGACAAGGTGGAGAACCCCATCTACTGGTCGACCCAGGCAGGTAGCGCCGACATCAACAGCACCTACCGCAAACTCTACTATTCCTTCCAGCTGAACTACGCCCGCACCTTCGGCGACCATGAGCTGACGGCGCTTGGACTCTTCAGCCGCTTGAAGGAAGCTCAGGGAAGCGTGTTCCCCATCTATCGCGAAGACTGGGTGTTCCGTGTTACCTATAATTATATGATGCGCTACTTCTTCGAGGCCAACGGCGCTTACAACGGTTCGGAGAAGTTCGGTCCCGACTATCGTTTCGACTTCTTCCCCTCACTCTCTGTGGGATGGATGCTGAGCGATGAGAAGTTCATGAAGGGCCTGAAGTTCCTCGATATGCTGAAGCTCCGCGCTTCGTGGGGACGTGTGGGCGATGACTCCGTCGTGCAGCCCTGGCAACGGTTTACCTCGGGACGTTTCCTTTACAAGGACCAGTGGAACAACAGCGGCAATGCCATCATGGGTAGTGTCAGCCCCGATGCTTCTCCTTATACCTTCTGGAACATGTCGACGCTGGGCAACCCCGACATCTCCTGGGAGACGGTCGAGAAACGTAACTTCGGTATCGACTACTCGTTCTTCAACGGCCTGGTAGCCGGTTCGGTCGACATCTTCAACGATACACGTACCGACATTCTGGTTTCCGGCAGCGACCGTGCCATCCCCTCGTACTTCGGTATGACACCTCCGCGTGCCAACCTCGGTAAGGTGAACAGCCACGGCTATGAGTTGGAGTTGCGCCTGAACCATGTGTTCCCCAACGAAATGCGCGCCTGGCTGAATGCCAACATGACCCATGCGGTCAACGAAGTGAAGTTCAAGGACGACGCTCCGTTGCTCCCCGACTATCAGAAGGCGGCAGGACACGCCATCGACCAGGTGTACTCCTACATCGACCACGGCAACCTCGCCACATGGGACGATGTCATCGGCAGCTCTGCCTGGACAACCAACAATAACAACAAGTTGCCGGGCGACTACAACATCGTCGACTTCAACGGCGACGGTGTGGTGGACTCTGACGACCGCGCTCCGTATCAATACTCCACCATCCCGCAGAACACCTACAGCCTATCTGCCGGTTGGGAATGGAAGGGCTTCAGTGTCTACGCACAGTTCTACGGGGTGAACAACGTGACCCGTGAGGTGAACTTCCCGACCTTCCGCAGCACCGCCCACGTGGCATACGCCGAAGGTGAATACTGGACCCCCGGCGGTACAGCGACCCTGCCGACCCCGCGCTGGGGCACCACGGTGGATGGAGCAGCCTCCGGTACACGCTACTGGTACGACGGTTCATACATCCGTCTGAAGAATGTGGAGCTTTCCTACACCTTCCAGGGCGACTGGCTGAAGAAGCTGGGTGTGAACACGGCGAGACTGTATGTGAACGGCGACAACCTCTACCTGTGGACCAATATGCCCGATGACCGCGAGTCGAACACGGGCTACAGCTCATCCGACGGTGCTTACCCCACCGTACGCCGCTTCAACATCGGTATTGACATAACATTATAAGCGCAACGACTATGAACAAATATATAAATCGATTCTTTTTGACCTCCGCACTGGCCATGGCGGGGCTGCTGGGCACGACGACTTCGTGTACCGACTACCTCGACAAGTCGCCTGAAAGCGATTACGAGGAGAACGACCCCTATAAGAACTTCATGAACTTCCAGGGCTTCACTGAAGAGCTTTACAACTGCATCCCCATCATCTCCAACAGCGAGTACCACACGTGCTTCAACTACGGAGAGGACGTATACTGGGAGCCGCAGGAGACCCGTCTGCAGACCATGAACGTGGACAACGGCGACTTCTGGGGCTGGACCACAGCCTACTATGGCTATCCGCGCAGCGGAGGAGCTGCCGGGACATCGACCCGCCGCGACAAGGGTGACCTCTGGACCAACAGCTGGTACGGCATCCGCAAGGCAAATCAGGGCATCGAGAACCTGGGGAATCTCGTGAGCGCCACCGAGGAAGAGCGTCAGCTCATCGAAGGCCAGCTCTACTTCTTCCGTGCCTGGTTCCACTTCATGATTATGGAGTGGTGGGGCGGCATGCCTTACGTGGACCATGTCGTGACAGAGACCGAACAGCTGGACCGGCTGACGTGGCAGGAGTGTGCCGAGCACTGTGTGGCAGACTTCCAGCATGCTGCCGAGCTGCTTCCCGTCAACTGGGACGAGACCGTTGCCGGTAAGGTGACGCTGGGCAAGAACAACATGCGTATCAACAAGATTATGGCACTGGCATACGCCGGCAAGACCCTCCTGTGGGCAGGCAGCCCGCTGATGAACTGGGCGTCAGGCGGAAACCGTGAATACAACACCGAGCTGTGCAAGCGGGGTGCCGAACTGCTGGGTGAAGCCCTGCGCATCACCGAGGAGACCGGACGCTACGAGCTGGCTCCCATGGACCAGTACAACGACATCTTCCTCCTCCACAACTCCAACGGACGCATCAACGGTGTCAACGAGGCCATCTTCCAGGAGAACCTCATCGACTATGACTCGCGCTGGCGCTGGAACATGGTCAACGACTTCCGTCCGACCAGCATCGAGGCTTCCGGTATCAAGAACTACCCGACTGCGAACTACGTGAACTACTTCGGCATGGCAAACGGCTATCCGTTGCCCGAAGACATCACACAGGCAGATGCCGAGTCGGGCTATGATCCCACCCACCCGTGGAAGAACCGCGACCCGCGCTTCTACAAGGTCATCATGTTCGACGGCGTGAAGTTCAAGAACTCCGGAGGTTCGGGCGGTTGCGTGGAACTCTATACCGGCGGACGCGAGAGCGAGGAAAGAGACTCCAAGAAGGGCTGCTTCACCGGCTACATGAACAGCAAGCTCTGTCCGCAGCTGATGAACACCACGGACGGCTATAAGGAGAACAACATCATGGTGCTCAACCTGATGCGCCTCGCCGACGTCTACCTGATGTATGCCGAGGCAGCCGCTGTGGGCTATGGCTCGCCGCAGGGCAAGGCAACGACTTACTCGCTGACAGCCGTTGATGCCATCAACAAGGTGCGCGACCGTGCAGGTACGGCTCATGTGCTCGACAAGTTCCTGGGCAACATCACCGATTTCCTGAGTGAGGTGCGCCGCGAACGTGCCGTGGAGCTTGCCTTCGAGGGCTTCCGCTTCATGGACCTGCGCCGCTGGATGCTGCTTACCCAACAGCCCTACACGCTGAAGACCAAGATTGAGTTTGACCGTGCAGGAGGCAGCTACAACTACGATGCGCCCGAAGAGAATGCCATCCGCAACCTGCGTGAGGTGACTTTGCTTGAGCGTCAATACACCGACAGACACTACTGGTATCCCATCCCGCGCAAGGATGCGAACATTTACGAAGGGTTCAGCCAGAACCCCGGGTGGTAATTGACCGATTAACTAATAATGACGCAAACAATGAAAAGAAAGTATCTACATATTGGCTGTACGATGTCCGGCATGTTGCTCTGTGCGACAGGAGTCTGGGCACAAGAACAGCAAGACAGCCTGGTGAACGTGGCATTCGGCAAGATTGCGCGCGAAGACCTGACGACAGCCGTCTCGACGGTCAACACATCGGAGCTGCTCAAGAAGGTGAACAGTACGAACAGTCTGGTGGGGCTGGACAGCTACATCGGCGGATATACCGGAAACATCTGGGGACAGGAACCGCTGGTGCTCGTCGACGGGGTACCCCGTAGCGCAAGCAACGTGCGGGCTTCCGAGGTGGAGAGCATCACCGTCATGAAGGATGCAGCCGCCGTCGTACTCTACGGCAGCCGTGCCTCGAAGGGAGTGGTCCTCATCACGACCAAGCGCGGCAAGAACGAGCCGATGCGCATCGACGTGCGTGCCAATGCCGGTATCAATGTGCCGAAGGCATACCCCAAATACCTGGATTCCGACTGCTACATGACGCTGTACAACGAAGCTTGCCGCAACGACGGACTCCCCGAACGTTATGACGCTTCGACCATCTATTATACGAAGCTGGGTACGAACCCTTACCGCTATCCGAACATCGACTTCTATAGCTCCGACTACTTGAAGAAGGCGTATTTCAACACCGATGTGACAGGAGAGGTGACGGGAGGTAACGAGCGCACGCACTACTACCTGAACTTCGGCATGAACTACAACAACGACTTGCTGAAGTGGGGCGAAGCGAAGAACAACTCCGACATGACCTTCAATGTGCGTGGAAACGTCGACATGCAGCTCGCCAAGTGGCTGAAGGCGACAACCAATGCCGCCGTGGTCTACACCAACCAGTACGATGGCCGCGGGGACTTCTGGGGAGCCGCTTCGACACTCCGTCCCAACTGGTTCGCTCCGTTGTTGCCTACCGACATGATGGACCCCAACTCATCGTCCATCCAGGAATACATCACCAACAGCAACCACCTCATCGACGGCAAGTACCTCCTGGGCGGTACGTCGGCAGACCTCACCAACCCGTTTGCTGACCTGCTGGCTGCCGGATACATAAAGGAGAAGTCGCGCATGTTCATGTTCGACGTGGCACTCGAAGCCGACCTCAGCTCCGTGCTGGAGGGACTCTCGTTCCGCACGGCATACAGCGTGGACTACACCTCTTATTATTCAGAGGCGTTCAACGAGACGTATGCAGTCTACGAGCCTACCTGGGCACAAGTGAACGGGAAGGACATGATTGTCGCCCTCAACAAGCACAACAACGACCAGAAGAACCCCAACGAGTACGTCGGCAAGTCGATGTACGACCAGACGATGACGTTCAGTGCGCAGTTTGACTACAACCGTACGTTCGCCAACCTCCACAACGTGTCGGCTACCCTCCTGGGATGGGGTTACCAGACACAGAGCTCTGCCGACGAGAATCACGAGAGCAGTGACTATCACCGCACGAGCAACGTGAACCTGGGCTTGCGTGCCGCCTATAATTATGACCATAAGTACTACGCCGAGTTCGGCGGCGCCGTCGTGCATTCCGCCAAGTTGCCCGAGGGTAACCGCAACGCCTTCTCGCCGTCAGTGAGTCTGGGATGGCGCATCAGCCGGGAGGACTTCTTCCGCGACAATGTATCCTGGATCGACGACCTGAAGCTCACTGCGTCCTACGCCAACCTGCATCAGGACCTCGACATCGAGAAGTATTACATGTACGAAGGCTACTTCTCCAAGACCGACGGTATGTACCCGCAGTGGCACGACGGAACGGCAGGTGGCTGGACACCGACGTCCAAGCAGGGTACGAACCTCGACCTCGACTTCATCACCCGCCAGGAGTTCCGTGTGGGTATCGATGCTACACTCTTTGACCGCTTCTTGCGCTTGAACGCCAACTACTTCCATCAGGATACGAAGGGTCTGCTCACCCAAGGTTCGTCGACGATGTTCCCCTCGTTCTTCCAGGGTAGCACGAACAATACCTTCCTCCCGTGGATCAACTACAACGAAGACCGTCGCAGCGGGTTTGACTTCTCGCTGAGCGCCAACAAGAAGATTGGCGAGGTTGACGTCACGCTGGGATTCTCGGGCATGTACTTCACCTCGCAGGCGATGGTCCGCGACGAGATGTACGATGAGGCCTACCAGGAACGTGCCGGACGTCCGCTCGACGTGTCCTTCGGTTACATCTGCGACGGCTTCTTCAACTCGCAGGAAGAGATTGACAACCATGCCCGCCAGACGTTCGGTACGGTACGTCCCGGTGACTTGAAGTACCGCGACATCAACGGCGACAACGTCATCGACAGCAAGGACCAGGTGGAACTCGGCAAGAACGGCTGGGCAGCACCTCCCTTCTCCTTCGGTCTGAACCTGACGCTGAAGTACAAGGATTTCACCTTCTTCGCCATGGGTACGGGGCAGACAGGCTCCGTCGACTTCAAGAGCAGCTCGTACTACTGGAACCGCGGCACGAGCAAGTTCTCCGAGGTAGTCTGGGGACGTTGGACCGAGGAAACCAAGGAGACGGCGACCTATCCGCGTCTGACCACCACCAACGGAGACAACAACTACCAGACCTCCACGTTCTGGATGTACAAGCGGAACTATTTCAACCTGAATCAGGTGCAGCTCACCTACGACTTCCCCGAAGACACCTTCAAGGGTACGTTCGTACGCGACCTGAGCGTCTACTGCGGCGGCTCCAGCCTGCTCACCATTTCCAAGGAGCGCAAGCACATGGAACTGAGCACGGGAGTCCCCAACTGCCGCAACTTCTACCTGGGCTTCAAGGCTGCCTTCTGATTCCTCACGACAAACTAGCAGAATATGAAAAAGACTATATTACTTTTAATGGCGGGTGCTTTCCTTGCTGCCGGGTGTGACGACCTCTTCGAGCCGGCGATTGAGAACCACCCCGATATCGAGCAACAGATGCACGATGACCCCGAGTACGCCCGGGGAATCCTGCATAACGTCTATAGCATGCTCCCCAGTTGCTACGACAACAGCGAGTATGCCACCGATGACGCCGTGACCAACCAGTCGTCGAACGTCTTTCTCCAGATGGCGACCGGTGCATGGACCAACACGTCCTACAACCCGTTGAGCCAATGGAACAACGCCTACAACGCCCTCCAGTACATCAACCTCTTCCTGGAGAACGTCGACGAGGTCCGCTGGTCACAGGACGACCCTGAGATGGACGCCCTCTTCGCACGCCGTCTGAAGGGCGAGGCATACGGGCTCCGCGGCATGTACTACTACTATCTGTTGCGTGCACACGCCGGGTTCACTGCCGAAGGTGAACTGCTCGGTGTGCCCCTCATCAACGAGTACCTCACCACCACGTCGGACTTCAACATTCCCCGTGCGACCTATCAGCAATGCCTGGAGCAGGTGTACAGCGACCTTTCACAGGCGGAGCAGCTTCTCCCGTGGGAGTACAACGATGTGTCTGCCGTCCCGGAAGGATTCCAGGACCTGACGACCGACGCCAGCAAGTATAACAATGTCATGGGTGCCAAGGCACGCCAGCTGTTCAACGGACTGATAGCCCGCGCCTTCCGTACACGCATGGCACTCCTTGCCGCCAGTCCCCTCTATCAGGACCCCTCCAACAACGCCACGTGGGAAGACGCTGCGAACGCAGCAGCCGACATCATCGACTACAAGGGCGGAGTGGGAGGCCTGGCAAACGACGGGCTGGAATACTATTCACCCTCAATCGTCAACAGTGCCGACGACGGCAACAACCCTGCTGAAATCCTGTGGCGTAGCGGACGTTCGAGCAACAACACACAGGAGTCGCAGAACTTCCCGCCCAGCCTCTATGGCACCGGATACATGAACCCCTCGCAGAACCTTGTGGATGCCTTCCCCATGGCAAACGGATATCCCATCGACCACAGTGCAGGAAACTACAACGAGGTCGCTCCCTACGCCAATCGGGACCCGCGTCTGGCGAAGTACATTATCTATAACGGAAGCATCATCAGCGAGAAGGGCGTCACCATCAACATCGTCAACTCCAGCACCGATGGCATCAACGTCACCGAGAACCGCTCCACCCGCACGGGTTACTACATGCGCAAACGTCTGCGTATGGACGTCAACTGCAACCCTGCAGCCACTTCCAACCAGCCGCACTATGACCCGCGCATCCGCTTCACGGAGATGTATCTCGCCTTTGCCGAAGCTGCCAACGAGGCATGGGGCCCGAAGGATGCCCGTCGCGGTTACTCCGCGTATGACGTCATCAAGAAGATCCGTCAGCGTGCAGGCGTCGGCGGAACCGATGACCCCTATCTGGAGGAGTGTGCCGCCAGCAAGGAACGCATGCGTGCCCTCATCCACAACGAGCGCCGTCTGGAGATGTGCTTCGAGAGCGTCCGCTTCTGGGACCTGCGCCGCTGGAAGGAGAACCTCAACGAACCGGTCTACGGCTTGCAGTGGAACGGCAACGGCTACGAACGCATCCTGGTGGAGGAACGCTCCTACGAGGACTACATGTACTACAGCCCTGTGCCTAACTCCGAGATTCTCAAGTTCAGTAACCTGAAGCAGAACCGTGGCTGGGAGTAACCCTACTATCATCACTTACCATTAACAACAGACTTATGAAAAAGAACATACTTTACTCCGGACTGGCAGCCCTGCTCCTCTCGTTCACCGCGTCCTGTGAAAGCTCGGACAACGAGTTTCCCGACTTCGACTACCAGACGGTTTATTTCGCCAACCAGCTTGCCATGCGCACCATCGAGCTGGGTGAAGATGAATTTGTCGACAATACCGGTGACAACGAACACCGCTTCTCCATCAACGCTGCCTGGGGCGGCGGATACACCAACCGTCAGAACGTCATCATCGACTACGTGGTAGACCCTTCGCTCTGCGACAGACTCTACTTCAAGGGAACCGACACCCCTCTGACCCTCATGCCGGAGTCGTACTATGAACTGGGCAATCCGAGCCAGATAGCCATCCCCCGCGGAGAAATCAAGGGCGGTGTGGACGTCTACCTGACCGACGCCTTCTTCGCCGACGAGAAGTCGGTCACCGACTACTATGTCATCCCCCTGCGCATGACCCATGTCGAGGGAGCCGACTCCATCCTCATGGGAGCAGCCGGTGTGGAGGACCCCATGCTGACCAACAGCGGACACTGGAACATCCAGCCGAAGAACTACGTGCTCTATGCCGTGAAGTACGTCAACCCCTATCATGGTGAGTACCTCCGCCGCGGTGTCGACCAGGCGGTCATCAACGGAGTATCGTCAACCATTGTCCGTCATGAAGAATATGTGGAGAACGACGAGACCGTGCAGCTCACCACGAAGAGCCTGACCGGAAACATCCTCTCGCTCTCGGCAAGGGATGCCTCCAACAACATCTATTACTACGATGTACGTTTGGACTTCAAGGACGACGGCAGCTGTGTGATGTCTTCCGCCTCCGACAACGTCGAAGTGACGGGACAAGGCAAGTTTGTCAAGGACGGCGAGAAGAACAGCCTCGGCGGCAAGGACCGCGACGCCATCTACCTCGACTACAAGGTGAACTTCACTGACAAGGACATGAGCCTCGCTACCCGCGACACGCTGGTGCTCCACACCCGCAACGTGGTCGGTGGAAAGACGTTTGAGATAGACATCAAGTGAAGTGAGTGACCCCGCTTCCTCTTCCGTCCGCCTCTCACACCGGCGGACAGGGGACGGGGCGCCATGCAAACCCATTAAAACAAAGAGACATGAAACATATCAGCAATAAGCTAATCGGATTCGCCCTGCTGTCTGCAGCAGTGGTGGCATGTACCGATGAGTACGACTGCAATCTTCAGCTGGAGAAGCCGGTCGACGCCGAAGTCAGCGAGTATCTCGCCAGCTTCGACCTGCTCAAGACCTACATCACACGCACTCCGGAATCGCCGTTCCAGCTCACTTCCAAAGTGTCGGCTTCGGAGTTCGGGACTCGTGAGGTGGCATTCAGCACCATCCTGAACAACCTCGACGGTGCCGATGTCGACGGCTCGTTCAGCACCGCCTCCTGCCTGCAGGACAACGGCAGCTACAGCGTGGTCGACATGAAGTCGGCGGCAGAGGTGGCACAGGAAGCCGGACTGTCGCTCTTCGGCGGAACGCTCTGTTCCGACCAGGGACAGTGCGCTTCCTACTACAATTCCCTCATCGAGCCGGTCATCATCCCCTTCGTGCCTGAAGAGGGGAGTATCGTGGTGGCTGACTTCGAGAAGGACGCCCTTGGCACCTCATACCCCTTGACGGGGGCGGGCGCCAGCTCCGTGGTGGAAGACCCCGACGGCAACGGTAGCAAGGTGCTCCGTCTGGGAGACGAGACCACCGGTTTGAGCTACTCTCACCCGAAGTTCACCGTGACCCTTCCCGGTGGAGCTACGTTGGGCGACTGCTCCAGCCTGAAGCTCGACATGCGCATCATCGACCAGTTCGGTATCTATGGTGCCGGTATGAGAGTCTTCATCAACGGGACGGAACTGGCCGTCAGCAACAGCAACGGCGGCGTGAATGCGCAGGGCTTCGGCTGTAACCCCAATACCTGGAACCGCAGTGCGAAGATTCAGTTCCTGAGCAGCAACGAGACTTACGGCAACTCGCCGGCTGTCATCATACCCAAGAATCTTGAAGGACTGACGACCTTTGAGCTGGGCGTGGGAACTGCCTCCGGCGATGCCCGCTACTACATGGACAACGTGACGCTCGACTACATGTTGCCCGCCGAAGGCAGCACGATGATTGACTTCGAGAGTGATGCCGCGGGTACACAGTATCCGATGACTAACGGCAACCAGGCAGTGGTCGAGGACGACCCCACCGGGACGCACGGCAAGGTGCTCCACGTCGGTACGGCTTCCTCGTTGTGCAGCTACACGTACCCGACCTTCCACGTGAAGCTGAAGGATGGACGTACGCTGGGCGATTACACGGGCGTCTACCTGGAGATGTTCCTCATCGACGGGAAAGGCAAGTATGGTTCCGGTATGCGTATCGTCATCAACGGGCAGGAGTTCAACTGCGGCATGGGACCGGCTCACCTCGGTGCTCCCGACAATGCATGGGGACGCATCTACATCCCCTTCGTCCTGGACGGCACATCCGGTAACGGACAGATCGGCATACCGGCATCGATGAAGGACCTGACGGAAGTGGACATTGCCGTAGGGTCCGGCTCCGGTGAGTGCCCG
>ERZ773148.2006-NODE-2006-length-16187-cov-4.782172_pt1 | contig 16187 bp, 10 predicted proteins | sample MGYA00580846_ERZ773148 | MGnify/ENA primary metagenome ERZ773148 (study PRJEB29015, sample SAMEA2737879) | human gut metagenome | biome: human gut; feature: human-associated habitat; material: faeces | place: China | collected 2012 ... | reverse complement strand
TCACATAAATATCGGAGCATATCTGCCGGCATTCTATGATTGTAAACCATGCGGTTCGCTCTTCCCGTTTTTCTCTTTTTTACGCTTTTTTGGATCTCTTTTACCAGATCATAATTCCGGTGCGGATCGATTGAAAAGTCTGCATCCCTGGAAATGCGGATGCTATAGTAGGAATCTACGATAAAACCCGGGAATACGATGTCTAGATTGTATCCGATTGCATCGTCCACGAACATCAAATAATGAGTTTCTCCGATAGACGGAAGAGAAATGAATCTGGGGACTTTGGAAAACGGAATTTTTATCAGAGCATAACACAGCTCGGCATTGCTTTTTTTATAAAGTTTTATGACCAAATAAAGTCTGTTATCCCGCAAAAAAGACGAAATATCGTCTTTTAAAATTAGAACGGGTTGTAAAAAAGGGAATATTTCGTCATAAAAATAGTTTCGGATAAAAGCCCGGTGCATTTCTATTATAGGTTGTTCTCCCTGATATAAAATGATATTGTTTCGGGCGAGTTCCGGTAATATTTCATCTCGAAATATAAAAAAGAAATCTTGCATTTGTCGACTTACCTCTTTGTTGATTTCATATAGAGTCGCCTTTGCACGAGATTTTAGCTCGGGTTCATTGTTTTCCTGAGCAATGGTTTGACGATATTCCGATATGCGTATTTTGTAAAATTCCTCTAAGTTCGAAGAGAATATAGATAAAAACTTAATTCTTTCGAATATTGGTAATTTCTTATTTCTGGATTCTGATAGAACCCGATAATTAAAAGATAACCAACTGATATCTCTTTTAAAAAAAATTCGATTCTCGTCCATCCCTGTAAACTTTTATACCAGATAGGTAAATATAAGATTTATTTCGTTATTTTGTATCCGATTTTTTGAAAATAATTAAACAGAGTGTCGAGATATTTTGTTTTGTCTTAATGAAAGATGATTATTTTGAAAAACCGAAAAAAAAGTGTAATATAGCATCCGAATTGTTTAAATAATGGTTACGTGGAACATAAACAATTTATAGAAGAACTTCAAAGCAGATTGGGAAAAGATAAAAAAGAAATAGATAATCTTTTTTCAGATATGTTGCAAATATTAAAAGATCGTTGCGGCCAGATGGATACATTGTCTATACAAGGATTCGGGACTTTTGAGCCTCGAAAAAAAATGGAACGGGTATCTGTAAATCCGGCAACCGGCAAGCGAATGCTCATTCCCCCCAAAATAGTATTGGGTTTTAAACCGGGAACGGTAATCAAGAATCGATTAAAAGATATTTCTGGAGATGAACAATAAAATAACTATGCCCGATTTGGCGGATCTTCTTGCTCAAAAGGCCAAATGTACCAAGAAAGATGCAGAACTCTTTTTAAGGGAGTTCTTTGGGTTGGCATCTGAAGTTATCTCCAAAGGAGAGTCTTTGAAAATTAACGGATTAGGTGTTTTTAAAGCTATCTGGGTAGAGAAAAGGGCTAGTGTCAATATCCAAACAGGATTACCTTTTGAAATCCCCGGACATTATAAATTGACTTTTACTCCGGATAAAAATCTTAAAGAAGCAGTCTGTCATGCCCGGCGAGCAGCTCACCATCAAAGGCGAATATCTCTACCTTATAAACATGGTAGAGTTCTCCGACGGTGTGCGTGTCTCCAAAGATGACTTCGTGTCACAGGACCGTTACTCTATCGTTGTCAATGTCCCAGATTCTGCACGTACAGGAAAGGTATATCTCTATAATGTAGACTTGACGAAAGTCGACGATGAGAACAACACTTCTTATGAGGTCTTCGAGAGTGAGGACGCCTTGGAAGTGGGAACGGCCACCGTCACATCGTTGACCTCGCCCCGTGGCACCGTAGAGGCTCAGGGCACTGTGACCGCGAAGGCAGGCGAGACCGTCACCGTCAGTGGCGATCACCTCAACCTTGTTAGCGCTCTGAGAATTGGTGACGGTCAGACGGCCTATGAGTTTAAGGACTTCACGGTGGCTGCTGACGGCAAGAGCCTGTCCTTCACGCTTCCTGCCGAGGCTCCCGACGGCGACATCAACCTCATCAGCCGTTCCGGTGTAGAGGTTCCTGCCGGCAAGCTCGTCACCGTGGCTCCCACCAACCTCAAGGCCACACCTGCTCCCGTGAAGAATGGCGCTCAGCTCACAATTACGGGTAAAGACCTCGATGTAGTCAGCCAGGTTCTCCTGCCCAATATCAAGGATGCAGTGCCCGCTGACATCTCTGCTACGAAGATCACCCTCACCGTGCCCGAGAAGGCTCAGGAAGGCAACATCACGTTGAAGATGAAGAACGGCAAGACCGTCACAGTGGCCTATACCCTCGTCAAGCCAGCCGTAGCAGCCTACAGCCCCGCTACCGTCAGCGCCGGCAGTGCCCTGACCATGGCGGGTACAAACCTCGACCTCGTGGAGTCGGTGTCCTTCAAGGGCGCCGCTGCCACAGCACCTGCTACGGTCACCGCCGACGGCAAGAGCCTCACCACGACAGTGCCCATGGATGCACAGAGCGGTGCCGTGACGCTGAACCTGAAGAACGGTGCCACCGTGACAGCAAAGGACATCAAGGTCGTAGAAGCCGTGTTCTGCTATGTCACCACGCTGCCCACCAAGGACAACGCTCCGGAGCCCGGCACGACAGTGACGCTGCCGGTGAAGAATGCCGACAAGCTGTCAAAGGTATATCTTAACGGCAAGGAGGTCAGCTTTGTCTTTAATGAGAAGGCGGGAGCTATCACCATCCCTGTGCCTGCCGATGCTACAGCAAAGTCTACGCTCCGTCTTGTCTCTACAAATGGTGAGGTCAGCTACACTCTTCTCGTGGCCACAACAGCGGAGTACAACATCAACGCATGTTGCTACAATATGAAGACCAGCGCCGCACAGACCTTCCCCATGACACTCACCTGGGGTGATGAAGGCCGTTTCCGTATCTACATCGACAAGACACCGGCCATCAAGGACTTGGATCTCAAGGCCGGCTCCTCGAAGATGCTCTTCTACACCACGGGCAAGGGACAGATACAAGTCAACGACGGCAACTGGAGCTCTTGGACGACACTCGCCAACTGGGATGCAACAGGCGAGAGTACTCAAGAACTGATCCTCACGCAGGATATGATCAACTGGCTCAAGGGCACCAAGAGTGACGGATGGTCGACGACAGGTTTCATTATCCAGGGTTCTGACTTCCAGATTAATAAGATTACCATCATAGAATAACGGATGAGGGGGCGCACACTGGCTACAGCAGAGTGTGCCGCCCCTGCCGAAAACGATTTCGCTCCAAATCTTAACTAACAAAAACAAGACACATGAACTACAAGAATATCATAAAGTCCGTTCTCGCTTCCCTGGTCGCACTTACGATGATGGCCTGCGAGGACACCGACGCGCAATATACCATCCCGTCGGTAGACGCTCCCTCCTTAGTGAAGGCCTCCCCGGATCAGGCAGCTATATTGAAACCTGGGGTGCAGACCCTCAAACTCACTTTCGACAAGCGCGTCTTCTTCGCCTCTGCCAATGCCTCGAAGGTGACCCTCAATGGCACTGCCGTGACCTCGGCCGATGTGATCGGCTCTGACAGCACCCTCGTTGTCACGGCGGATGTTCCAGCTGAGAAGACGGTCACCCTCGACATCCCTGCTGGTCTGCTTCTTGGGCCAGAGAAGACACCCGCAGGAGAGATTCAGGTGGTATGGAACGGTACGGAGATAAAGGTTACTCAGAACCTCGCCAATACTTCTGCCAATGATGATGCCAAGGCGCTTTATAAACTTCTTTATGACAACTATGGCTCGATGATTTTCACAGGTGCCATGGCTGATGTGAACTGGAACACGAAGAATGCTGAGGCCGTACATACGCTCACGGGCAAGTATCCGGCCATCGCCTGCTTCGACTATATCCATATCCCGTATAGTGGCAGTTGGGTCAACTACGACGACCTCACGCCCGTCACGGACTGGCATGCGAAAGGCGGTATTGTCGCCAATATGTGGCACTGGCTTGTGCCCACGCAGCCGCTCTCTGCTGACGTCACCAGCATGCCGTCCGACTGGAGTGGTAACCTTCAGCTCACTGACGACGCTTCTAAGGCTATTCTTGCCAACGCTCAGGCTGGTGACAAGATTGTCGTACACTATAAGAACGCTTCCGGTGCTCAGGGCTCTTTCAAAGACTCCAACTGGGCTGGACTGACCGATAACACCGGTAAGTCCTACGACTACTTCGACATCGGTGCTTATGCCAAGGTGGGCAACGTGGAGGTCACGGGGGCTACTTATACCCTCACCCTTGACGCCAAGTCGGCAGAGAAAGTGAAGAACGGTGTCATTGTTGCTGGACATGACTACACCGTGGAGAGTGTCAACTACGTAGCCAAAGGCAAGGAAGAGATGACCTACCGTCCTGACGAGACAACCTTTGACGCTGCTAAGGTCCTCACGGATGGCACCATAGAGAATAAGACCATGAAGCGCGATCTCGCCGAGATGGCTACTCGTTTGAAAGCTCTTCAAGACAAGGGCATAGCAGTGCTCTGGCGCCCGCTACACGAGGCATCCGGTAATGCGGAATTAGGTGGTACGGCCTGGTTCTGGTGGGGTGCTGCCGGGGCCGACACGTTCAAGCAACTTTGGCAGTACATGTTCACCTACTTCCAAGAGCAGGGCGTCAACAATCTTGTGTGGGTGTGGACAGGTGCTGACTATGACAGCAACTGGTATCCTGGCGATGAGTATGTAGACATCGTGGGCGCTGATATCTACAGCGTCAGCAGTGCGGCCGATATTGCCAAGACTTTCAATGACATGCAGATTAAATACCCCACGAAGATGATCACCCTCTCTGAATGTGGTGCTGTTGCCGGTATCTCAGATATTTGGAATGCTGGCGGTACGTGGAGTTGGTTCATGCCTTGGTATGGCGACTACAAGGAAGGCGTGCCACAGGCAAGTGATGACTGGTGGAAAGCCGTCATGGCCTCAGACAAAGTCATCACATTGGACGATTTGAAGTAAGAAATGATTTCGACCTGTACGAATGGTAACGGCATAGCTGGTTGCTGTCTCGGAGAGGTTGAATAGCATCAGAAAGCTGCGTATGATGGTAGCATAAATCCTATCTTTGATACGCGCAAGCGTTATTCTGAATCTCGAAAGTCGGCATTATGTCTTGTGACGGTCGTCACACGATCTTGCGACGGTCGTCACACGATTTTGCGACGGTCGTCACACGATCTTGCGATGGTCGTCACAAGATATCGTTTAATGGTTTTTGTGGAAATGAAAAATACAGTTTTATTCCTCATTCTCATCCTCGTCACGGCATGTAGCGAGAGTTTTAAGAATGATCCCATCGGTGACAGTGGGCGAACGAAGCGCACAGAGAATCTGCTTGCCAACCTCCGTACACAGGCCGATACAGCGGGCTTCCTCTTAGGGCATGCTGACGACACACTTTATGGTGTCGGATGGCAGCAGGAGAAAGGCCGTAGCGACATCATGAGTGTCGTCAACGACCTCCCGGCTCTTCTCACCCTCGACATCAGTGGCGTGGAGACTTCACGAAAGGTCAATAGCGTGGGGATATCTCTGCAGGCAGTGCGTGCTGCAGCTATGGAGCACTTCGATAAAGGTGGTGTCGTCCTTCTTTCGTGGAATAGTTCGCATCGCCTTTCTGCTGATGACCTTGATGTTGCCGCTGATAGTATTGCAGCCTTTCTCAAAGGGCTCGTCATGCCCTATGGCGTCCGTGTCCCCGTGCTTTTTCGTCCGATAGCCGACGGCAAGGGCTGGACCTCACAATTGACAATGGATGAATACCGTGCCACTTGGCACCATCTCATTGAGCGTTTACGTCATGATGACGTTGTCAATGCCCTCTTCGTTTACTCTTTTACTTCCATGCGCTCTTGCTATCCTGCTGACGACGATGTTGATGTTTTAGAATTGAGACAGTCGTATGATTCGGATCAAACTTCTGCTCGTGGCCTGTCTCTGTCTTTAGGCAAACTCAACAACTACTGTCACCAGCACCACAAATTGATGGGGCTCGTCACTGGACTTCGGGGCCTCCGTACCGACAACTGGTGGACGAAGACGTTAGCACCTGCCATTATTCGATTGCCTTTGGCTTATGTCGCCTTAGGTGCAAACTCCGACCATGCAGTCGGCAACTTCTATGTTCCCTATCCCGGTCAGCAGTCTGCTCATGATTTTGTGAAGTTCTATAATCTTCCCCGCACGCTCTTCCTGCATAATGTCAACGGAATATACGTCACACGGGTGCAATAGTCGTGCGGCTATCATCTTACCTCCCATTGATACTTTCCTATCAATCACTGACACTTTACTTTCTGAGCGTTTAAATAGACGTTGTCTGATGCACCCCATCCGCAATCTTTTTACTAATTTAGCGGCAAGAAAACAATAATCTTGACTTTAAGACAATATATGAGAAAATTATTCACTCTTCTTTTATTAGCTCTCTCCGTGCCATCAATGTGGGCACGGCAGTTGCACATTACGACCCCCCATCTGTCCCTCGTCGTCAATGCCGAGCAGGGAAAGACTCCTGAGTTTGTCTATTTTGGAAGGCGTCTCTCAGCCGGTGACTTGGCTGTGCTGCCGGCACCTGTCGGTGGGCGAATGGACCTCTATCCTGCATATGGTCTCAATCCCGCCAATGAGGCTGCGCTGAGCATCCGTCATAGCGATGGCGATATGACGACGGTCTTGAAGGTTACCGGTGCTGAGCAGACCGACACCCTCACCACGATTCATCTCCGTGACCCCCTCCTCTGCACAAAACACCTTACCAGGGGGAGTTGGCGCTCATCTCCGTGACCCCCGCCACGCCGTCAGCGTCAACCTCTACTATCGTACGCGTCGTGATGCTGATGTTATAGAGATGTTCTCCAGTATCCGCAATGAAGAGAAGTCAGTCATCACGCTCTCTTCTTTTGCTTCCGCCATGCTTCCCATCCGTCGTGGCAACGTCTGGCAAAGCCATCTCTATGGTACATGGGCTGACGAAGGTCAGGTTGCTGAGAGTCCTCTGGCACCAGGAGAACTCATCGTCACTGACAATGACGGCACGCGCAACAGTCATGGCTCCCATGCTGAGATGATGTTCTCTCTCGATGGCAAGCCGCAGGAACTCACGGGCGATGTCATCGGCGCTGCGCTCTGCTGGTCGGGACCTTACCGCCTGCGCACTGTCACCGACGACACCGATTACCACTACTTCTTCGCTGGGATGGAGGAGAAGAACTCCGAGTATCATTTGAAGAAAGGGGAGACTTTTACTACACCACCTTTAGCTATCACCTTCTCCAAGGAGGGAATGTCTGGCGTGAGCCGCAACTTCCATCGTTGGGGCCGACGTTATATGCTGCGCCACGGCAGCGAGCCGCGCCGCATCCTGCTCAACAGTTGGGAGGGCGTCTACTTCAATATCAATGAAGACGGCATGAACCGTATGATGCATGATATCAGCGACCTCGGCGGCGAGCTATTCGTTATGGACGACGGATGGTTTGGCACGAAATATCCACGCAATACCGATAATGCTGCCCTTGGCGACTGGTTTGTCGACATGCGTAAGCTGCCTCATGGATTACAGGCTCTCTGCGATACGGCGAAAAAGGATGGCATCAAGTTCGGTATCTGGCTGGAGCCGGAGATGACCAACAACAAGAGTCTCCTCTATGAGCGCCATCCCGACTGGGTGTTGAAGCCCCGCACGCGCGATGCCGTTGTAGGCCGTGGCGGCACACAGCTCACCCTTGATCTCTCCAATCCCAAGGTCCAGGATTATGTCTTCAATATGGTCGATACGCTGCTCACGCGCTACCCGGATATCGCTTATATCAAGTGGGATGTCAACATGGGCATCCAGAACGCCGGTTCGCAGTATCTGCCAGCTGCCGACCAGAGCCACCTCTATATTGCTTACCACCGCGGACTTCACAAAGCCCTCGACCGTATCCGTGCCAAATATCCCGATGTCACCATCCAGGCCTGTGCCTCGGGCGGAGGCAGGGCCAACTGGGGCACACTGCCTTGGTTTGACGAGTTCTGGGTCAGCGACAACACGGATGCTCTCCAGCGCGTCTATATGCAGTGGGGGACGAGCTACTTCTTCCCCGCTATAGCCATGGCCAGCCATATCGCTTCCAATCCCAACCATCAGACTTTCCGCCGCATCCCGCTCAAATATCGTATTGACGTGGCTATGAGCGGACGCCTCGGGGTGGAGATGCAGCCACAGAATATGACGGAGGAGGAAAAAGCTCTCTGCAAGAAGGCCATCAGTGAATACAAGCAGATTCGTCCCGTGGTACAGCAGGGTGACATCTACCGATTGGTGAGTCCTTTTGACAAGCAGGGTGTGGCCTCGCTGATGTATGTTGCTCCGGACAAGCAGCAGGCTGTGTGGTACTGGTGGAAGTTGGAGACTTTCCACGGTCAGCATCTGCCGGTCGTGAAGATGGCGGGCCTTGACCCGCTGAAACGCTACACCGTGCACGAACTCGACCGTATCGACAACGCCCCGCTACCTTGCGAAGGCAAAAGCTTCAGTGGACAGTATCTCATGGACAATGGCCTCGTGATGCCTTTGGAGCATGATGTCGACTATAACAAACGCACGGCGTGGGCTTCTCGCGTGCTCCTTCTCAATGCAGAATAACCGACTAAAAGACAATATATGTTACATCACAGATTAAAAATACTAATGGCAGCAATGGCTCTAACAACTACTATGGGTGCCCAGACGGCACCGCAACTCAATGCTCACAACATTGATGAGATATTACGTGCTATGACGCTTGAGGAGAAAGCCCAGTTGCTTGTCGGCGACGGCAACACCGGCTTTGTCGGCAGTGGTGCCATGCTGGGCCATCAGTCGCGTCGCGTGGCGGGAGCTGCTGGACAAACGGTGGCCATCAAGCGCCTCGGTATTCCTGCTACCGTACTCACCGACGGACCTGCAGGTGTACATATCGACCCGATACGCAAGGGCACAGCCGCTACGTTCTATGCCACGGGATTTCCCGTGGGCACCTGCTTGGCATCGACCTGGAATCCGCAGCTTGTCTATCAGGTAGGTCAGGCTATCGGCAACGAAACCTTGGAGTATGGATGTGATGTTGTCTTGGGTCCTGGTCTGAACATTCAGCGTAACCCCCTTGGCGGCCGCAACTTCGAATATTATAGTGAGGACCCTTTGGTGACCGGCGTCATTGGTAGTGCCATGGTGCGCGGCATACAGAGTCAGGGAGTAGGCACCAGTCCCAAGCACTTCGCAGTGAACAGTCAGGAGGGCGACCGTGTGCGCGTTGACGAGCGTGTGCCGCAGCGGGCACTGAGGGAGATCTATCTCCGTGGTTTCGAGCGCGTCGTCAGAGAGGCTCAGCCTTGGACGCTGATGTCGTCGTACAATAAAATCAATGGTGTCTATGCACAAGGCAACCGCGACCTCCTCACCACCATCCTGCGCAAGGAATGGGGAGGCCGCTGCATTGTTATGACCGACTGGATAGGCAAGCGCAAAGACCTGCCTACGGGGCAGATGGTAGCGGCCGGCAATGACCTCTTCATGCCGGGCTATCCCGCACAGGTACAGGATATTATCGACGGGGTGAAGAACGGCTCCATCAAGATGGAGGATGTGGACCGCAACGTACGCAACATGTTGGAATTTATCGTCAAGACCCCGAGCTTCCGTCATTATAAGTTCTCCAACAAGCCCGATATGAAAGCTCATGCCGCTATCACGCGTCAGGCCTCGGCAGAAGGCATGGTGCTGCTCAAGAACGACCATGCAACGCTGCCTGTGCGAGGCTTGAAGACGGTGGCACTCTTCGGCGTCAACAGTTACGACTTCTTCAGTGGTGGTCTGGGCTCCGGATGTGTCAATGTGCCTTATGTCATTGATATGGTGCAAGGACTGAAGAACGTAGGTGTGACGACCACGCCGACACTGACGGACATCTATACTAAATATGTGTCCTACGCCTCGGCGAAGTTCAAGGCAGACAAGAATCCTGAGATGTGGTTTTATGACCAGGGACAGCCTAAGCTCGACGAGATAGACATCACCGACCGTCTGATAGCCCATGAGGAGCCGCTCGCCGACGCAGCTATCATCACCATCGCGCGCCAGGCCGGTGAGGGTATGGACCGCAGTGTCTCGGAGTTCAACCTCAGCGATAAGGAACGGGATATGATATTCCGTGTCAGCGACCATTTCCATGCTGCTGGCAAGCCCGTCATCGTCGTCATCAACAGCGGAACGTCTATGGAGACCGTTAGCTGGCGCGACCGTGTCGATGCCATTCTTGTGGCCTGGCAGCCGGGCGAGGAGGGTGGCAACAGCGTGGCCGACGTCCTCACCGGAAAGGTGAACCCCAGCGGACACCTGACGGCAACATGGCCCGTATCTGTCAGCGATGACCCTTCAACAAAGAACTTTCCTCAGGATCCTGTCTATTACAATCTCACCGACAAGTTTGAGGGTGGCTATCTGAAAGGTGTCAACTTTAGCAATCATGAGGAAGGAATCTATGTGGGCTATCGCTATTACGATACCTTCCACCGCCAAGTGGCTTATCCTTTCGGCTATGGCATGAGCTATACCACGTTTGCTTTCAGCAATCTGTCGGCTAAGAAGAGTGGCAACAACGTTGTCGTAAGTGTTACCGTGAAGAACATGGGCAACACCGAGGGCAAGCAGGTGGCTCAAATCTATGTCGCCGCACCCAAGGGCGGCTTGGAGAAACCGGCTAAGGAACTGAAAGCCTTCGCAAAGACAAAGCTGCTGAAACCCGGACAGAGTGAGACGCTGACAATGACTATCCCCATGCGTGACCTCGCCTCCTATGATGAGGCTGGAAGCCAGTGGATAGTAGAACCGGGAACCTACCATTTCCTTGTGGGTGACAATGTGGAGAGCATCAAGGAAGAGACAATGCTGCAGTTGGACAGCTACACCGAGAAGACCAATAATGTGCTGGTCATGAAAGAGAAACTCAACCTTCTGCATCAATAAGCCATCAAGATTATGAAGAAGTTATTGTCGTTATTCTTTGTGTTGCTCTTCATATTGCCAGCTTCTGCCGCTGGTGGCTTTGTCCGCGTCAGCGGAGGCCATTTTGAGCGAGATGGCAAACCTTACTATTTCGTAGGTACCAACATGTGGTATGGTGCCATTCTCGGTAGTGAGGGGCGTGGCGGTGACCGCCGTCGGCTGTGCCGTGAGCTTGATTATCTGAAGAGGAATGGTATTGACAACCTGCGCATCCTCGTTGGCTCCGATGGTGAGGAAGGCGTGCGGACAAAGGTGGAGCCAACACTTCAGAAAGCGCCGGGCGTATACAATGACACCATCCTTGCCGGACTCGATTATCTCCTTGCCGAGATGGGCAAGCGTGGTATGGTGGCTGTGCTCTATCTCAATAACTCGTGGGAGTGGAGTGGTGGCTACGGCTATTATCTTGAGCAGGCGGGGGCTGGGAAAGCGCCGCAGACGGATGTAGACGGCTATCCTGCATTCATGGATTTCGTCTCGCAGTTCTCTACGAACACGAAGGCCCAGCAGCTTTTCTACGACTATGTACGTTTTATCATCTCCCGTACCAACCGCTATACGGGGCGTCCTTACCGTGACGACCCCGCCATCATGAGTTGGCAGATAGGCAACGAGCCCCGGGCCTTCAAGAAAGAGTTGCTCCCCGACTTCGAGAGATGGGTGGGCAAGACGGCAGCGCTCATCCGCTCACTCGATGCCAACCATCTCATTTCCTTAGGTTCAGAGGGACTGTGGGGGTGTGAGATGGATATCAACAGTTGGGCGCGAATGTGTGCAGATAGTAATGTAGACTATTGCAATGTGCATCTCTGGCCTTACAACTGGGGCTGGGCAGCAAAGGACAGGCTCCGCGAGGACCTCAACAAGGCGGAGACGAACACTAAAGTGTATATCGACCGCCATCTGCGTGTCTGTGACAGCATTGGCAAACCGCTTGTCATGGAGGAGTTTGGTTATCCCCGTGATGGTTTTGGATTCACTCCGGGCTCGCCGACGACAGCCCGTGACGATTATTACCGTTATGTCTTTTCTCTAGTTGCCGGCAATGCCAAGTCGGGTGGCAAGTTTGCAGGCTGTAACTTCTGGGCCTGGGGCGGATATGCTCATCCGCGTCACGAGCATTGGCAGCGGGGCGATGACTATTGCGGCGACCCCAGTCAGGAGGCACAGGGACTGAACAGCGTCTTTGCCGTGGACAGGAGTACGATGAAAGTAGTGAAGGAGGGAATGAGAAATATCAAAAAAATAACAAAATGCAGAAGAGGAGAATAATATTGGCAGCCATAGCCCTGGCCTCAATGATGAGTGCCAGTGCCAAAATAGTGTTGCCCGACCTGGTGAGTGACAACATGGTGTTACAGCAGCAGACCGATGCGCGGCTCTGGGGCAAGGCTACCCCCAAGTCTACGGTCGAGGTGAGATGCAGTTGGACGGACTGTACCTTCCGCACTACTGCCTTACAAGACAGCACGTGGCAGCTGGCGGTGGCCACGCCGAAGGCTTCGTTTGCGCCGCAGACAATCACCATCACAGAGAAATGCGGGAAGGAGGCCAACAGCGTCAGACTGGGCAATGTCCTCATCGGAGAGGTCTGGTATGCTGGTGGTCAGAGCAATATGGAGATGCCGCTGAGTGGCTTTTGGAACTGTCCCGTCGGCGATGCCGGCCAGGAGATCGCTACCGCCGGGGAATGGGCCGGAAAAATAAGGATGGCTACAGTGCCCAAGACCGGTGCCGTCACCCCACAGGAATGGGTGAGCGGATGCCGGTGGCAGGTGCCCTCACCGGCTACGGCTAAGAACATGAGTGCCACGGCATGGTTCTATGCACAGATGATGGAGCGCGTCTTACAAGTGCCTATTGGCATTCTGACCGTTGCATGGGGTGGCAGCAGTGTGGAAGGCTGGACACCACGGCAGATTCTTCAGACTTATAAGGATATAGATATTGAGAAAGAGTTGAAACGCGGCTGGAATGGCAAGTGGTGGGAATATTACACACCGTTGATTATGTACAACGGCATGCTCCACCCCGTGCGTCACTACACCATCCGTGGCTTCATCTGGTACCAGGGGGAGGCCAATGTTGGCAAGGATACCTATTTCGACCGTATGAAGACGATGATAAGGGTTTTCCGTGACGAGTTTGGCGGTACTCCTGCCTCCTTGCCGTTCTATCTCTCCGAGATAGCGCCGTGGGCGGGCTATGGCCCTTACGACAGTGCACCATTGCTCCGTGATGCGCAGCACCGTATTGGACGAGAGGTGGAGAATGCCGGCTGTATCTGCATCAACGACCTTGTAGCGCCCTTCGAGGCGCGGCAGATTCATCCCCATGAGAAACGGCAAGTGGGCTATCGGTTGGCGTATATGGCACTGAACAGAACTTATGGGATGAAGGACATCAATACCGACTATCCGGAATACGACCACAGTACGGTCTCCAACGATACCGTGCGCATCTTCTTTAAGCACGCTGACAACGGATTCTCACGGATGGATGACATCAAGGGCTTTGAGGTGGCTGGCGCCGATGGCAAATTCTATACCGCACAGGCCATGGTCAAGGAGAATGATATCAGCGTCTATGTCGTCTCTAAAGAGGTGGCTGCGCCTAAAAAAGTACAATATGGCTATCGTGCGTTCATGCCGGGCAATATTGGGAGTACCTATGGATTGCCAGTGGTGCCGTTTAGATCTGAGGTTGGTAACAGATAAAGGCATGATGACATCATTTGCTTAAAATAATCGGGCGAAACAATAGGGTTTCGCCTTTTTTTATTACTTTTGCCATAGAAACCTGAAACTGATGTCACGATGGCAAAAGAAATACTTCACGAGATAGCCCCTTTGAAGGAAGGCGACTTCCTTTATATCGCCGACCGTCATAAGAAAGAGTTTGACTATCCCACCCATACCCATGATGTCTACGAGCTCAACCTCGTTGTGGGAGCAGCCGGTGTGAACCGCATTGTCGGTGACTCCTCAGAGATGATAGGTGATACCGACCTCGTCCTCATCACCTCGCCCAATCTGGAGCATGTCTGGGCACAAGGCGACTGCCATAGTGAAGATATCCATGAGATTACGGTGCAGTTTTATTTTGATTTCGAAGGTGAGCACAATATCTTTAATACCAATCCCATGATGTCTATTAAGAAGATGTGTGATCGGGCTAAGAAGGGACTTGCCTTCCCCATGGAGACCATCATGCGCGTCTATTCTCGGCTTATCGACTTGCCCACGAAGACGGAGGGATATTATGCGCTTCGGGAATTCTTCGATATCCTTTATATCCTCTCTAAGAGTGACGGAGCCCGTGAACTGGCTACGGCATCCTTTGCCAAGGTTTCGGAAATCAGTGAGAGTCGCAGAATACAGAAAGTGCAGGAGTATATCGCCAAGCATTATATGGATGAGGTGCGACTCGCCGACCTGGCCTCGCTGGTGAGTATGTCAGAGAGTGCTTTTAGTAGATATTTCAAACTTTCAACGGGCAGGAGCGTCAGCGACTATATCGTTGACATCCGGCTGGGGGCGGCGGCGTACAGGCTCATCGACACCACAGATCAGGTTTCAACAATATGCTTCGACTGTGGCTTCAACACCCTTTCCAATTTCAATCGCCTCTTCCGTAAGCACAAAGGGTGCAGCCCCACGGAGTTCCGTGAGAAATACTTCAAGACGAAGGTGATTGTATAATGTTCAGTGTTAAGTGTTAAGTGTGAAATGAAGAGTGAAGAATGAAGAGTGAGGAGTGAAGAGTGAGGAGTGAAGAGTGAGGAGTGAGGAGTGAGGAGTGAAGAGTGAGGAGTGAAGATTTTGATTCTTCACTCTTCACTTTTTATTTTTCACTGAATTGTGTCAGTTCTTGCTTGATTTGTGTCAATACGTTTTCTTTTTTTGCCTTACCTTTGCAACCGAAAACAACAAACAGCTAAGACAAATTCTTTGCCTCATCATGAGAATAATTATCAGCCTCCTTTCGCTCATCTTTGCCCTTCCCCTTGCCGCCAGGACAACTCCTGCGTCACGTCTGAAGACCCGTCTTGCCCGTATTGAGAAGCAAGGCGTCATGTTCGGCCATCAGGACGACACCTTCTATGGCCATACCTGGCATGGTACTCGTGGGCGCTCCGACGTCTTGGAGACCGCCGGCGACTACCCGGCTGTGATGGGCTTCGACCTCGGCGGACTGGAGAGAAAAGACAGTGCCAACCTCGACCATGTACCCTTTGCTGCGATGCGCCGTGAAATCATTGCCCAGCATGAGCGGGGCGGTGTCGTCACGCTGTCTTGGCATTGTCGTAATCTCGTCAATGGCAAGACATCATGGGACCCCGATGGTGGGGAGACTGCAAAACTCCTTGATGGAGGCGAACAAGCAAGACTTGACTCGGCTATCGTTAGCGTGGCCAACTTCATCGCATCTCTCAAGACCAAGCAGGGTGTGGTGCCTGTGATATTCCGTCCGTGGCATGAGATGAATGGCGACTGGTTCTGGTGGGGTGGCAAAAACACAACTACGGAACTCTATCGTCGCCTCTACCGCCATATCCATGATGTCATGCAGAAACTCTGCCCCGGGCAGATAGTGTGGGCTTACAGCCCTAACCTTGGTTCGAAGTCTATGGAGGATTATTATCCTGGTGACGGATATGTTGATATCGTGGGCATTGATATCTATGATTTCGATAATAATGCCGAGACTTATTCTGCCAACGTCAGACAAGGTCTGGGTATGATTACAGCCTTTGCAAAGAAACATCACAAGATAGCTGCCTTTACAGAGACCGGTTGTCAGCAATTGCCACAGAAGAAATGGTTCACAGCAACCTTGCTGCCACTCATCAGCAGCTATCAGATTAGCTATGTCCTTCTTTGGCGCAATGCCTGGGACAACCCCAAAGAGCTCTATGTGTCTTATCCTGGTCATGACACAGAGAAAGACTTCAAGGCTTTTGTGAAGAGTAAGAATACGCTCTTTGTCAAGGATATCAAGAACATACATTAATGAGTCCACTTTAAAAAGTGGCTTTTATTAAACTCTATATGTGGCCGTGACCGGT
>ERZ773148.2005-NODE-2005-length-16188-cov-5.917126_pt1 | contig 16188 bp, 11 predicted proteins | sample MGYA00580846_ERZ773148 | MGnify/ENA primary metagenome ERZ773148 (study PRJEB29015, sample SAMEA2737879) | human gut metagenome | biome: human gut; feature: human-associated habitat; material: faeces | place: China | collected 2012 ... | reverse complement strand
GGATTTCTATCAAGTTATCCGTGGGACTATCCCTTTCGCCTTAGAAAAGCCTAACGCCTCAATCCTTTGTTTCCACGCCGAACTACCTGGTTTATTTCTCCATAGTTACTTTTTGGATAAAAATTCTTCATACCTGTCGCAGATCTCCTGGGTCTGCCCAAAGGCAATCTGTTTCCCGCGGTCCAGCCATAATACCTTATTGCAGGTATTGCGCACTTGATCCAGCGAGTGGGAAACCAAAATAGTGGTAGCCCCACCGTGGATAATTTCCATCATTTTTTTCTCGCTTTTTTTACGGAAAGCCCCATCGCCAACAGAGAGCACTTCATCCAAAATCAAAATATCCGGGTTAACAAGGCTTGCAATGGAAAAAGCAAGACGGGATTTCATTCCCGACGAAAGCTGTTTGAACGGCCTGTCCTCAAATTCCTTTAAGCCCGAAAATTCGATAATTTTATCATACATTTCATTCATATAGGTGCGGGTATAGCCCAGCATCGCGCCGCGCAGGTATGTGTTTTCCTTCACGGTCAAATCCCCGTCAAACCCGGAACCCAGTTCCAGAAGAGCGGCAACCGTACCGTTCACCTTTACACTGCCTTTTGTAGGAACCATAATTCCTGTTATTACCTTCAGGAGTGTAGATTTTCCCGCCCCATTGCTCCCCACAATGCCCAGCATATCCCCTTTGTCCAAAATAAAAGATACATTGTCCACCGCCCAGAATTCCCGCACTTTGTAATCCTTCTTTATACGGCGCACCACATATTCTTTTAAACCAATATCTTTAAAGTCTCCCAAAATGTAACGGACAGAAACATTTTTTATTTCTACCATCATAGCTGTTCCTCCGATTACACATAGTATAAAAATTTATAATTATACTTTTTATAAATTACAGCCCCGATCACTAGTACCGCCAGAGCATAAAACGCACACAGGAGATGGAAGCTCGGTTCCGGTATATCGCTGTCTATCACAATTTTCCGAAAATAACGGATATATACAAAAATTGGATTCATATAAAACAAATAACGGAAATGCAGCGCATACGCCTCAATATTATAAAAAATCGCGGAAAAATACATCAGCGCCAGCGTAAAAATATCGTATAAATACTGGATATCCTTAAAAATCATATACAGGGCGGAAAGGATCAGCCCAACGCCGATATTGAAAACCACCAGGCATCCAATCGGATAGATCAGCAGGAGGAATTTCCAGGTAAACTGGATTCCATCCGCCGCTACAAAAATAAAGAAAATAATCAACGTCAGCCCAAAATTGATGAGCGAAGAAACATTCCGTGAAAGCAAAAACAGATACTTCGGTACATTCACTTTGGTAAAAATCCCGGAATTTGCCACCAGGGAGCCCATACCGCCCGTCGTCGCATCCTTAAAATAAGTAAAAATCAGGTTTCCAGCAAACATATATACGATATAATGAGGCGTGGAACGGCCGAAAAACTGCGTGAACACAATCGCCATTACAAGGAGCATAAACAGCGGGGATAAAAGGCTCCACAGCATCCCCAGCACAGTCCTCTTATATTTCTTTTTAAAATCCCTTTTCACAAGCTCCTCAAACAAGAAGCGGTTTTTTTTCAATTTCTCCAGCACGCTACCACCCCGGTTCCTATAAATTTGTTCATTCCCGCAATAAAAGCCTGTCCCTAGTATTTCCATTCAAGGACATTAACATGCTTTATTGTACTACACCCCAATAGAAATAACAAGCAGAAAGTCCACGGTTTTTTCGCCGAACAAAGCCCTTGGAGGAAACTTCTCCAAGGGCTTTCAGCAGACTATTCAAACGGATACCGGACTCCCCATTCGCCGCGGAGCCGGTCGGTCAGCTCCAGAATCCTCAGCGTAGTGGACGCCGGCATCCCAGGGCATTCAATTTCCCCGCGGTCTAAAGACTGGAACGCAGCCCTGACCTCGTATTCATAGCCGGTAAAGTCAAATGGGATTTCATAACTCTTGACAAGTTCCCGCTTCGTGGAAAACACAGATATTTTCTGGCAGCGGTAAAAGTTTTCCAGCTCCAGGTATCCCGCTTCTCCATAAATGATCGCACGGTTATCCAGCGGGCAAACTATGGAATCTACCAGCGTGGCCTGTTTGCCGCCCGGGAATTTCATAATAACCGTACTCAGCCCATCCACGCCCTGTTCGGTCTTAACCACCGAAGAGACTATCTGCTCCACCTCTTTGCCAAAAACAAGCTCCGCCATAGTCAACAGGTAAACGCCGGTGTCCAAAAGCGCCCCCCCAGCCAGTTCCGGACTGTTCAGCCTAGGATCCTCCTGTACATTGCCGCCAAAGGAGGCCACTAGGGAAACCGGCTCTCCTATTACGCCGCCGTCAAGCAGATCCCGCATTTTGCGGATGGAAGGAAGAAACCTCGTCCACATAGCCTCCATCAGGAACAGCCCGCGGCTTTTCGCCATCTGGAACAGCCCTTCCGCTTTCCCTTTGTTGACTGTGAGAGGTTTTTCACAGAGCACATTCCTGCCATGCTCCAGGCAAAGCTTTACCAGCTTCTCATGATGGGAATGAGGGGACGCGACGTAGACAAGATCGCTTCCTCCATCAGCGGCAAGCTCTTCGTAGGATCCGTAATATTTTTGGAAGCCGTGTTTTTCCGCAAATGCCTTTGCCCGTCCCAAATCACGGGCCGCCACCGCGTAAAGCTCCGCTTCTTCCATTTTTTCTACCGTGGAGGCCATAGTTTCTGCAATACGGCCGCAGCACAAAATGGAGAATTTCTTTTTCATGGTATCCGTGCAGTCAGAAATCCCTTGTTTGCTGCGGTTGCGGCGATGGAACGTGCATCCATCAGGGCAACGGAAGAAATCTGTCCGTTCTGGATTTTGGATCCCTCGCGGTTCGGGAAGTTTCTGGTGGAGTGACGGATTGAGAATGCATTGTTTGCCGGGGTATCGCCTGCGCCGAAGCACGGTCCGCAGAATGCAGTCTTGACGATCGCACCGGTCTCCAGCAGGTCTGCCAGTTTTCCGTTTCTTGCCAGCTCCATATAAATCGGAGTACTTGCCGGGTAAACACTTAAGGTGAACGCATCGTCGCCAATGCTGTGGCCTTTCAGGATATCGGCTGCGTCGCAGATGTTCTCAAATCCGCCGCCGGCGCATCCTGCGATGATTCCCTGGTCTACCAGGAGTTTTCCGTCGTGTACTTTATTTTTCAGAGTGAACGGAACTTTTCCGTCGAGGCTGATGGCTGCTTTCTTCTCTACATCGTTCAGGATGTCATCGAGGTTTGCTTTCAGCTCTTCAATGGTATAAACATTGCTCGGATGGAACGGCATCGCGATCATCGGTTTGATCTTGTCGAGTTCTACTTTTACAACGCCGTCATAGTAAGCAACCGCGCCAGGATTCAGCTCTTTGTAATCTGCGCTTCTGCCGTGGATCTGATAGAACTCGCTGATCTTCTCATCGGTTCTCCAGATGGAGGACAGACACGTTGTCTCGGTTGTCATAACGTCCACACCGATCCGGTAATCTGCGCTTAAGGAAGATACGCCAGGTCCTACGAACTCCATAACTTTGTTCTTTACGTAACCATTTGCAAAGACTGCACCGATGATGGCAAGTGCAATATCCTGCGGTCCTACGCCCGCCTGCGGTGCGCCTGTCATGTAAATTGCGATCACTCCCGGCATAGCGATATCATATGTTTTGGAGAGAAGCTGTTTTACCAGCTCCGGTCCGCCCTCGCCCATGGCCATGGTTCCGAGTGCACCGTAACGGGTGTGGGAATCGGATCCGAGGATCATTTTTCCGCCGCCGGCAAGCATCTCGCGGGCAAACTGATGAATTACTGCCTGATGAGGCGGTACATAGACGCCGCCGTACTTTTTCGCACAGGTAAGACCAAACATGTGGTCATCTTCGTTGATGGTTCCGCCGACTGCGCAAAGGGAGTTGTGGCAGTTGGTCAGCACGTACGGTACCGGGAATTTTTCCAGTCCTGACGCGCGCGCGGTCTGAATGATTCCAACAAAAGTAATGTCATGCGATGTAAGTTTGTCAAATTTGATCTGCAGATTTTCCATGTTGCCGGAAACATTGTGGTCTTTTAAGATTCCATAGGCAATGGTTTCTTTTGCAGCATCCGCCGGACACGGCACAGCGCCGGTACGCGCTTTGAGTTCCGCGCGGCCTTCTTCTGTATCCGGGATGATGTCGATTCCGTTGACAAGGTATGCACCTGTGTTCAGTAATTCAATCATGTCGTTCCTCTCCTCTTGTTGTTGATAAAATGTCAGGGTCAAAAAGTCTTTTGACCCCTTCGATACCCGGATTGCTCCGTGCTTTGCACTCCCGCAATCCTGTACGGCTCTGAACGGTTTTACAGATTTTCGCTGTTGTTCATATACGTCATGTAGCTTACGACCATCATGGCAATTTTAAAGGTCAGCGCATCGTCAAATTTACGAATGTCGAGTCCTGTGCTCTTCTCGAGCTTCTCCAGACGGTACACCAGAGTATTTCTGTGTACATAGAGCTGACGGGATGTCTCGGACACATTCAGGTTATTTTCAAAAAATTTATTGATTGTGGTCAGTGTTTCCTCATCGAACGTATCCGGCAGATTTTCGCCGAAGACTTCGGTCATAAACATTTCGCACAGCGGAATCGGGAGCTGATAGATCAGACGGCCGATGCCGAGGTTGTTGTATGGTACCACGTTTTTGTCTGCGTAGAAAATTTTTCCTACTTCGAGTGCCATCTTCGCCTCTTTGTAAGAACGCGATACACTCTTGATCTCGTTGACCGGATTTCCGTAGGAAACGCGCACCTGGGACATGGCCTCCGCATTCAGCATATCCACCAACATTCTTGCGGTCTGGTTCATATCCTCGAAGGTGTCGGTGTCTTTCAGTTCTTTTACAATGATAATGCTCTTCTCATCGACTGCGGTGATGAAATCTCTCGGTCTTGAAGCAAAGAGGCTCTTTACTGTCTCCTGTGCGCTGATGTCTTTTTCCAGCTTCGTCTCTACCATGTAAACAACGCGGCGCACATCTGTGTCGATGCGAAGCTTTTTCGCGCGGTTGTAGACATCCACCAGAAGAAGATTGTCGAGAAGAAGGTTCTGGATAAAGTTGTTTTTGTCCAGACGCTCTTTGTATGCAATGATAAGATTCTGAATCTCACATACGGCAACCTTTCCGATCATATATGCATCGTCGCTGCTTCCTTTAGAAATCAGAATATACTCCACATTCTGGTTGTCATATACTTTAAAATAATGATATTCCTGTACAATCTGGCTGTCCGCAGCGGATAATACAAAAGAACGGATGCTTTCTGCATCAATCGCGGTTTCCGGGAATGTGGTCACCAGCAGAACACCATCCGTATTCGTCACACATAAATCAATTCTCGTAATATTTCTTAATTCATCAAGGGTTTTCTGTAATACCTGACTTGATACCAAATCTGCCACTTCCTTTCTCCTGGCGTATTTTACTCCAGGGTGCATCTTATCTATAACTATAGCTTATTTTTTTCTCATTGGCAACTATTTTTTGCTTCGCAAAAGGAGGGCGGTGCATATGCAAAAAGGACCGGCATCCGAACGGATGTCGATCCTTTTCTCTATGTTTGCGCATACGCGCTGATGTTCATATGGATTAGTTGGTAATGGTGATCTCTGTCTCTTTGTCGAACAGATGAACTTTCTCCATATCCAGAGCAAATTTAACGGTATCACCGCTTCTTGCAGTTGTACGAGGATCTACGCGGGCTGTCATCGGGAAGCCTTCGCAATCGAAGTACAGGTAAACTTCTGCACCTAACAGCTCGTATACGTTGATCTTGCACTCAACTACGCTGTCTTTGGAAGTTTCGATGAACATCTGAGAATCATGTACGTTCTCAGGACGGATACCCATAACAACGGTCTTTCCGTCATATCCGCCGTCGATAACAGCTTTTGCTTTGGAAGCCGGCAGTTTCATGTTGTATTTACCAACAGTAAGAGTAACGTCGTTTCCGTTAACTTTTACTTTTGCATCCAGGAAGTTCATCTGCGGAGATCCGATGAATCCTGCAACGAACAGGTTGCCCGGTGCGTTGTACAGGTTCTGCGGGGTATCTACCTGCTGAACAACTCCGTCTTTCATAACAACGATTCTGGTACCAAGTGTCATAGCCTCGGTCTGGTCATGTGTTACGTAGATGATGGTAGCGCCCAGTCTCTCATGCAGTTTGGAAATCTCGGTACGCATCTGTACACGAAGTTTTGCATCCAGGTTTGACAGAGGCTCGTCCATAAGGAATACTTTAGGATCACGTACGATGGCACGTCCCATAGCAACACGCTGTCTCTGACCACCGGAAAGAGCTTTCGGTTTACGGTCAAGCAGTTTCTCCAGGTCAAGGATTTTAGCTGCTTCTTTAACCTGTTTGTCGATCTGATCTTTCGGAACTTTTCTCAGTTTCAGACCGAATGCCATGTTATCATATACGGTCATGTGCGGATACAGAGCGTAGTTCTGGAATACCATTGCGATATCACGGTCTTTCGGCTCTACATCGTTTACTACTTTATCGTCAATTTTCAGAGTACCATCGGAGATCTCCTCAAGACCTGCGATCATACGAAGTGTTGTAGATTTACCACATCCAGATGGTCCTACGAAGATGATAAACTCTTTGTCAGCGATTTCCAGGTTGAAGTCTTTTACTGCTTCAAAACCGTTCGGATATCTTTTTGTAATGTGCTGTAAAGATAAACTTGCCATTTTTGAATCCTCCCTAAATGAACATCATGCGTTTTATTATGAGTTTTGCATTTGCATCTCTCTTGCTTATGGGACTAGTATACCTTTTCTACCCGCATTCGACCATGCCACAATTACACAAACTTTCCTCCGGCAGATTGGCAATTCTGCTTTCGGATTTTCTCGAACCGTTCTCTTCTGTCCACTTTGCACAAACAAAATGTTCACTCTTATACAAAATGACGAAACGAAAAGTTTATATTCTCTTCATTGCATTTTTCTGAAAAATTCGCTATACTTTTCTATGATGTCTGCCAGCCGGAACGTTAATCGGCGGCACACTTAATTCAACAGAAAAGAGGAACAAATTATGAGTTTTTTTAGCCTGGACAGTAAGTTCTCGCAGATTATGGGCCGTGTCTTCGACCTGATGATGCTGAACATTATTTTCCTTATTATGTGTATCCCGATTGTGACAATCGGCGCCAATTTCACAGCAATGTACTACGTCACGCTGAAGATGATCAAAAATGAGGAGACGTATATCTTCCGTACCTACTGGAAATCCTTCCGCGAAAACTTCAAGCAGGCAACTGCCATCTGGCTCATCCTGCTGGCGGTTCTGATTGTTCTGATTCTTGATCTTCTGCTGGTCATGAGAATGCCGGGTACCATCACCTACCTGCGTTTTGTTTTCCTGGTACTGATCTTTTTCGAGGCCATGGTACTTTCCTATGTATTTCCGGTACTGAGCCGCTTTGACAATACTGTAAAAAACACGATCAAGAACTCCATCCTGATGGCAATCCGCCACCTGCCGTGGACCATCATGATCCTGCTCGTCAATCTCTGTCCGCTGCTGATCTATGTATTCTCCACGACAAAGATTGTCAGCTATCTGATTCTTCTGATGTTCCTTCTGGGCTTTTCCACGGTAGCGCTTGGATGCTCCTGGTTCTTTGTAAACAAAATCTTCCCATTCTATATGCCTGAGGAAGAAAAAGAGGTTCTGACACCGGAAGAAGAATCCTTGCGGGCACTGGAAGCAATGGACAGACCAAGCCCGCTGACTGAACGTTCCGATGACGCTGCTCCGGCTGAAACTACCGATGCTGCAGAAACTGCTTCGGAAGAGGAATCTGCAAGCCCGGCTGAACAGACAGAAACAGACGAAACAAACGAATAAATAAACTGCATTTCATAAACAACTCCCCGCCGGGAACCGCATCTGCTGCGTGTTTCCCGGCGGGGAGTTGTCGTTTTCTATTCTCTTTTATTTTTCAACACTTCTCAGGCATCCTGCTGTGCTTCCTCCTGTACCGCTTCCGGTACGATCATCGGAGGCATCGGTTTTTTCTCCTTTACAGCTTCATCAAACGTAATCGTAACCTTGAACAGGTCGCCGTCCAGATAAATGTTGAAGCTTCCATGCTGCAATACCGTCAGGTTCTTTGCGATTGAAAGACCCAGGCCGCTGCCCTCGGTGCTCCGGCTGACATCGCCGCGGATAAAACGCTCCGTCAGTTCATCTGCCTGGAAGTTCAGCGGGTTCTCGGAAATGTTCTTAATCGAGAGCTGAATCTTTCCGTCTTTTTTGATGGCATCCACATAAACCCGTGTTCCCGGCATGGCATATTTGCAGACATTTACGTACAGGTTCTCAAGCACGCGCCAGATGCGGCGGCTGTCCGCACGGATCAGAAGCGGTTCCGGCTGGAGAATACAGATCAGGTCGAGATTGCGGCCTTCGAACCGCTCCGCAAATTCTCCGTTCACCTGCTGTACCAGTTCATTCAGGTTCAGGTTCATGAATTCCAGTTTAATATTTCCGGAGCTGATCTTCGATGCCTCGACAAGGTCCTCCGTCAGCTGTTTCAGGCGCTGTGATTTTTCGTCGAGTACGCGGATATAATCTTTCGCTTTCTCGTTTTCAATATTTTCCCGTTTCAGCAGATCGACATAATTAATAATAGAAGTAAGCGGTGTCTTGATATCGTGGGATACGTTGGTGATCAGATCCGCTTTTAAGCGCTCGCTCTTCATCTGCTCCTGCACTGCCGCTTTCATTCCCTCTCCGAGCGAATTGACAATTCCGGCAAGCTGAAGGTTGTCTTCCCCCTGCAGCTCCGTCAGGTCAATCTTGTAATCCAGATCGCCCGCAGCAATCTCTTTTAAGCCATGTTCAATCTGTTTTCTTCCGGATGCCTCGCGCAGCAGAAGAAGCAGCACTGCGGCATCCATCACCAGGGTAAGGAATACGCCGAACATTCCGAAGCCGCAGCAGAGAATGATCTGCACGCCGCAGAAAACGCAGAACATAAGGATCGTTCGCTCCGACTCCTGTCTGCCTTCATAGAAGGTTCTTCCGGCAGACACGATCCGGTGGCCGACGCAGTACAAAAACGACTGTTTCCAGACGTTGCGTGCTTTGATCCGGCGCACCAGTGAGCAGTACGGAATCAGTGTGATCAGAAATCCGGCGAGGATGCCCGATGCGGCCACCAGGCTTCGCCATGTATCTGCTTCATTTCCATAGGATCCGCTGTAGATGTAGTTTCCGTCAAAATTCTGGATATAATGAACGCCGCCGTAGGAAAGTTCGATGCAGACAGCAACGATTCCAACTGCTCCCATCACAATCAGGATGGCGGCTGCAGCTGCGATTTCCGTGTACCACTGATCGAAAAAGTAAAGGCGGATTTCTTTGTTTTTTCCATTTCTTCCTGCCTGCAGTGTGAACAGGACCAGGCAGACCAGCGTTCCGATTCCGCCAACTGCAATCATCAGAAGAAGGAGCTGCATTTTCGGAAGCCACTGGCTGTAGATCTCACTGTACTGGGAGAAATAGTCGCTTGCTGCCAGATCCGGATCCAGTGCAACAAAGATCTTCTGATAATTATCTGCAATCTGATTGTTCAGTAGATAGCTTCTCGCTGCTTCCACGGCCGGGCTGTTTTTTCTTGTTGCATAAGAACGGACTTTGTCGGCACCGCCGGTCCGGTCAACAGCAAAGGCGAACGGATAGGGCGATTTCTGCGCAATGGCTGTTGTGTAACCATTTTTCCAGGAATCCACATTCGTATAGATATTTCCTTCTTTATCCTCCAGACAGTACCAGAGATTGGCATCGTCCGCATCGACGCTGATGCCGCTCTCCTGGTTTTTAAAAGCAGCAACTTCTTCCGTGACCCCGGAAAGTGTCATATACAGATCGCGGATGGATACCTTTTTCAGATTTGCCGCCGCGTACTCATAGAGGTACGTTCCCGCTTTCGTTTTCTGCGTTTCCAGGCTCATTCCCTGATCGTATAGATACAAAAACTGGGAGGAAACATCAGCAGGATCAATTTTTTTCTCTTTCAGGCTTTTCACTGCATTATCGGAAGGAAAGTAGACCTCGCCGTCCGGGGAAAAGCTGTCAAACGTCTCTGCATCTGCCGCGCTCACTTCTTCGGTGAGTGCGGCTACATCCGTCTCTTCTGTTTCCTGGCTCACGTCAGTTCCATCTTCGTATGCAAGATAGGCTTCTTTGTCAATTCCGGCATCGTTCGTCGCATAATTGTCCGCAGTATACGCTGCCACCTCATTGAGGTCTGCGCTGCTGCCGTCATCGTACATCTTGACAAGCTGGTCAATGGTGTACGTTGTACTTATCCCGCCGCTTCCCTCTCCATCGGTTGCAAAGGCACGGTAATCAATCTCTTTTGTTCCGTCGTATCGACCGTTTGTGCCGAATTTACTCATATCATTATAGTAGCTCATGACGTTATGAAGCTGCCGCTGCACCAGTGTGCCGCATGCGGTGGTTTCTTCAAACGCATACTTTTTTGCTGCCGCATTCGGCGTCAGGCCGACGCTGGAAAGCATCAGTGTCTGAATGCCCCCGAACAGCGCACTGGCGGCAAAAACGATCAGCAGAAGAAAAACGATCAGCTTCCCCGTCAGGCTGTAGAGTTTTCGTTCTTTCACAATTATTCACTCCTTATTATTGTTTCTCAATCTTATACCCAATTCCCCATACAACTTTCAGATAGCGCGGCTCCTTCGGGTTGATTTCGATTTTCTCACGGATGTGACGAATGTGGACCGCAACGGTGTTGTCCGCACCGATCGCCTCCTCGTTCCAGATGCTCTCGTAGATCTGTTCAATCGAAAATACCTTGCCTGGATTTTTTACCAGCAGCAGGAGAATGTTATATTCGATCGGGGTCAGTTTGACTGGTTCACCCTCGACGCTGACTTCTTTTAAATCGTCATTGACGAGAAGCCCGCCGACCTGATACACATTTTCTCCGTCGTCCGCCGGAAGATTTCCAAGTTTCGTGTAGCGCCGCAGCTGAGATTTCACCCTCGCCACCAGCTCGAGCGGGTTAAACGGCTTCGTCACGTAATCATCCGCGCCGATGTTCAGTCCCAGAATTTTGTCCACATCCTCTGATTTTGCGGACAGAATAATGATCGGAATACTGCTCTTTTCCCTGATTTTCAGCGTCGCACGGATGCCGTCCAGTTTCGGCATCATGACGTCGATAATCAGCAGCTGAATCTCCTCCCTCTCGAGCATCTGGATGGCCTGCATGCCGTCATATGCTTTCAGCACATGATAGCCCTCCTGGGTCAGATAAATCTCAATGGCGTCTACAATCTCTCTATCATCATCACATACTAAAATGTTGTACATTTCTTCTTTCTCCACCTTTCATTTTTTCTTTTCCGGCACTTTTTTTCCGCGCCGGACCTCCCACATGATTCAAAGATGATTGTACCGCAAATTCCCTCAAGTTGCCAGATGTCTTTTGTTTTCATCCTTACTGTACCAAAGGAATCTTTAGGTCCGCAAAGGAAAATCTTAAGTTTCTATAAAGTTTTGTCTGTGAATTCAGAGCTCAAACATTTTTTAGACAATTGCAATTATTTTCTTAGCACATCCTGCTTGCCGTCTATGCGGATCTCAATAATTTAAAGATCATCAACGACCGATACGGGCATGAAGAAAGGGACTTCTCCATCCGCCTTGTCGGACAGTTTCTGCAGGATTCCATCGGCAAACGCGGTGTCTGCGGACGCATCGGCGGCGATGAATTCGCATATCTTGTTCCGTGTTCCGACGAAACAATGTCCAGGGATCTGTACCGGACGCTGCACTCCGCATTCGACATTTTTAATAGAACGAACGAAAAAGCATATAATATTACCGTTTCCACCGGCTTTTATCTGCTTCCGAAAGACATGGATTCCACACTTCCGGAGATGCTCGCGCATGCGGATGCAATGCTTTACGAGGAGAAACAGAAACGAGATAAGAATGTTGCGAAAATTTTACCAAAATAGGAATTGATTTTTTTCTGGAAAGCAGTTAGAATACTTGAGGGATGATTTTTGAATCCCGTATTTCAAGCGAAACAGACCGGCAAAAACGGCTGTTTGATCAAAAAATTTCTAAAAAAAGGCAGGTGAACAGAATGGATAGTTGTGATTCTCATGGGCGAAGTACCAGCATAGGACGGGAACCGGAAAATATGCAGGATGACGGCCATCCTTCTGTCCTGCTTTAATCTTAAATATTTTCCCTTCTTATCCTATGAAAACCCGAAGTAAGACACATGATCCAAACCAGTTTTGAAACGTAATTCTCTGGTTCTTTTTTCGTGTGCTTTTACTGCCCTGTGAGGGTTCCAACATGCTTTTTCGCACCGACAGCACGCATGTTTTTTTCTGCTGTCAAAAAAAAGAATGGAGGATAACGAAAAAATGGAAAAACGAGTACAGGATTATACCCAGGAGATCCTGGATACAATCCGCAGTAACTCTTCTCCGGCTGTCATGGGCAGCCGCCTGGAAGATTACCACGAAAATGACCTGGCAGATGTTCTGCCGCTTTTAACGGTTCCGGAGCGATGCAAACTGTACCGCATTCTGGACACGGACATGCTGTCCGATATTTTTGAGTATGCTGAATCCGACAACGTAGCCGAGTACCTCGAAGAGATGGATGTCAAAAAAGCCGCTTCCATCCTCTCCAAAATGGAGACCGATGCACTGGCCGAGGTTCTGCAGAAACTCGACAAAGCAAAGAAAAAACTTCTGATCGAACTGCTCGATCCGGAAGTACGCCACGATATTGAGATGATCGCCTCCTTCGATGAAGATGAAATCGGTAGCCGCATGACGACAAACTGCATCATCATCCGCGAGGATCTGAATGTCAAACAGGCGATGAGCAGCCTGATCGATCAGGCCGCAAAGAACGACAACATCTCTACCATCTTTGTTGTCAATGCGCAGCAGAAATTTTACGGAGCGATCGATCTGAAAAACCTGATCATCGCAAGACGCGACGAGACGCTCGAGGATCTGACCGTAACTTCTTACCCGTACGTATATGCAGAGGAGCCGATCAACGAGTGTATCGAAGAACTGAAGGATTATTCCGAGGATTCTATTCCGGTCCTCGACAATGACAACCGCCTACTCGGTGTCATCACATCATCAAACATCATCGACCTGGTTGATGATGAGATGGGTGAGGACTACGCGATGTTCGCAGGTCTGACCGCAGAGGAGGATTTAAAAGAGCCGTTAAAAGACAGTATGAAAAAACGTCTTCCATGGCTGATCATCCTGCTCGGTCTTGGCATGCTGGTTTCTTCTGTAGTCGGTATTTTCGAACAGGTTGTCACAACCCTTCCGATCATCATGACCTTCCAGTCCCTGATCCTTGACATGGCCGGAAACGTTGGTACCCAGTCCCTGGCTGTTACCATCCGTGTCCTGATGGATGAGTCCCTGACCGGAAAACAGAAATTACAGCTTGTTTTCAAGGAAATGCGCATCGGTTTCTGCAATGGTCTTCTGCTTGGTGTTCTGTCCTTTGCTGTCATCGGACTTTTCATCTTCTTATTCAAGGGAAAGACCATGATGTTCGCATTTTCCGTTTCCGCCTGCATCGGCATCGCACTGCTGCTGGCAATGCTGATTTCCAGTGCCGTCGGCACCTGCATTCCGCTGTTCTTCAAAAAGATCCACATCGATCCGGCGGTTGCTTCCGGTCCGCTCATCACGACGGTCAACGACCTTGTCGCTGTCGTTACATTCTATGGCCTGAGCTGGCTGTTCCTGATCGAGATGCTGCATCTCGCAGGCTGATCTTTTGATACGACTGAAAAATTTTTAAGAGGCAGATATCAACTTTTTCTGGTTTCGGAAAAAGCTGATATTTGCCTCTTATCTTTTCTCTTCCCTTCTTTACATTCCAAACAGAAACCGATATAATAGCAGGTAACGGTGCTTTTATGCTTTGACGTTTCACAGTGCCGCAAATATTTTGAAATGAGGGTTTTTGAAAACATGATTGTCAATCTCATCACCACAGTCTACAACTTTCTCTGGGGCGATCTTTTTACGATTCCGCTCCCGGGCGGCGGCAGTCTCGGAATCTCCCTTTTGATTCTTCTGCTGATCCCAACCGGCATCTATTTTACGATCCGGACACGTTTTCTTCCTATCCGTCTGTTCCCGGACATGATCCGTGCCCTGTCGGAAAAGAAAAATGAAAAAAGCAGCCTTTCTTCTTTTCAGACACTGATCGTTTCCACCGCAACGCGTGTCGGTATGGGAAATCTGGTCGGCGTTGTCGCTGCAGTCTCCGCCGGAGGCGCAGGTGCTGTGTTCTGGATGTGGGTGACGGCTATCATCGGCTCGTCTACCGCGTTTATCGAAGCTACGCTCGCACAGCTTCACAAAGAAGAAGATCCTCTGTACGGCGGCTACCGCGGCGGTCCTGCCTACTACATTCACGATCTGGTTGAAGACCACCTCAAGAAGAAAAAACGATACGTTCTGCCGGCTGTTCTGTTTGCCATTGCCGGTCTGATCTGCTGGTGCGGTATCAGTCAGGTAATCAGCAACTCCGTGGCTTCTTCTTTTAAAAATGCATTTTCCATTCCGCCGCTTTACACCAGTATCATGCTGGTGATTCTTTCTGCAATCATCGTACTGCGGAAAAATGCAACCGTAAAGGTGCTGGATTTTATAGTTCCTGTCATGGCAGTCTGCTATTTCTTTATCACACTGTTTATCATCGCAGTCAACCTCCGTCAGATTCCTTCTGTGTTTGCACGCATTTTTGAGGAAGCCTTCGGACTTCGTCAGATGGCAGCCGGCGGTTTTGGTGCTGTTCTGATGAACGGTGTAAAGCGTGGTCTGTTTTCGAATGAAGCCGGTTCCGGCTCCGCTCCATGCGCCGCTGCCGCCGCAGAATGTGACCGCCCGGCCAAAGCAGGCCTTGTACAGGCGCTCGGCGTTTTTGTTGACACAATCGTCATCTGCAGCTGCACCGCAATGATTATGCTGCTTGCACCAAAGGATCTGATTAATGGCCTTTCCGGCATGGATCTCTTGCAGACCGCCATGCAGTATCATCTGGGAAAATTCGGTGTGATTTTCATTGCACTTACGCTGTTTTTGTTCAGCTTTTCCACGTTCCTCGGCATTTTGTTCTATGCCAGAAGCAACGTTGCCTACCTGTTCGGTGACAAGTGGTGTTTCCAGACCGCTTACAAGGTTCTTGCACTTGTAATGCTGTTTATCGGCGGTATTGCCGCATACACTTTTGTGTGGGATCTTGGTGATGTCGGCATCGGGCTGATGACAATTTTCAACATTATTGCACTGTATCCACTTGCAGGTGAGGCGCTTTCCGAGTTAAAATCATATGAGGAGTCGAAGAAATCGTAAATCCTGTGGATTGCTGTTTCGGACCGAAAAATGGGTTTTTGAAAAAGGAGGTTTTTACACATGATCATTGAACCATCAAACTACACGTATGAGACAATGCCGGACTACACAGACGCGGTAGACGGCGCCGTGGAAATTCCGGTGACCGGAGAGGAAATTGAGATCCGCTATGCGCATGAAGTTGTCTACGACGAGGCGCACAATCTTCATCTGGAAATTTTCACACCATTCCAGATGGCGCACCCGGAGCGCACTTGGCCGTGCATCACATTTATTCAGGGATCCGCCTGGATGAAACAGTATGTCTACCAGAAGGTCGGCATGATCGCCCGTCTGGCGCAGCGCGGCTACGTTGTTGCAATCGTCGAATACCGTCACAGCGGAATCGCACATTTCCCAGCGCAGATCATCGACGCAAAAAATGCGGTACGTTTTCTGCGTGCGCATGCGGAGGAATACAAGCTGAATCCATCGCAGATGTTCCTGATGGGAGATTCTTCCGGCGGACAGGTTTCTTCCGTTGCCGGCATGACCGCAAAGAGCGGAAAACTTGACGAGCCGATCAATGAGGAAAGCTGCGAGGTATGCGGTATTATCGATCTGTACGGAGCTGTTGATGTGACACTGCCGTACGGCTATCCGATAACGCTGAACCATCAGAAACCAGACAGCCCGGAGGTATCTTTCTATCAA